>Ga0190361_1000634_pt1 | contig 13861 bp, 15 predicted proteins | sample 48721845_MG_FD_161273 | JGI IMG/M metagenome (GOLD analysis project Ga0190361, IMG submission 161273) | Hydrothermal vent microbial mat bacterial communities from Southern Trench, Guaymas Basin, Mexico - 4872-18-4-5_MG | ecosystem: Environmental > Aquatic > Marine > Hydrothermal vents >...
AAGGCTCCAGGCGTCGCGCAGCGCCTCGGGAAGGCCATGGGCCTCGTCCACCACCAGGTATTTGTAATCGCCGAGCACCTTGCCCCCTAAGGCCAGATCAGCCGCAAGCAGCGCATGGTTCACCACCACCAAAGCCGCCTGGCGCGCCCGCTCCCTGGCCCGGCGCGAGGGACACCGGTGGAAGAATGGACAGGCCGGCCCACCACAGCGAAAGGGAACGTCCCGCACCTCTGAAAGCAGGCTCCTTCCCTCCGGATGGCGCCATAGGTCCACAAGCTCGTCCAGCTCACCGGTGCGGGTGCGCTCGGCCCAGGAAAGGAGCTCCCCTAAAAGCGAATCCGGATAGAGCCTGAGCCTTGCCTCCTCAAGCCGGCGGAGACAAAGGTAGTTCTCTCTTCCTTTCAGCAAAGCCACGGGAAGGGAAAGGGAGAGCTCCTTCAGGATGAAGGGGAGGTCGTGTTGCCAGAGCTGCTCTTGCAGGGCCCGGGTGCGGGTGGCCACCACCGCCCTTTCACCCTTGCCAAGGCTGAGCAAAAGCGGCACCAGGTACCCGAACGTCTTTCCGGTTCCCGGGCCAGCCTCAAGCAGGGCGATCCGGCCTTCTTCCAGGGTGGAGGACACGACTTGGGCGTAGGCCCTCTGCTGTGGCCGATGGGAAAAGGTTGGGGAGCGCTCGAGGCGCCCAAACGCCGCTTCCAGGCGCCCGCTTGACCCCACTTCACACCAGACGATACAAAAGGTCGATCCTCCGGATCACGCCCACGAGGTGCCCTTCCTCATCCACAACCGGCAGCTGCTTAAGCTCGTTCCGGATAAGGGTATCGGCGATCTGGAGGTCCTCGTCCTCCGGGCGCACCGAGATGACATCGGAATGCATGTACTTGGAAACGGGCTCGCTTGCCATCTCCTTAAGGCGCTGGGAAAGCTGGTTTAAGCTGGGCAAGAAAGAGGCGGAGTGCAACATCTCCAGGTAGCCAGGGAGGGCAGCGCGGATGAGGTCCCGCTCCGAGATGATCCCCACCAGCACCCCCTCCTCATCGACCACGGGCAAGGAAGCCAGGCCGGACTGCTCCATGAGGTAAATGACTTCCGCAATTGGGGTATCAACTTCTACCGAGCTCAAATCTCGCCGCATGATCTCGTGTGCCTTCATCCCCCCTCCTTGCGGTGAACCTCTACCTCGTGCATCTCCCGTTCGATGAAGGACTTGACAAGGCACAGCTTGGGCTCGATCTCCGCGGACGCGATCGCGGCAGCCATCCCGAACCTCACCGCATCGAGCACGGAGTCCCCTTCCACGAGGCGGTACAGCACCCCAGCCACCAGGGCGTCGTCCGCCCCCACCAAGTTCTTGTACTTGGAGAGCGGCACCCGGGCCTCGAGGTCCCATACCCCTTGCGGGGTGACGAGGATGTCCCCGGTCACGTGATGGGAGATGAGACAGATTTCGACCCCCTGCTGGACCGCATGCTTTCCGGCCTGGATGATCTCCTCCTCGGTCCGCGCCGGAAGCCCCCCCACTTCCGCCTCCTCCCGCACATCGGGTTTGATGAAATAGGGTTTCGCCAAGATCGCTTCGCGCAGGGCAGTCAGTCCGGCATGTACCACAGCCCTCACCCCCGCCTCATTGGCAAGCCGCACCAACTCCCGATAGAAGTCCGCCGGGATGCCGGGGGGGAGGGCCCCCCCCAATACCACATACTCCGCCCGGCGAAGCATGCGCCGATACTTGCGCAGGAACATGTCCACGGCCTGAGGGGGGATGGACGGCCCCTGCTCGTGGATCTTCACCGGATGGTATTCCTTCCCCCGTTCAATGATGGTGACGTTGGTGCGATTTTCCCCTTCGATCCACACGAAGTTCGCGGTGGCCCCCCGGGCAAGCACGTCCCGCAGGATGATCTGGCCGGTGTGGCCGGCCAAAAACCCCATGGCTACAGTGTCCACCCCCATGCAGGCAAGGAAGACGGACACATTGATCCCCTTGCCGCCGGCGGAGGTGGCCGACTTCTTGGCCCGAATGAGGATCTCTTCCTCCACCCGTTCCAATGAAAGCGGAAGATGATCCACCCAATAGAACTTGTCCAGGGTTGGATTAAGCGTAACCGTCAGGATCATGCTATGCGCTCCTTTACCAGGCTCCCCTCCATAGCCCCTGGGGAGGCCGCCTCCACCCTCACCTCAACAATCTGGCCCACGAGCTCCTCCTCCCCCGAAAACAGCACGGTCCGGAAGTCCCGGGTCTTGCCATAATACATCCCCTTCTCTGGCAAGTACCCCTCCACCAGCACCTCTACGATCTCCCCGATCCGCCTCCGGTGGAGCTCAAGGCCGTTTTTGCGCGTAAGCTCCAGCACTTCCTTGAGCCTTCTTGCCTTTTCCTCCCGGGGAACCGAGTCGGGAAGGCGGGCCGCCCGGGTGTACGGTCGGGGCGAGTACGCCGCCACGTACACGGTCCCGAACTTCACCTCCTCGATCAAAGACAGCGTCTCTTGGAAGTCCTCCTCGGTTTCCCCGGGGAAGCCCACGATCACGTCGGTGGTGATGTTGACCCCGGGGATCTCCGTCCGCAGCCGCTCCACCAACTTGAGGAAGTCTTCTCTAGTGTACCCGCGCCCCATGGCGGCAAGGATCCGATCGCTTCCGGATTGCACGGCCATGTGTACGTGCTCACAGATGTTTTGCCCTTGGGCGATGGCGGCGATGGTCTCCTCCCGCATGTAGGCGGGATGTGAGGAGGTGAAGCGCACCCGGGGGATGGGGAGCTTCGACACCTTTCGCAAAAGGAGCGCGAAATCTGTGCCGTCCTTAAGGTCCATACCGTAGGCATCCACGTTCTGCCCAAGGAGGGTGACCTCCTTGTAGCCAGCCGCGGCCAGCCCCACAAGCTCGTCCAGGATGTCGGCAAGAGGCCGGGAACGCAGCGGCCCTCGCACGAAGGGCACGATGCAATAAGCACAGGCACACGAGCAACCTTCCGCCACGGTCACGTAGGCGGAGAACGTGCTGCGTCGCCGCACGGGGAGGGGCTCCAGGGTGACGGGGGCTGGGAAGTGTGCAGGCCGCTCCCCTGCCCTCGCCCGCTCTATGAGCTCGGGGAGGAGGCTTATGTCGCTTGTGCCGAAGGCAAAATCGATCCCCGGGCATATCTTAAACAGCTCCTCCTTATGCCCCTGGGCCATACATCCGCCCACCCCGATGAGCACCCCTTTCCGCTTGAGCCTGGCCAGCTCCCCCACCCGGCCCACCACCTTGTCCTCCGCCCGCTTCCTCACCATACAGGTGTTGAGGATCACTACATCCGCATCCTCCGGCCGGTCAACGATCCGGAACCCCGCCCGCTCAAGCACCCCCTCGATCTCCTCGGAGCGGTGCACGTTGAGCTGACAACCCCAGGTGAGCACACACGCCCTCATGATACCTGGAAGATACCCCTCCCCACCTCGCGGCTCAACTGAGTCTGGCCAGCCGGGATCCAGACCGGCTATGATCTAGACGTGAAAGGGGTAGATCGGTACCTTTGGCGTGAGCTTTTGCCCACCTTTGGGGTGGCCCTGCTTGCGTTCCTCGTGTTCATCGGACTTGAACTCGTGCTGTCCCTTTCGGATACGCTATTCGCCCGGGGGGCGGGGGCTGGGGAGATGCTCCGGCTCCTCCTCTACAAGCTTCCAAGCCTCCTCACACTTGCGATCCCAGCGGGGGTGCTCCTCGCCACGTTCCTGGTGCTCTCCCGCCTGGCCTCGGGCCGAGAACTCCTCGCCTTTCAAGCCCTCGGCTATCCGCTTCGGCGCCTGCTCGCCCCTTTCGTAGCCTTTGGGCTCCTCGCCAGCCTTTCCTCGCTTTCGCTGTCCGAGTTCGCCGTGCCCCCCTCCGAGGCGGCGTATCGACACGAACTCCTGTCAGTGCTGTACAAGGGGGAGATTCCCAGCCCGCAAGAACACGTGTTCTTCCGGGGAAGCGAAGGTGAGCTTTACTACGTGTCCAATTATCAAGGGAGCAGGGCCCAGGGGATAGTGGTGTACGACCTTGAAGGGCGGCTCTTCCCCGAGGAAGGGCCCTTTCCCACCTTACTCACCGCCGAGGAGGGCAGCTTCCAAGGTGAAAAGCTCGTGCTCAGGGAGGGGCGCCTTTTCAGGTTCACCGAGGACGGGGGACTGGAGGAGGTGTTGCGGTTCGACCGCCTGACCCTCGCTGTGGGCCAGGACGTGGGGCAGGGGCTTTTGGACGGCAAGACCCCAAGCGAGATGTCCCTGCGGGAGCTGGCCGCCAGGATCGGCTTGCTCAAAGAGACAGGACTCGACCCGAGAAACCTGGTGGTGGAATTTCACTCCAAGCTGGCCATCGCAGCGGCGGCGTTCATCTTCGCCCTTTTCGGGGCGCCGCTTGGAGCCCTGCTCGGAAGGCGGGGGCGGGCCGCAGGGGCGGTGGCCGGGTTTGTCCTGGCAGCGGGGGCCCAAGGCCTTTTTATCTGGACGCGCACCCTGGCCAGACGGGGGTTCCTCCCCGCCTCCCTCGGGGGGTGGCTGCCCCACCTCCTCCTCGGGCTACTAGGGGTGTTTTTGCTCCTTTTCATCGATCGGTTGAGGCTGCGAGGCCTGTGGGCAGCGCTCCTTGTCCTGGTGCTTTTCACCACCGCCTCGGGAGTTCCTCCCCCCTTCTCCGAACTCCGTGCCCGAGAGCTTTACATCCAGTCCGGCGCCAACCTGATCCAAGGGGAAGGGATCTCGGCCCGGGTGAGGGAGTTCGAACTCCATGCCGAGGGCCTCAAGGCAACCTGGGATGGCGAGACCTGGAGTACGCAAACTCAAGAGGCAGAGTTAAGCGGTGAGGGCTTTTCCCTCCTCGCCAGGGTCCTCTCAGCCGTGATCGGCCCCGACGGGGAGCTTATCTCGGCGGCAGCACAGGACTTCTCGGGAAGCTCCCACTTTCGCGGGCCGGAAAAGGAAGAGAGGCTTCTGTTTTCAGGTAAGTGGGCGGAAGCCCAGTTCAGTGAGGGGGAGCTCGTCCGAATAGAGGCCAAGGCCGCCAGGTTTTCCACCTGCCCATGTTTGGAAGGCGCACCATACACAATACACGCTGATCGGTTCGTGCTCCTTCCCAAGCGGTGGCTGTATGCGGAAGGGGTGCTGGTGGAGGCGTTCGGTCACCCGGCCGGGTGGCTTCCAGTGTATGCCGCCAGGCTGGGGGAGGAAGCTATCCCTTTGTTCCCCGAGCTGGGCCGCTCAGGTGACCATTGGTTCCTGCGTTGGCACATGCCGTTCGCCTTGAGGGAAGGGGTCTGGGGGGCGGTGGGGCTCACCTGGTTTCCCCTAGCAGGTCGAGCCGATCCCAGCCTGCAACTCATTTGGGAGGGGGGAAGCCTGGGCCTCGCCAGAGAGGAGGGGAACTTGATGGCCGTGGGGGATACCTGGCAGGCCAGCCTCTCCTGGAAGGAGGACCGGCTTGAGGCCTTATTCAAAGGGGCCTTGGGCGAGGTGGACTGGTCTCTGGCATGGGGCAAGGCGGAGACGGACGACCTCATCTACTATCGGGCCCCCGAGTTCTCGCTCTCTTGCGGCGGCATCCCCTGGCTCGGGGGAGGGCTTTCGCTTCGCCTCTCCGGAGGGAGGTACATCGAGGAGGAAGCCGGATGGCGGGCACACGCCTCCCTCTCCTGGGCCCGCGATTGGGATCTTCCTAACTTCCGATTCTCCCTTCCTTGGCAGCTCTCCCTGGACCAATACCAGGGGACCCAGCGCATCTTGGCGTCGGCGACGCCCTCGCTGAGGGCGGGCGGGGTCACCATCGCCTACTTGGGGAGGCTGCGGGTGGGACGTTCCCCGTTCGGCTTCGACCAAAGCCCTCCTGAAAGCCGTCTTTCCTTGACCTTCGATTCCCAAGCGGGCAGCCTCAAGCAGGTTTTGTCCATGGCTTGGGACCTCGCCCAGGGCTCGCCCCTTCCAGGTCGCTGGACCCTGGAAAAGGAGGGCTTCCGCCTCACCGGGGAGTTCAGCCTCCTTCCAGCGAAGGTGGAACATCTTTCTTGGACTGCAAACCTAGCCGGGGAGAACCTTTCTTTCATCCTACAAGGAGGGATAGATCTTTCTCCCATGTGCTGGGAGGACCTCCTGGTGAAAGGGCGGGCGGAGGGGGGAGGATGGAAGGTATCCGGTGGTGTGCGCCTATCCCCCTGGCCGCCTTCCCTAAAGCGGATGGCCGCTACATTCACGGTCTCCCTGGGCCAGGACTGGGCCCTGCGCATGGCGGGTGAATACGATTTTCCCGCCCGCAAGTTCGTCCAGCTTCAGGCCGGGCTGCTGCGCACCTTCTCCGGGTGCTTGCGGGCCGGGGTGGAGGTCTACCTTGGCGGCATGCGCCTCACCCTGGAGGTCCCCGCTTTCCCACAAGCGAAAGCGAGTTTTGCCCCCCTGGACGAGGGCCTCCGCCTCGGGGGGTAAACCGCTATAATATAATTGGAGATGCGCAAGCGGAGGCTTCCTGATCTTCTGACGGCCAGCCGAGCCCTGATCGCGGTGGCGATCCTGGGGTTGATCCCGGCCGGGCCCGGGGCGCTGCGGTCGGTGGCGCTTCTGCTCCTCCTTGGCTGGACCACGGACATGCTGGACGGTCGGGTTGCCCGCCGGCTGGAGAAGGAACCTACCTGGATCGGCGAGCACGAGTTTCAGTTCGACATGCTCATGGTGCTCGCCTCGGCGATTTACCTGATAGCCGTGGGCTTGGTCCCGCCGGCCGTGGGGATACCCTACCTGGCCCTGGCAGTGCCCCTGTCTCTTTTGATCAACATCCGCAGTGAGGAGTTCCTGCGCTTCAAGGCGCTCACCATGTTGCTCGCCTTCCCATGGGTGTTCGCCCCGTTCATCGTGGCCTACTTCCACCAGCGCCAGGCCGCCTACCTCGGACTTCTATGGATGGTGACAGCCTTGGTCTTGGACTGGAAGCGCTTCACCGGGGTAGTGGGGGATTTCCTGTCGGGGGCGCGTGCATTCCTCCGTCGCTCCTGAGGCTCAAAACAGGCTTGTGGAAGTGCGTCCCAGGTGGCGGTATGCCTTCTCGGTGACTTGGCGACCCTGAGGGGTGCGGCGGATGAATCCCCTGGCGATGAGATAGGGCTCGTATACCTCAGAGATCGTGTCCCGGTCCTCCCCCAAAGCCGCGGCCAAGGTCTCCAGGCCCACCGGGCCGCCATCGAAACGATCGATGATCACCTCGAGGATCCTGCGGTCGAGCCCATCCAAGCCCTCCTCGTCGATCCCCAGCATGTCAAGGGTCCGCTTGGCGAGGTCCCCATCCACGCATGGTGCGCTTGCCACCTGGGCCACATCCCGAGCCCGCCTGAGGAGGCGGAGGGCAATGCGGGGGGTTCCCCGGGCTCGGGTGGCGAGCTCCCACGCCCCGTCCTCGCTGACCTCCACCCCCAGGCGTGCCCCCGCCCTACGGATGATCTCCGAGAGCTCCTCAGGGGTGTAGAACTCTAGACGGAACGTAACCTCAAACCTGTCCCGAAGCGGGGAGGTGAGTAGCCCCTCCCGAGTGGTCGCCCCCACCAGCGTGAACGGGGCAAGATCGAGGCGGAGGGAACGGGCATGGGGCCCTTCCCCGAGCACGATGTCCAGCTTGTACTCCTCCATGGCCGGGTAAAGGACCTCCTCCACCTGGCGGCGCAGGCGGTGGATCTCGTCGATGAAAAACACGTCCCCCGGGGAGAGGCGGGTCAGGATGGCGGCCAGGTCCCCGGGCCGTTCGATCGCCGGCCCTGACGAAACCTTGATGTTCACCCCCATCTCGTGGGCGATGATGTGTGCCAGGGTGGTCTTTCCCAGCCCGGGTGGGGAAAGCAGTAGCACATGGTCCAGCGGCTCCCCCCGGCCCTTGGCCGCCTCGATATAGATGCGAAGCCGCCGCTTTATCCCCTCCTGGCCGACGAATTCGTCAAGGAGGGTCGGCCGCAATGCCCGCAGGGATTGATCAACGTATTCCGTCTCGGGCTTGAGAAAGCGCTGATCCCCCATGTCCGGACCCATTTTAGCACAAGTATCGGTTTGTCCCGAGGCTCGGGGAGGTCTAAAATGCTCTGTGATGCGATGGGTCACAGCTTTGGCAGTGGTGACGCTGGTCTCCGCGGTAGCGACCGCCGGTTTTGAGAACCTCACCTGCCTTGACTGGTCCCCCACCGGAGAGTATCTGCTGTTTGCGCAAAACGGGGGCCTATATCTTGGCCAAGCCCCCAACGGAAGCCAACCCCGGCGGCTGACCCCTGAGACCACCTGGGTAAGTTGGGGCCGACTTGGCCCGGGCGGCGACTGGTACGTGTATGTGACGCCACTTGAACACGACTACATCTTGTGGCGGGGATGGATCACGGGGGACGAGCCGGAGGAGCTCTATCGAACCCAGGGCCACATATCACAGCCGACGGTTTCCCCGGACGGAAGCCGGGTGGCCTTCGTCGCAGAACACGATGGAACCACCGGTCTTTCCCTACTGGATCTTGCGTCCGGGGAGGTGCAGTCCCTCACGCGAACGCCCTTCCGGGCAGCGTGCCCGGATTTCTCGCCTGACGGAGATTTGATCGTATTTGTGGGCTTGTGGAAAGAAGGGAAAAGCTGGGACCTCTTCCTCCTCGATCTCGATTCCGGTTCGCTTGAGCAGCTAACTGAAGATTCTTTCTTCGACTGGGGCCCGAGGTTTTCCCCCGACGGGGAGTGGATTGCGTTTGAAAGCAGCCGAAGCGGCGCCTCGGACATCTACGTAATTCGGCGGGACGGGACCGACCTCACCCCGTTCACCTACGACCAGTGGCGGGACGCGTTCCCGACTTGGGCCCCTTCAGGGGACAGGCTTGCCTTCGCTTCCCGTCGGCCGGACGGTTGGGTCATCCTCGCTGAAGGCACTTACTGAATGGGGATCGTCGCCGTAGGTCGGTTTGACGGTGTTCACCGTGGGCATCAGCGGCTGCTTACGGAGGCGAGGAAGCTGGCAACGGCCGAAGGGCTCCCTCTCATCGCCTACACCTTCCCTCCATGCGGCGAGGTGTTGCTTCCCCTTGCGGCAAAGCGCACCCTACTCTTGCAGCTGTGCGACGAGGTCGTCGTGCGGGACTGGGATGAGATTCGGAATCTGTCTCCGCAGGAGTTCGTCCGCAGGGAGCTGGTGGGAAGGCTCAACGCCGACGGCGTGGTCCTTGGCCCAAACCATAGGTTCGGAAGGGACGCCGCCGGGGACGCCAGACTCCTTGAAGTCCTGGGGGGGCGGCTGGGGCTCCGGGTTCACATTGTAAAACCCCTAAAAAGCTCTGGGGAAGTGATAAGCAGCCGCCGTATACGCCGGCTTGTGAGGGAGGGGAAGGTCAAGGAAGCGGGGGAACTTCTGGGCCGGCCGCCCTTGCTGTTCGGGGATCGCACACGCGGCGCCGGCCTCGCCACCACGCTGGGCTTCCCCACGGTGAACCTCACCCTGTGGCCTGACCTGGTTCGGCCGAGACCGGGAGTGTACTTGGCGTGGGCCCATTGGCCGGGGGGCGAATCCGGGGGGCTTTTTTACCTCGGGACCCGCCCCACCTTCCCCGAGCTCCCTCCCTCAGCCGAGCTCCACTTCTTCTCCCCGCCCAGCCCGGAACCCCGGGGGACATGCGAGGTGGCACTGCTCGCCTTCCTCCGCCCGGACATCGAGTTCCCTAGCAGAGCCGAACTCGTCCGCCAGATCGAGCGCGACCTTGAGGAAGCCCGGGCCTGCCTCCGGGATGTTCCGCCGCCAAAGCCAGTCCTTGTCAGCGCGGAAGGAAAGGGCTAACATGCTTTTCCCATGTGCATTTTGGCGATAGAGACGGCCGGAAGCCAGGGCGGTGTGGCCGTACTTACGGAACAAGGCCACGTATTTGAGATCACGTTCCACGCCCCACGGAAACATGTGGAGATCTTGCCCATATGCGTGAAATCGGTCTTGGAAGCGGCAAAGGTGAAAGAGCAAGAGCTCACGCTGATCGCGGTGGACGTGGGTCCAGGGTCGTTCACGGGCCTGCGCATTGGGATCGCGTTTGCCAAGGCTTTGGCCCAAGCCCTCTCCCTTCCCTTGGTGGGGGTCAGGCAGACCGAGGCAGTGGGCCTCCCGGTCGCCGCCTGGTGGCCAGGCCGGGTAGCCGTATGGATCCACGACCGACGGGAGTTCGTGTATCATGCATGGGTAAGCCAGGGCAAGGTAGGGCGGGAGTCGGTGCTCAAAGTGGATAAAGCGATCGAGAAGCTGCGAGGAAGAGAGGACGTGCTCGTGGTTGGAACCGGCGCGATAGAGTTCCGGAGACTCTTGAAAAAGGAAGCGCCTGCTGTCCTTGTGGCCGGTCCAGCCCTTGCCCACCCTGCCCCGGCCCAAGTGGCAAGACGAGGACTGGCCAGATACAGAGAACATGGGCCGGATGAGCTGCTGGACTTGGAGCCAGTCTACATCCAACCACCTTTGGGAAATAAGGAGGCGTGATGGCAAGAGTGTGTGAAATCTGTGGAAAGCGGCCGGAGTACGGGAACACCGTATCCCACTCCGGGCGACATTCCCATCGGGTGCGGCTTCCCAACCTGCAGCGGGTACGAGTCATCTACCAAGGCAAACGCCGCCGCCTATGGGTGTGTACCCGCTGTCTCAAAGCGGGCAAGGTCCAAAAGGCTTAATGGGCTTCGACCTCTCAAGTTATGAGCCCAAGCGTCGGTGATCTGGTAGTCGGCAAAGTGGTGGAGATCCGGCCCAACGGAGCCGTAATCTCTCTTTCCGATAAGGAAGTAGGATTCCTTCACATCTCAGAAATCGCTGAGGAGGGGATCAGCCGCATCGAGGATCACGTCAAAGAAGGCCAGGAACTCGTGCTCAAGGTGATCGGATATGACCGCATGGGAAGGCCTTCCCTTTCCCTCACCCGGGTGACCTCGCGGGACAAAGAGGCCCTTGAGTATCACCGAGAGGTCGTGCGCATGCGATCGGCGCTGACCGGACGCGCACTTACCTTGCCAGAAGAAAGCCCTCCGGAAGAACGGATCGAGTGGCGCCTGACCAGGTGGATTGAGGAAGCGGAGGCCGCGTTGGCTCGCCTCCGTCGCAACCGTGCCAAGCGGCTCTCGGAACGTTTCTATACCGACTGATGCTCCCCGGAAGGGCCACCGGTGAAGTGAAACCCCAGGAAGCCCACAGCTTCTTTGGGGTATTTTTTGAGGAGGGAACATGCCCAAGGGCTTAGTGGTGATCGACAAGGAGAGGTGCAAGGGCTGCGGCCTATGCATGGAGGCCTGCCCGCTTGGCGTGCTGGGCTTCTCAGGCGAGTACAACAGTTCGGGCTATAACGTAGCCGCTATGATACATCCGGAGAAGTGCACTGGCTGCGCAATATGTGCTCAGGTCTGTCCGGACGTCGCCATTGAGGTGTACCGGCTGCGGTCGGATAAAGCGAAGGAGGCCACATGAGCCGTTTACTTTTGCGGGGGAATGAGGCAATCGCAGAAGCGGCCATCCGAGCGGGGGTCAAGTGCTACTTCTGTTACCCCATCACCCCTCAGGGCGAACTCGTCGAGTACATGGCCAGAGAGCTCCCCAAGCGGGGCGGGGTGTTCCTGCAGGCCGAGTCCGAGGTGGCCGCCATCAATATGGTTTATGGGGCCGCCGCGGCCGGGGTGAGGACCATGACCTCCTCGTCCTCCCCAGGGATCAGCCTCAAGCAGGAGGGCATCTCTTACCTGGCTGGCTCGCGCCTGCCGGCGGTGATCGTGAACATGATGCGGGGCGGCCCGGGCCTGGGGAACATCGCCCCAGCCCAGGGGGACTACTTCCAGGCCACCAAAGGCGGCGGCCACGGCGACTACCACCTCATCGTCCTCGCTCCCTCTACTGTGCCCGAGGCGGCCCAGCTGGTGATGCTCGCGTTCGAGCTGTCCGACAAATACCGGGTGCCGGCCATGATCCTGGCCGACGGCATGTTGGGGCAGATGATGGAGCCGGTGGAGCTGCCCGAGCCGGTGGACGAGTCCACCATCCCGGACAAGCCTTGGGCCGTCACCGGGGCCAAGGGCCGGCCCCCAAATGTGGTCCTGTCCTTTGACCTGGAACCCCAAAAGCTCAAGGAAATGAACTTGGTACTCCAGGAAACATACCGCAAGATCGAAAAGAACGAGGTCCGCTGGGAAGAGGTGGAGACGGACGACGCCGAGATCCTGCTGGTGGCCTATGGCACCATGGGGCGGATCGCCAAGACAGTGGTACGCATGGCGCGAGAGGAGGGAATCCCAGCCGGACTTCTTCGCCCCATCAGCCTATGGCCCTTCCCCTATGCCCCGATTCGGCGCCTCTCCGAGCGCATCCCGGTCATCCTGACCGTGGAACTGTCCGCAGGCCAGATGTGGGAAGACGTCAGGCTGGCGGTGGAGGGACGGGCGAAAACCCCGTTTTACGGCGAGCTGGGTGGGGTGGTTCCCACCCCCAGGGAGATCCTGAGCGAGGTGAAAAAGCATGTCTCAAGTTAGCACCCAAATCCCAGAGGGCTACGCGAAGGTCTTCTCTCGGCCCAAGTCACTATCCGAGAAGAGGTACACCTACTGCCCGGGCTGTCACCACGGGATCATCGGTCGGCTCATCGCTGAGGCCATCGATGAGCTGGGGATCCAGGAGCGGACGGTGGGGATCGCCCCGGTGGGCTGCGCCGTTTTCCTGTACCAGTTCTACAACGTGGACTTCGTGCAGGCAGCCCACGGCCGGGCCTGCGCGGTGGCCACCGGGCTCAAGCGGGCCAACCCGGACCTCGTTGTGTTCTCCTACCAGGGAGATGGGGACCTGGCGGCCATCGGCACCGCCGAGACGGTGCACGCGGCCAACCGGGGGGAGAACATCACCGTGATCTTCGTGAACAACCAGGTATACGGCATGACCGGTGGGGAGATGGCCCCCACCACGCTGCCCGGCCAGAGGACCGTGACCTGTCCCGAAGGGCGGGACGTGCGGCTCACCGGGTACCCCCTGAAGATCTCGGAGATGCTGGCCCAGCTCGACGGGCCCGCGTATATCACCCGGCAGTCAGTACACGATGTCCGCCACGTCCAGATGGCACGGAGGGCCATCCTCAAGGCGTTCCGCAACCAGCTTGCGGGAAAGGGGTTTTCCATGGTGGAGGTGGTGGCTGCCTGTCCCACCAACCTTAAGTTGTCCCCTCCGGAGGCCAATAGATGGATAGAAGAACGGGCTCTCAAGTATTTCCCTCTGGGCGACCTCAAGGTCAAGGAGGACTGAGGAATGGAGATCGGGGTCATCTTCGCGGGATTCGGAGGGCAAGGAATCCTGCTTTCGGGCAAGGTTCTGGCCCGTGCCGGCATGGACCGGGGGCTAGAGGTAACGTGGCTTCCCTCCTACGGACCGGAGATGCGGGGGGGAACTGCCAACTGCACCGTGGTGCTGTCGGATAAGCCCATCGGCTCCCCGATCGTGGATGCCCCCCAGGCCCTGGTGGCCATGAACCTGCCTTCCCTGGACCGGTTCGAGCCCCGGGTGGGGGCGGGCGGCATAATCGTCTACAACAGCTCGCTCATCCACCGGGACCTGGCGCGGGACGACGTCACCGGGATCCCGGTGCCGGTGAACGACATCGCCAGGGAGCTCGGAAGCCCTAGGGTGATCAACATGGTGGCGTTGGGGGCGCTCCTCCGGGCTCAGGCTGTGGTGCCACTCCAGGCCGCAGTGGAGGCCATGTCCCACGAGCTGCGGGCCCGGGGCCGGGAGAAGTTGGTGGACGTCAACCGGAAGGCCCTGGAGCGGGGCTTCGCCGAGGCAGCTAAATATATTTCGTGATGTGTAATGAGTGATGCGTGATGGGTTGGGAACAAAACACGTTACCCATCAC
>Ga0190361_1000635_pt1 | contig 13860 bp, 12 predicted proteins | sample 48721845_MG_FD_161273 | JGI IMG/M metagenome (GOLD analysis project Ga0190361, IMG submission 161273) | Hydrothermal vent microbial mat bacterial communities from Southern Trench, Guaymas Basin, Mexico - 4872-18-4-5_MG | ecosystem: Environmental > Aquatic > Marine > Hydrothermal vents >...
CTTGGTCCAATAGAAGGGATGTCTGCAGGAGTAATGGTTGCATTGGGTGCATTGGTTGGAGCATTTGCTGGACTGGTATATACACTTGGACAGTTTGTTAAGATAGGTACATCAGTTGGATTAACTATTCCTGAAATGTTTGGGATATTAGCTACTGGATTGGGCATAATTGTAACATTTGTTGCTATACTTGTGAAACTAACATCATATCTGGGAACATTAGGAGCAATATCAATACAAGCCATGTTAGGATTGTCTGTGTTGGTTGGTGCATTCTCATTATTAGTATACACAATTGGACAGTTTGTGTCATTAAGTGCAAGTGCTGGATTGTCATTAACTGAAATGATTTCAGCATTTGGTGCATTGATTGGAATTGCAACTGGGATGATTGCTGTGCTAGCATATGTAACCAAATTCCTGAGTTCTATGGGTGCTGTATCATTTAAAGGTGCACTTGTTTTGGTGTTAATTACAACAGCTGTAGCTGGATTGGTATATGTACTTGGCATGTTAGCTAGTACAATATCATCTGATGCAATTGGTCCATTAATGGCATTAGTTTCTAGTGTTGTTGTATTAATGGGAGTAATGGCAGGATTTGTTAAGATACTTGGTAACATGAGTAAAGATGTGTTTATTGGCATTACTGCAATGTTCTTGCTAGTTGGGGCATTTGCTGCATTAACATACGTGCTTAAAGATTTTATTGGATACATGGCATCAGTGAATGTGAGCCTAACTGATATATTTCAACCATTAGTTGTGTTATTAACAACATTAGTTGGTTTGACAATAGCTATGGGTGCTGTAGCAGAATATGCAATCATAGGTGCTGCTGCATTTGCAGTATTAGGTGGATCATTATGGGTATTGAGTATTGGCTTGAAGGCATTATTTGAATCATTACAACCAATACTTCCAAATATATGGGATATAATTGCTGGATTAGCTGGATTATTAGGTGTGCTATTAGGATTCTCTGTAGCATTTGGTGCATTACTTCCACTAGTAGCTATGGGTAGTGCATCATTTGCTGCACTTGGAGGTTCATTAATAGTGTTAAGTATGGGATTTGATGCATTGTTTAATTCATTACTTCCTGTGTTACCAAATATATGGGACTTGATTGGTGGATTATCTGCTCTACTGGGAACAATACTTGGTTTCAGTATAGCATTTGGTGTGTTATTACCATTTATGGCAATGGCTGCTGTTTCATTTGTGATGCTTGGTGGTGCACTATCTTCATTTCTTGGATCACTTGGTGATGCATTAGATGGATTTAAAGAACATATCGAAACACTGCCAGACTTTACTTCTGCATTAGGTGGATTATTAAATATGTTGTTACAAGTGGGTGTGGGATTTGGATTTCTTGCTCCATTTATATGGATGGGAAGTGCTGCTTTACAGTCAATGATTGGACCAGTAGTAGATTTGATAAAAGCAGTAGGAAATCTCAAATACACAATACAAGATCCTATTCATGAAGACTTCTATAAATGGAATAATTCAATGATAGCAACAAATAGAACATTGAACTCTCTATCAACTCCAGTAAGTACACTAATAGGAGACATATCTGGATTAAGGACTACAGTATTTGATACAACATCAGATATAGCAGTATTTAATGCTGATATGGAAAATAGTTTCAATGGAACATATGGTAGTATATTGACAAATACTAATCAGTTCAAATCAGATGGAGCATCAGTATTTCAAAACATGTTTGATGATATTTCATCCATGAGTAATATGTTTTCTACATCAGAGACTGAACAATTCAGCAATATGTTCTCTACATTAGAAGGGAATACATCAACTTTCAAAGAAGGGCAAGAAACACAATTTGGTGAAATGTTTGAAAATATATCAGGAAATACTTCAGTGTTTAATGTTGATATGACTTCTCAATGGAGTGAGATCTTCAGTAATGTGAGTGGTTCAATAGATTCTATGACAGGAAAAATGGATGAGATTATTACCAAGATGGAAGATATCCAGACAGCTACAGGAACACAAGGTGCAACAGTGATAGATATATGGGAAAGTTTGAAAATCGGTCTTGGATCAATAATTGATGATATCATGGGATTCTTTGGACAACTTAAAGATGTTATTGTGAATGCATTTGAAGGATTGGGTGATTGGTTGAACAAAAATGTATGGCAACCAATCCAAGATGGATGGAACAGTTTAACTTCAACAGTTGGTGGTGCATTAGAAAGTGCAGGAAAAACAGTGAGTGATGGAATAGCTGGAATTGGAAATACTATAATAACTGGTGTTCAGGGATTTGTGGATGCAGTCGGGAATATATTTTGTGTTCCACATACTATCATAAATGCAATATATGATGCAATTAGTCCTGTTAAAACTGCTACTAGAAAACTTGGTGAAGTAATGTTAGGTGAAATATCTAATGTTGTATCTAAAAGCAAGAATCTACTTGGGTTTGGTATGAAAATGAATTATGGATTGGGAGTAACTACAGCACCCAGTATGCAAGAAGGTGGATATGTAAGAAAAGCTGGTCTATACTTCCTGCATCCAGGTGAGACAGTTGTTCCAGCTGGTGAAGGTAGAACTGGACCTATAGTTTATATGACGAATTATATAACTATCCAACCACGTGAAGTATCACCTAGAATGAGTGATACTGAGAAACGTGAATTAGCTGATGAAATATCAAGATATATTGAAAATAGATTGAGAAAGAGGTTGAGTTAGAATGATTGTGTATATGAGATTGATAAAAGATAGTACAGTAATATTGGAATGGACAGATACAATTACTGATCCATCTTATCAAACTTACTATCCAACTAGATTTCAGAAAACATGCAGAAGAGAATACAGAATGAGATATAGATCTTGGCTAGTGAAGGATGTTACTAAGGAACGTAGAGCAAGAGATAGACACAGAGAAGAAATTACATACACAATAGAAGGAGAATGTAATGCCACTATTAGAGACATATTAGAAGATATAGTGTGTCCATTAATAGGAAAGAATGGACCAATGAACAAAAATGTCTCTGTTCTCAAGTTTGTATCTCCTCAGTGCACAAGAAATGTAATTGTCATAAACGGTCAAACCTGTTATTTTGATTATGTGGTAGGTACTAATCTAACTATTGAAAATATTCCTGGAAGACTCTTTACTGAATTGCAATACAGATACACATTGGTATTAGAAGAAGTACAAGAGATATACTAGAGGTGAATAATGTGTCAGAACCTACGCATCATATTCAACCATTCAATGAATCAATTACTGTAGATGATTATGCGTATAAATATATTCCAAAAGAAGGAGTATTTACTTGGTACATGCAAAGATATCGAGAAGGTGAATTACTAGATTTTCCATATCAAGACATTGAAGATCTGTCTATCAAACTATCTAATGGTGAAGAAATTGATTCATATGAGTTCAAGATAGATACTGAGGTGGATGTAGAAGAAGGAGATGTATTTGTTATCTGGATAGGATATTCAGAAAGTGGATTGAAGAAACGGATATCAGGACCTGTTGTACGAGTTAGAAGAACAAGAACAGAAGATGAAGAAATAAACTTGATAGTTGGTGAATCATGGCTCACTATTTTAAAAGAATATGAAGTTACTCCAGCAGAATATACTGGTGAAGTAGCAGATATAGTGAAAGATATATTGTCTGAAATATCAACCACTTCTCCAGGAATATGTGAAAAGAAAATATCAGTTGCTGGTGTTGAAACATTTAATCAAACTATTACTATCTCATTTAATGAAGGTGAAACATTATGGGATGCATTGAAAGAGATAGCTGAAGTTGCAAATGCTGATTTCTATATAGATGCAGACAAAGTGTTACATTTCTTTCCAGCAGGAAGCAAGAGATCAAATATAATACTTCAACTTGAAGAACATAGAGCATATAATTGTTTATCATTTGATGGGAACAGTAATTATCTTGAAATTGCTGATACACCTGATCTAAGATTTGGCACATCTAGTTTTACAATTTCATTTTGGATAAAGGCACCAGCTACTGCAACATATGGTGGAGTAATTGGAAAAACCAGTAGTACTACTAGATGGGATTGCTATAGAGATGGTGGATCACCGACTAAAATGAGATGGAGATTAATAGGAGATACTGGTGATTTTAGGGAAACACAACCAGAGACTGTATTTGACAATACATGGCATCATTGTGTGTGGGTAGTTGATAGAAGTAATAATATCAGTTATTGGTATTTTGATGGTGTCAAAAGTACAAAAGAAACTGATATCAGTGGATTAGGAAACATAAGCAATACTAATCCAGTAAGAATTGGTAGAGTAGACACATATTTGGATGGGGAACTAGATGACATCAGAATTTATAACAGAGTATTAAGTGTAGATGAAATCATTTCATTAACAAACAAACAACACGTATCAAATGGATTAGTATTATGGTTGCCATTAGATGGAGACATTATAGACAAGAGTGGAAATTATTATACACCAACAAACTATGGTGCATCTTGGAGTACAGATGGTTTCTTTAGTACTAGTCTAGCTGCATTTGATATTGAAGAAGCAGAATATTATCTATCAACTGATGAAATATACAACAGAATAAAAGTGATAGGTATTCAACAAGAGTCATATGAACCAACAGATAAAGATACATGGACTGAATATACTGATCCTGGTTCAAATGGATGGTCAATATTAGCAAGTGATGGATCACCTTATTTATCCACACCGAGTGGTGTAGTTGGTACAAGATGTGTACAGGGAAATGCTGATACTGGAATTACTTGGCTATACATTAGATTTCAATTACCATCATCTTTGGATTGTTCAACAAATCAGTGGGACTATATCAAACAATATCTTAAAGCATCTAATTTAGAAGTTGAGATTAGACTTCAAACTACTGATTCTGATTATTACTATCAAACATTTATTCTTGATAATGAATGGATATTAAAAGAACTGCAGACTGCTACAGAAGAATGGAATAGTAATGGTTCACCATCATGGTCTAATATAACATCAATCAAATATTATTGCAAATATTATCCAGCAACATTTAACACTGGTAGATTTGATATTAGCAGATTTGATAGTACATCATATCCAGGAACAATTGCTGTTGATCAATTATACTTCATAACTGGATCTATTAGAGCAACTGTAGAAGACTTGACATCTCAAAGTATCTATGGTGTCAAAACATTAGTTTATATTGATAGAACAATAACATCAAGGACTCATGCTAGATTATTGGCACAGAAACTATTGAGAGAATATGCATATCCTGTTCCTGTATTTGAAAAGACATTATGTGAAATTGGTTTGGAAGATATTAATCCAGGAGAAACTGTTAAAGTGATAACAAAAGATATCCATAGAGAATTGAGGATATCAAATATTGAGTATAGATACATTGATGGATATGAGGTATATCTATCACTAACTAAACCAATGGAAAGTATTGAAACATCTGTGGAGAGTATGGAACGAGATGTTAGAAGACTGGAGGTTGCATAAGTGTCTCTTGAGAAAAGATTGGAGCACTTACAAAGACGGATAAACAGATTAAAATATGTTACACGAATAGTTTACAGACCAAGAATAGTGTTAAGAACTTTGTATGAAACCATTACACTATTGGAAAATGTTAGAATGCCTGGATGGATTCATCAATATTCAACTCTACAGTTTACAGATAAATTTGAGATCATATTTGCAACATTCATAACAGAAAAATTCAACATGACAGATCTAATAGAAGAGAAAGTATTTAGACTAAAACAGTTAACAGAATTTACATCATTGATAGACATGTTATTTAAAGAATACCAGATGAAGAAATTAGAATCTTTCAACATCACTCACATCTATGTTATTTTAGTAATGCACATCATAAGAGACCATATTGGAATAATTGATAGTTTAAGTTATGTTGCTTGGATGTTTAAGACATCTAGTGAAATATTGGAACTTGAATCATGTTTGATACATAAGCTTTTCAAAGTGTTTATTCAACAAATGTTGATGATAGATTTCATGAAGAAAGAAGAAGAGAAAGTACTGTATGGAGTTACTCCTTCAAGGTTTGACATAAGTAGATTTGATGAGTGTGGATTTGATTTCTCATATTTGATATTCAAAGACAAGGTAATGATCAAGCAGTTCATTCAATTGCAAGAGATATATGTAGAGAATATTTGCTTGAAAGAATACATGTTCAAACAAATGATAAAGAAGTATGGTGAAATCATTTCATTAATTGATGCATACAAATATGTTCTAACTTGTGTCAGAACATTTACGGTAACTATTCACATGCAAGACTTAGTTTGGAAGTATCTGTTAAGAATGAAAACATGTAAAGACACTATTCGGATATTTGATACTTTCCAACATTTGAAGACTGCAGTATTAGTAAGAAGTTTTGCACAGACACTACAATTACAGATCAAAAGAATTGTTCTAACCATCAAAATCAATATGGAGAATATACAGATAGATGGATTATTAAGGAAACAAAGTAAACATGTGATATTTGCTAAAGCACCACCAAGATTTGATCAGAGTAGATTCAATGAGTGTCAGTTTGATCTATCAGATATATTTGTGAAAGACAAGATGTCATATCAGTGTGAATGTGGAGTAACTTGTGAAACTGTCTGTCAAGCATGTGGTGAAGCTGGATTTTGTGAAACTGCATGTGAGGAAACTTGCCAAACTGCTTGTGAACAGGGAGAATGCCAGACTGGTTGTGAAGTAGAATGTCAAACCACTTGTGAACAAGTATGTGAAACTTTCTGTAAACAAGAATGTCAAACTGGTTGCATGGTAGTATGTCAATATTGTGAAGAAGGAGGTAGAATAGTATTTTAGGAGGAAGGTAGTTGATTGATAAGAAATATTATCTAAGTGTATGGGTAACAAATCAATGCAATTTGAAGTGTAAATATTGTTTCTATAATGATAGGCAGTTGTGGAATCAACCATCACTTCATATGACTGAATCTATTGCTAACAAAGTAATACAATTTATCAATTCTGGAAGTATAGATGGGCTAGGATTCTTTGGTGCAGAACCATTATTGAATTGGAAAATAATCAAGCAAATATTGACCAGATCATGTCTGTCATATATGGTGGAAAGAAAGAAAGTATATTTTCTAACTACAAATGGCACATTATTAAACAAAGGCATACTTGAACATCTAGAAATGTTTAATGTGCATATCAAGATAAGCTTGGATGGTACAAAAGCAACACAAGATTATTGGAGAGACAATTCATATGATGCTATTATGAAACATATAGACTTGTTAGTTGAATATCCTGATCTACAAGTGTTGAAGACATTAGTTAATCCAAACACCTTATATGAAGACATTAAGCACATCAAAGAACTTGGTTTCAAAAGAGTATTCATTAACTTATTAGATCCATATTCTGCTATCACATATGAAGGATATTCTCCACAAGTGTTTAAAGAACAATACAAACGTGTTATACAAGATTTCCATAGAAAGAATTTCAGCATAGATGACTTTGAGAGATGGAGATGGTTACTTAAAAGAAGAAATTCCAAACCAGGGTGTGGATTTACTAATAGAGGATTAGCTGTTTCACCAGATGGAAAATTCTATCCATGTCATGAAGCACCATCAATACCAGAGTTTTGTATTGGTGATATATGGAATGGAATTGATCCAACAAAAGAACAACAAATAAGAGGAATGGTTAAACAGCCACAAATGTGTGTTGAATGTCCTTATGCACTTAACAAGTGTCCTGTTAGCATGTATAACAAACACAAAAGGTTTGGTGTACCACCACCAAGGTGGTATCAAGAATTTGAAGTAGCTAAAATACAGGCAATATGTGAATTGACCAATATGAAAATGAAAATACCAAATTGCATGAAAAGTTCACACAAGGTTGGAAATCTTTATGAGAGTATGTAAGAAACAAATAGGTGGTGATAAATGATGGAAATGGATGAGTTAGAAAACAAGTTTGTGAAATTGTTGAAGAAGTGGAATATAATGGTAATGATAGCTGAAGATGTAAAGGAAGCAATTGATGAACTAGCTAAAGTAATACAAGAAATGAAAGGAGGTGATAATAATGCCAGTAACTCACAAGACAACAGCTAATTCTGGAGATGTTATTTCAACAGATATTTGGAATGAAGATCACTCTATTACTTCACTAATACCAGATGCAAATGATACCTATACGATAGGAAATTCCACTAACAGATGGCATATTGCATACATTAATCAAATTAACATGTTAAACACACCATCATATCCTTTGAACATATATGAACAAGCTACTGACTCATATCCAAGACTAAGAATAGCAGACACAGGGCTTATTGAATGGTCAGATGGTAGTGGAGTTCCTGATGTGAACTTATACAGATCAGGTACTAATGTTCTTAAAACTGATGATTCATTTGCTTGTTTTAGTTTACTGGTAAATGGTGCTACAGTAATCAGTTCCACTAGATCAATGTATAACATTCAGTCAATCTCCTTGGGAAGCACAGCTAGTAGTGGTGTAAGTATTGACAATAATGGTACTATTGAAATATGGAAGACTTCTGGTGATCCATATATTGATTTCAAGACTAGTGGAGAAACAAACTATGATGCAAGAATACAAAAGCAATCTGATCATTCACTAACCTTTGAAGTTGGTGGAGCTGGAAGTCTTAAAACTCCACTTACATTAGCAGCAAATGGAAATGCAGAGTTCTCAGGAAATGTAATTATATCATCTACTTCACCAATGCTTAAACTTGAAAACACATCAAGTTCTTCAGCATTTCCTAGACTCGAAATACAAAATCCAGCAATAACATGGAGACTTGGCTTGTTATATACAAACAATCCAACATTTTTCATTTATGATGCCACAAGAAGTTACAGTAGACTTGAAATTCTCTATGACACATCAAGCAATGCTACTCAATTCAAGTGGTATAATTCTAATGGTTCATCTGTTATGAGACTAGATATTGAAGGTGATCTATGGATAGATGGTGAATACAACACCTACTCACCAGAAATTCCAGAGTCTTGGAATCAGAAGGATTATGTAAATTTCTTGAAACAACAATTGAACAAAAGTCATCCACCAAGAAAGGATGGCAAGAAAATATGCATATGTGGGAAGATTGGAGTATGTGAAGAACATATTCAAGAATTTAATGAAAAATATGCAATCAATATTTCATCAATAGCAGTTGTATCAGCAAAGTTGATTGTTGACTTAACAAACAAAATAGAACAACTGGAACAAAGATTGAGTGAATTGGAAGAAAGGTTGAATCAAACAGTTGGTTGATGTGTTTTCTTGATTTCTCTTTTTACAAATTTCCACATGCTAGGAACTGAATAATGTTGTTTGAGTGCTAACATTAATGCATCAACCAAGTCATCATTAGATTTAGTAGTTGTCATGTATGTTGCCATCTCTTGTATCAATTTCTGAAACTCACGTGGTATCTTCAATCGTTTCTCTAATACCAGTCTACCGGCATTCATTTGCATAGATGGTTTTTGTGTTTTGAATGGTACTGGTATTACCTGACAGTTTAGCTCTTTCTTCAAGTCTTGTACCAACTCTGGTCTAGTAGAATCACAAAATAGTGTGTGAATAGAATATTTACTAACATATCGTTTCAAGTTATTCTTCTGTTGTTCCCATCCCATTTCTTTCCATTCAATAGCATCTATTATCCAAATAGTATCACCATCTTTCTGTGCTACTACCAATGCAGCTGGATTGTGAAAACCAAAATCAAATCCACCAACTGTAGACAACTCTTTCTTGTATGATACTTTATCAACTATACATTCATCCAAGTCTTTAATTGGAAACACATTTGATGATCTTACAAACGAGGGTTTGCCTAACCATTTGGCTTGAAACTCTTCTTCTGACAGTGACCGTTTAGCTTCTTCAATATCCTTTGGTGATACCCATGGACAATCCATTGCTTTCCATGATAACCTTAACCATTCAGTATCTGGATATTCATCTTTTCTTTCCCACATGCTAACATATTTGCTGAAATAGAACTTAGGTTCTGGTGTTGATGACAATATTATTAGACCAATATCAGAACCAATTACTCTTGAGAATGCATCATTGATTATTGTCTCTGGTACCATGACTGCTTCATCTATGAACAAACAATCAACATGTTTCCCAAATACCTGATATTCACTTGCAGTAGCAGATTTGATCCATGAACCATTTTTAAAATTCACATTGGTTTTAGTAGGTTTACCAAGTATTTGCATTTTAACATATTCTGATTTCAAACCATGATTAACATATTCTTGCATGGTATGTGCTTGTGACCAAGAACCAGCTATTAACAATATTTTAACTGGATGTCCAGTCTTATTGGCAAATACTGTAGCCATATATAATGAAAGAGTAGATAGAGCAATTGTCTTACCAGTTCCATTAGCAGACATGATCATGATTCTTCTATGACCTTGCTTGATAGACTGAAACAATTTCACTTGGTTTGGTATTGGTTTGTATCCATAGTCTTTCCAGATATATTCAAAGAACTTCTCTGGCTGTTGCCAGAACAATTCTTCTTGTAATGCAAGCAATAAAGATGACATTATATCACCTATTCATATCCCATCTCTTGAAGTTTCTTAATAATCTTCTCAATACATGATGGACAGCATCCTTCTATGGCATGTTTAAAATCTTCATACATTTTGTCTTTATCACTTAATGTTTCTTTCAAGTACTGTTTTCTGATACGAAGATATGATTCTTGTGTTAACCTAACTTCTGCCATTAAGTCTTTAAGTGTTTTCAACTTGACTGGATCACCAGACTTTACATCAGGATCTTTCATGAGAGAATCAATTAATGTTTCTAGCTGTTGAAGTTTGTGCTGTATTGAGCTTATGATATTCTGTTCTTCACGTAACTTCTCTCTTATGAACTCAGATGTGAACTTACCTGCTTCTACTTGAGATACTGCTTTGATATATGGTAACACATGTTTAGTGAAATGATTTCGGAATGATTCACGGGAAATATCTTCACCAAGTGTTTTTGCATATTCAGACAATTTCTCATAAGAATACTTTTCAAGTAGGAAGAGTTTGTGGTATTCTAACAAATGTGGAGAATTGCACACTTTACATCTGCTTGAATAGTAGTATCCTTTGATCATCTAATCACCTCTGTAGGAAATAATCTGTCCTGGTTGTTAATATGCTTTTCAGAGTTATCTAAACAATCTTATGAAATTCTTGTGGATGTTATTTGAATACTACAAATATCCCAGAGTCTGCAATACACATGGACTGATCAGTCTACGGATTTGCTCGATGGATTTTTGATGATTTGAATTTTAATTCTCAGATTCTGGATATTTGATATGAGTCTTGATTTTATATACCCTCATCGTTAATTTTATAAATGCTCTGGTTAAAGTCTCACATGGTGAAAGTCGAATGTCAATATATAATAAACATATGGTGGCAAATATGCGAAAATTCGAAACTGAAGACATACAGTTAATATTGAAATTAAGTGAGAAATACACAAGTTTAAGAGTAATTGCCAAGGAATTTGGTAAACGTACACATAAAACAATTTCTCACACTATGGTTAAGAAAATTCTCAACTCTTATGGCAAGAGAACAATATGCACAAAATACTTACAAGGCATTAAACCCAAGAAACGCAGAAAAAAGATTAATGTCGAATACAATCACTTAAAAGAGTACTCAATAGATACAAAACAGATTAAACTAAGACCTATGCGAGTCGGAAATGTCACTTTATCAATTCACTTTTATCAATATACAATAATAGACATTAAAAACAAAATATTATATGTCGGGTTTGATAAAAAATCAAGTGTTACATTAATGGAACAATTCTTAACAATAATTGAACATAATTTTGATAAAGACTTACGTAAGAAATGGATAGAGTCAGATAGTGAATTTAATCCTTTAAGTCAAGTAGGGTTTAAGATAACCAATTATAAAGGGTGGCACGCTACTAAGTCTTATGCTGATAAGTCTCACGGTGCACCAAGTCTTAAATTCTATGCTAAAATTCAACACTTGAAAGAACAACTAGGGTTAACATTTAAGGAAATGAGAAACATGGTAAGAATATTAATGCAAATATGGTTAGAAGTCTTACAAGAGACTTATAGAATGAAGGTAGTACTATTAAATACACCAATAGTTGAGATACATACAACTGAAACAATTTCACTACCTAATGTTTCCACTCTTACTAAGACCGTAAACTACCACAAATTATAAATACAAAATGGGAGAAATAGAGAGGATGAGGAACGGAAAAATGACAGAAAAAATCTTAACGGATAAAATTCTAGTGATATGCTATCTGTCCATAGAGGAAAATAAACCAACCATACAAATTGACTTTAATGATTTCACGGAACATTTAGCTATAAAAAATTGGCTAAAAGAACATGTACGAAATGCAGAGATTAATCTAATGTTTTCCTCACTAAGCCCAAGCCAAGTTTACCGACTTACAAGCATTAAGGCAAAACTTCAATCTGTCAAGCATGTAGCGGAAGGGTTAGCCCAAACCCAATAAACCCCTTTCGTTTTTTCTTTTTTTTTCTTTTTGTAGATGTGTTCAACCGTAGGATTTATATAGGATTTCCGCAAATTTTTCTAATGCCCTAAACGTGAGGGAAAGACATGCCCAAGCTAGTTATAAATGAAAGAGAGTTTGAGACTAAGGCACAAGCGAAACTTAAGCCTGTAAGAATTTCTGTCGAAGTTTACGACCAACTAGCACAAATGTTAGGACTAGAGAGAAACGACGACGGCAGTTATAAACGTGGTAGTGGAAACGTAATAAGTGAGTTCTTCGAAACAGTTGTAAAACAACTAGCTAACAATAAAACAGTATCTCTAAAACTGATACAAGAGAAACGTAAGTAAACAACTAACGCATACCTTTCCCATATCCCCATTTTTATATGTTGTATGTATAGGATGTGAAAATATGAGGGCTAGAATACTGATAAATGATCGAAATGTAGATGAGATATTACCAACACTTAGAAAACTACATTTTAAACAACCAAAAAGACTAAGTGATATATTTAGTGAGTTTGGTTTACAACTGTCCAAAACAATCAGAATAAAAGCATGTGGTAATCCACCTAATATCATAGTGTGGATATATAAGTTAAATCAAGGAATAGTCAAGAAATGTATAACAATATCAACGGGTGAAATGCGTAACCGTGAATACTTGAAATATGGGCTATCTGATTCATTAGTACAGTTACTTGATAAAATCAAAAATGTCTATTGTGTAGATAACAATCCCTTAAAGCCTAAACAATACATGTATCGAGTAATCAAGCCAACACAAAAACGACCATTAATGCTTATCAAATGTGATCTAAGAAACAAATACATATATCCGAGTATATGTAAAAACTGCTTTTATTTCAGAGGGTACACAACACTTAACAAATCTGATAAAGTAATATCTGTCAAATGTGCATACCCATATTCAAACACTAAACAATCATAAACCTAAATTTTTCTTGTGGATGTGTGCATGTGATGAGTTATAATATCTATGTTGTATTATACTAGCATTTTATGGATACTAGCATACATATTTTGTTTTATTTTGGTTATTTCTAGCATGTTCACGTGAGCATTTAAGTTATGTATGTAAGCATGTATGAATTGCGAATATTGGTTTATTTTACATGGTAACATGTTTGAGGATGTGAGAATATGGAAATAAAGCAAGTAGATGTGGAACAGTTGAAGTATGAGG
>Ga0190361_1000640_pt1 | contig 13791 bp, 9 predicted proteins | sample 48721845_MG_FD_161273 | JGI IMG/M metagenome (GOLD analysis project Ga0190361, IMG submission 161273) | Hydrothermal vent microbial mat bacterial communities from Southern Trench, Guaymas Basin, Mexico - 4872-18-4-5_MG | ecosystem: Environmental > Aquatic > Marine > Hydrothermal vents > Microbial...
TGATAGAATCCAGAGTAATTATTCTGTAACGGTGCCATGGATCACGGATACCACTTGGTACTGGAGGGTCACGGCATATGATAAGGCTGGAAATTTCAATGTTTCTGGCGTGTTTCATTATATCACCGATATAAGTGCCCCCATAATAAATTTTACTCCTCCCACCGAGGACAATGACACCTATTGGAGCAGGGATTGGATATACGTAAATGTATCTGTGATAGAATCGAATGAGGAGAATATAACCTTTTATCTGTACAACGCCACGGATCTATTGAATGTAACCACATACGATAATGGAATCCATCATATTAACTTCACTGGTTTGGTGGATGGGGAGTACTGGTTCAATGTTACTGTATATGACAAGGCGGGGAATTATAATTCTACCGAAACCAGAAAGCAGACCCTATGCACAACGGCGGCAATAATGTTTGTATCTCCAACCGAGGACAATGACACCTATTGGAGCAGGGATTGGATATATGTGAGGGTGGCAGTGCTGGTAGCAAATGAAGCGAATACCACATTCTATCTCTATAATTCCACCGATTTGGTGAATGTCACCACATACGACGATGGAACCCACCACATCAATTTTAGCGGTTTGGTGGATGGGAAGTACTGGTTCAATGTAACGGTTTATGATACGCTGGGAAATCACAACTCTACCGAAACCAGAAAGCAGACCCTGGATACAACACCCCCAACGAAGCCCATATTGCTAGAGCCTCCAGATGCCATCACCTCCACGGAGTTAACACCTCATTTGAACTGGACTACCGTAATAGAGGAGAATTTTGCCAATTATACCGTTGAAGTAGATGATTATTATGGATTTACCAGTGTGGATTACACTTATATCATTACCGACAGAATGGAGAGTAATTATTCGGTGATTCATGGGTGGATGCCCGGGATCTGGTACTGGAGGGTCACGGCATATGATAAGGCTGGAAATTTCAATGTTTCCGATTTCTTTAGTTATAGAACAATCTCAATAGCCCCAATAATAAATGAATCCGGTCCGGGAGGATACCAGAATGACCCCTCGATTAATTTAACGATTATTACGGATGATGATGCATTCTGCAAATACGCTTATGTAGACAAACTATTCTCAGATATGGAATATAATTTCACCAGTACAGGAGGGATGTATCACTCCACACCATCTAATGCGGTGGAGGGAATTAACACGTTCTTTGTGAGATGCGCTGACGATGCCGATGGGACAAATGCCATGACCTATTCGGTACTAATATCCTTTATTTTAGATACCATTGATCCAGCAATAACGATAAATTCTCCAGCCAATGCGATAATTGCAGATTCCACACCAGAATTAGATGTCATTGTGATCGATAACAACCCCGACAGCATATGGTATTCCTATGATAATCTGAGCACTCAGATAGGTTGTTCTAACGGATGTGGACGGCTATTGACTAATCTAAGTTCATTGGTTGATGGAATCCATAATGTAACGGTGTATGCAAATGACAGTGCGGGGAATACAGGAAAGGAAACAAGATACTTTACAGTAGATACGACACCACCGGTTATAGTTGATGCTGGACCAACAGCAAATCAGAACTCATCGACCGTTACAATATTTGTCATAACGGATGAGCAATCGGTTTGTAGGTATAATGAGAGCAATATCTCCTATAATTCGATGAGTTCTGTACTCACGGGAACTGGAACGATGCATGAGAAGACGATAACTGCAGTAAAGGGACTCAATGTATTCTATATCTCATGTACGGACACCCTTGGAAATACGATGACGAATCCAACTCGGATTTCATTCAATGTAACGGAGATGGGAAGAGCGCCATCCATAACCATTGGGGGTGTTGAGGAGGATTATGAGGCAGGCTCTACAGTAACAGTATTTGTCTCGATAGTTGATGCCAATGGCAATCCAATAGATGCATCCAGCTATTGCAATATCACAATAAGACATTGGAATGGAACGGAGCTCGTCTGTGATATCGAAGATGATAGCATGATCTGGGTTCACAGGGGGTTCTATTACTATAACTACCAGATTCCATTGAATGCCGATCTTGGAAGTTATGGCATCCTTGTCGAGGCAGACCCTTCCGGGATCGATACCCAGGCTGTTTCTGGATTCCATGTTATAGAGGGCATAATTTGTGGGAATGGTGTTTGCCAGACTGGAGAGACCTGCGAGAACTGTCCCGAGGACTGTGGAACCTGCCTCAATGCTTCCATCTGCGGAAATGGTGTTTGTGAATTTGGAGAGACCTGCGAGAACTGTCCCGAGGACTGTGGAGAGTGTCCGATGGGTGCTGTATGTGGAAATGGAGATTGTGAAGCCACAGAGACCTGCGAGAACTGTCCCGAGGACTGTGGAGAGTGTCCGATGGGTGGGAGAGGGAGGGTTGTAGGACTAGAAGAACAGCAAAAGCAATTGGAGAATATAAGCAAAACCCTATCCTCCATTGAAAATAAAACAAAGGATATAAGGGAAATGACAGAGAGGATATGGCAGATGTTCAAGAGAACTAACTCCTCTGTTATTCGAGACGAGAGGATCACCTCATATAAATTATCCAAGAAGGCGAGTATCATCATTCAATACAATATTACAGTGCCTATAAAGGAAGGTTACTCAGCTGGAGAATATCTGCCATTGAGGTGGAAATTCTGGTTCGTGAACGACAGGAATGTGTGTATAGATCAGGGTGGAGGAGGAGAAGTGGAGCCACAGTGCAGGCCATTGATAGCTGAGACTATCGGTCGCGCGAACGATACAATTCCCATAGAAATAAAGATCAGACCGTCCCTCAATAGGGGGAATTATTCCATGATCAGGGAATTTGAGGTAGATCCAGAGGAGGTGTGGATAAGCTATGGAAGGGAGATAATTGCTCAAATAGAGGTTGTGGAGGATAACCTATATCGTGGGGTGGAAATGAAGAAGATTACGAAATCAATTTCAGGTATCAAAGATAAAGAGGCTAAAGAACTGGACATCATCGGTATGATGGTCAGGGGTATAAATGACAAAGACGTCCAGATCGGTCTGATATTGTTATTATCTTTAGTGTTGGTTACGCTAATATCTCTTGGGTATCACAATTATAGATGTGCAGTAAGAAAAAAAGAGAGGGAAAAGAAGTGGTATGAAAAATAGATATTTTACCCTGGTGTTAGCATTGGTGGTGTTATCATTAACTTCATTAGGGCTGGCAGCAGAGACATTAGGTCCAATAATTGTAACAGAGAATACAAACACCAAGACAGGGGAGGTTGGCAGTCCAACTGGAATGCAGATCATTTCGGTGGATCTATACCCTGGAGAGGAGGTGAAGACTTCCGTTCGGGTGAGAAATGTCCTCGGGGTTTCAGCCACATTGGAAACGAGTGTTATAGGGAGGATTGCAGAGTTTATAGATATTGAAAATCCCTACATAGATCTAGAGTCAGGTGAGGAGGTGTATCTCAATCTCTCGATACATGTCCCAATGGATGCGATGTCTGGGATATATTCTGGATCCATTTCCCTCCAATTAGATGATATTAAATCGGATATTCCAGCCAATATCAGGGTTCTGCTTCCCCAGAGGGGTCTGCTCCAGATTAAGATAGAACCTCTTATGGAGAGCATCCATCCTGGGGAGGGGCTACCAGTTCAGATAACTATAAAAAATCCACAGAGGATCAAACAGAATGTAAATCTCAGTTTACAACTATTGAAGTCGGGCACGGGTGAAATTCTAAGCGAGGTAAAAAATACTTACTATATAACAGAGACCACCGGTGTGAGGAGGTATCTACAGATTTCACAGGATGTAGAAGATGGGAGATATGGAGTGAGGGGCGTTATTCAATACCTGGGGATCGATGGCAGGATAGAAGAAATAGAGGATATAAGATATGTAAATGTGAAAAAACCCCTCCTATCGACGACATTTTTTGGAATTCCCATCTGGTTCATCCTAGGGATTTTCTTCATTCTGATGGGAATGTGCCTGGCATTTATAATTCATAGAAGGAGAGAGGCTGAGAGAAAAAGATATCTTGGGATGGTAGATTATCGAAGACTGCCCCGCCACGGAAAGAGATCCGCCTTCATCGGCAGAATCGCAGAATCTGGGGTTAGGGCATTCTTGGAGTTAGATAGATTGACAGAGCATGTACTAATTGCGGGTTCCACCGGGGGAGGGAAGACCGTGGCTGCCCAGGACATAGCGGAGGAGGCATTGAAAAGAAATGTCTCGGTTCTGGTTTTCGATCCAACAGCTCAGTGGACGGGTTTTTTGAAACCTAATAAAGAGAAGGGTATGTTCCGGCTTTATCCCAAATTCGGGATGAAGAAGAAGGAGGCTCAGAGATTCAATGGAAGGATAAAGATATTGAAGCGTCCCTGGGAATTGGATATTACCGAGTACATGAAACCAGGAGAGATAACCATATTCTGTATGAATCACTTGAATCCAGAGGATATAGAGGATGTGATAATTCAGGTCATATTAGATGTGTTCAAGAGCAGGATGGAAGAAGCAACTCAATTAAAAACACTGATAGTCTTCGATGAGGTTCACAGGTTATTGCCGAAGTTCGGGGGAACCGGTAGGGGCCTCATCCAGCTCGAGAGGGGGGTAAGGGAGTTCAGAAAATGGGGTATAGGCTTGGTATTGATCTCTCAGGTTTTAACTGACTATCCAAAAGACATCAAGGCGAATGTGGGTACCGAGATACAGATGAGAACCCGCTATGAGGGAGACCTATCACAGATCAAGATGAAATATGGGGAGGATATAATGAAATCCGTTGTGAAGGCTCGTGTTGGCACGGGAATGATACAGAATTCGCAATATAACAGGGGAAATCCATATTTTGTAACCTTTAGACCATTATTACACAACCCGAGGAGATTAAGTGATAAGGAGCTGGATCTTTATGAGAAGTACGACCTGAAGATCGAATCTTTCAGATCGAAAGTAGATAGGGCCAAAGCAAGAGGGATAGACGTCTTCGATCTGGAACTTGAACTGGACCTCGCTGCGGAAAACCTCAGGAAGGGCTCCTTCCAGGTAGTAGACATGTACATAGAGGGTCTGAAGGGAGAGATTGAGAAATTGAAGACTAAAGAGCCCATAAGAGGCGAGATTCAAAAACCAGGTAATTGGGAGGATGAGTGGGAGAGATTGAGAGAGGAAATTTCAAAATAAAACGTAACGATATATCTGATATATTAATCCAAAAAAAGATAAATGGTTAATTGTGAAAAAAATGTATATATCAAATCATGAATTAAAAGAAATTAAAAAACTGTTCTATAAGAGGATAGGGCAAGCCAGTCATGGTTTGATGTATTCTATAGGACAGATCATAGGGGAGGATATAGCCTCGCAATTAGAAGAATATAACTTTTTTCAGAAGGCCAGAGAGAGATTAAAAGAGAGGGGTATATTGGAAGATATTGTTTTTAAAGAGGAAGAGGCAGAGGTAAGGGGTAGCATGGAAGTAGATGATAAAGCGAACGGTAAAACCTGTTCCATACTGGAAGGAATTTTGGTAGCATTATATGAGAATTATAAGGGGAAAAAATTGTACTGTGAAGAAACAGAGTGTGAGAGCAAAGGCGATAATAGATGCATATTCCAGATAAAGGAAGAAATTATTTAAAATGGTTCCTATAGAGAGATTAGGGTCGGGAATTCCCGGTTTGGATGAGATGCTGGAGGGGGGATTTCCAATACCGTCAGCTATTTTACTGGGTGGAGAACCGGGAACTGGAAAAACCACCCTGGCCGTTCAGAGCCTTTTCTATGGTGCCAGACAAAAAGAAATTGGGTTGTACATTACTGCCGTTTCTGAGCCCTGGTGGGTTATCCAAAAGTTTCTCTCCCAGTACGATTTTTATTCTCAAAAACTGATAGAAGCTGGAGTAGTACAATTCCTGGACATTAGTGAGATAGAAAATGAGGAAGAAATACTGGTTAAATTGATGAATAATGTTAAAAGAATTCAGCCAAAGAGGATAATAATAGATTCTATCAACCCCATCAGGTCCAGGTTGGGGGATGGTGAGGAGTATCGAGAATTGATGTATGATCTTCTTTCTTTATTAAAGGGTTACGGTTGTGTGACAATGCTAATATGCGAGACCTCTTATTCCGATCTGTCAAAACTGAGTGAGGCATATCTATCGGATGGTATAATTATCCTTTCATACAGAGAAATAGAGAGTTCCCGTAAGAAGTATCTGGAGGTTTTAAAGATGAGAGGGACCGATCATACCACCGGGATGCGATCTGTGAATATCTCCAAAAAAGGACTACTGGTCTATCCGGAATTGAGATGAAGATGAAACTGCCAAGAATCCTGAGCAACAAACAGAATGAGCAAAAAGAGATCGATGAGCTCATCTTGAGGGGGGAAGAAGAAGCGGAGGAGGTAGAGGAAACTGCCCCTTTTATGGAACAGCCCAGCAGGATGGGAATGGAGATCCAAAAACTCTGGGCGCAGGTAAAAACATTGAGGGAGATGATGAGGATGAATGATGAGAGATTCCAGAGATTGAGCGAGGGAATAGGCGATGTGAGACAGAGAAGTCTTGCCCTGGAGAGAGGTCTCAGCTCCTTAGAAATGGAAACCAGAAAAGCCATAGATCTGGTGAATGCGGTTCAACCACAAAAATTGATGGGGGAGGTAAAGAAGGAGGATATCAAGGTAATGAAACTGGAGTCCAGACAGGAGGCCTTTAAGAAATTTCTGGACACCCTGAGGGGGGAACTAAAGGAGATTAAATCAAGTATATCCGCCTTCAGGGGTACCGAGGCTGTTATAAAGCTGAGTAACGAGGTCAGAAGGGATCTAAAAGATATGAAGAGGATTCAGGCAGTTGTTAGTAGAGATTCAGAAAAGGTTGAGGACATCTTCGTCCAAGTACAGAAAAGATATGATAGATTCTTAGAATTATCGGATGAATTCAAGTCCTTGGAGAAGAGATTCGATGAGGTTATGAAAAAAGCCAATCACTTCATGATAGAATCGCGGGATTTTGTAAAGAAAGAGGACATAGAGTCCAGATTGAGATCCATAGAGAGGATTAAGGAAGAGTTCAAGAAGAGAAGGGAAGAATTCGATAGGGAGATGAATGAGATCAAATCCGTTATACCCAGGGTGGAGAGATTGGAAAAGACCCTGGAGAACAGGGTAGTGGAGATAGATGATGCGATATCCCGACTCGTGAGGATGGAGCAAAAAAACTATGTTACTGAGGAGGTATTTGATCGCGAGCTGGACAGTCTTTTCCAGCGTGTTATGGAAAAACTAGAAAAACATGAGGGGAAAGAAAAATGAAATCCAGGGCTTTAATTCTGGCATGGTGTCTTTTTTTTATGGGCTTTATATTCTGCATGTCCTCACTCATTAATATTCTCACCTACAAAATCAGAATAGGCTATCCAATACAGCTAATATTAGCTTGTTTGTTGATGATATGCAGTGCATTGCTGGTAGCCAGAGTAGAGTTGACGCGGATTGAGAATAGAATAGGCAAGAGCGAGGGTGTATGGGATGAACTCGATGCGAGGGTTCGCGGATTGGAAAGGAAAAAGGGCAGGGTCAGCAGCTGGAGGTTTACCGACTTAGAATACCGGGTTGCGGAATTGGAGAAGAAGGTCGGTGATTGATGTTCTCAGTTTTTCTCTTCATCTTTCATTTTTCCTTTTCTCCTTTTCCTAGTAATTTTCCTTTTCTTCTTCTCTTCAAGAACACCCCTGCTAATCCCCCTAAGATCCTCCTCAATCCTTCTTCTATCCTCTTTTGCTAAGATAAAATTACTGTATATGGTATCAAATATAACAAATGACAAAGTAAAAAGTAGAAAACCAACAGAGAGGATTAATAAAAGGTTGAGGTAACCGACATTAGTTATGTCTATAACACTGATTGATGTAGTTGTAGAAGTTGTTGTAGTGATCGTTGTAGCGATGGTGACTGGAGTAATAGTTGTAGTAGGTATTGTAGAGGTTATCATGATAGTTGTGGTTGTAGAAGTTGTAGTTGTAGATTCAACAATATGGAGTGATTTATAACCAAATACATAAAGTTTATTTCCAGATGCAAGAAGGACCTCAAGGTTTCCATCTCTGTCTAAATCTGCAACTGCCGGTGGTTCTTTAATAACATCATCTGTTTCATAACTCCATTTTCTAAAGCCAGTGGAATTTAAAATATAGAAAATCCCATCCCCTGAGCCAAAGATTATTTCAGGTTTTTTGTCTCCATCCAGATCTGCAATTGCCGGCGAGGAAAGGACCCTACCATTTATGCTGTATCTTTTTCTAATCTTCCCGGTATTACTGATTATGTATAATGCTTTATCCCTCGACCCCACAATAATCTCTTTTCTTCCATCTCTGTCTAAATCTGCAACTGCCGGTGTAGAAACTATCCCATCAAATGTTTCGTAATCCCAATCCTTAGCGATAGTAGAGTATTTAATATGCTCTACAGTACAATTTCCAGTAAATTCATTACATCTTCTAACACTACCCCGTTCATATTCCCTATAGTACAGAGAATATAGGTGGCCATCCCCTGAGCCCATTAATATCTCTGGATCTCCAGATCCATCTATATTCGCTACAACTGGGGAGGGGACATCACCACTTGTTTGAAAGCTCCAAATCCTCAAATCTGGCAAATCTATGACATATAATCTGTTATTAATTGATCCGAGAAGGATATCCAATTTCCCATCGGAATTTATATCTCCTATAGCTGGCGTTGTCGCCCGAGTAAATAATGGATAATCCCATAACTTTTTCCCATGAGGGTTTAGAACATAGAGATTTTCATCATTAGATACGAATAGAATCTCCAAATTGGGGGAATTGTCAAGATTTACTGCCACGGGTGAAGTCGTTATAGACCCATTTGTTTCATATACCCAGATCTCCGTTCCATTTGCGTCTAAGGCATAGAGTTTATTATCCAAAGACCCAAAGAGAATCTCTAATTTAGTATTATTCCACAGATCAAAGACCGCGGGTGTTGAAACCGCTCCCCCAGCCTTATAAGTCCATAACTCTTCGCAATTTGAATTTAATACATACAAATTATTATCAGATGATCCAAATAGGATCTCAGCCGTATCGTCGTTATTAATATCAACCGCTATGGGGGCAGATATCTTTCCTTGGGCTTCAAAGGTCGATAATAGATCCATATTATCCATAGAAAAATTTGAGGTAGCGTTACTAAATCCCGTATGTGCTAAATCGTGATAAATCATTGGCCAATCACTATCCATGATGCCGGCAGAAACTATCACCCCTGAGAGTAACAGAAATGTTAATGCAATGAAAATTTTTCCATTCATCTTTTTCATCCCTTAACAGGTTCCTTTAATGCATTTAATGATTTATAGTAATAAGCAATATTATTCAATATATTCCTAAAATCCATAGGGATTCATAAGAGATACCATGGTTCTGGAGTCTATAATTAGGCCATCGAAGATGGAGAAAACACCAACAGAAATGTTCTTAGTTGGATTTTTCTACTCCACCGTTGGCTTATTTCTGGCGCTATTAATCTTTGGGGGATATGCAGGTTTAGCAGCAAGTTTGGCAGGTATATTTTTTACTACTATGCCATTGGTTGTGATAATGACCAAAACAATCAGGTTGGAGGAAGAGAAGGATCTTATGGTCCATAAGGAAACATTTCTGATAAAAGAGCATGGAAAAGCCCTCTCTATGTTCCTATTTCTTTTTATTGGGATGCTAATTTCATACTCATTTTGGTTCACAATCCTACCTACCATCCTACCTGAAGACTCTGTAAAGAATCTCTTCGGTTTTCAAATTGATATAATAGAGTCCATACAGAAGAGTTCTACTGCTGTCGGCAAAGCTACACAAGAAATCAATGAATTAGAGAAGATATTATCAAACAACTTTATGGTTCTAATCTTCTGTATTCTATTCTCATTTCTCTATGGAGCGGGGGCTATCTTTATACTAACCCTGAATGCATCTGTTATTGGGGTAGCAGTGGGTAGTACACTAAGGAGATATATCGCTATGTATGCTTTCCAAAATCATTTGGAGTTCATTTATAATTATTTCAACTGGTCTGTCTCCATTACCTTATGTTACATGCTCCATGGGGTATTTGAGATATCTGCCTATTTTGTGGGCGCATTGGCCGGTGGTATTATCTCAGTAGCGGTAGTAAATCATGACTTTAGAACAAAGAAATTTTGGCGTATAGTAATAGATTCCTTAGATTTGATAATCCTCTCCATCCTGCTCTTGTTTTTGGCAGGTATAATAGAGGTATTTATCACACCCCTCCTGTGCTGATTAACGGCAATGACGATGTGAGTAGTTAATCTGCTGGTTTTACCAATTCAATCCCTAATTTAGTAATATTATTGACTTAGGTAACTGAAATGTACACAAAAATTAGAGAAGAGATCAAGGGGTTACTGGAAAAAGCCTCTGGAGAATCCTTAATGCTGGAGGAAATTCAGGAGTCACTAATTGCAGATCTAACATCAACAATAGCATTTAGATTGGCTTCCAAACTAAAAAGAAATCCGAGAGAGATAGCAGAAGAGATTACAGAAAAGATAAAGCCTTCGGGTAGTATAAAAAAGGTAGAAGCGGTTAATGGTTATGTAAATTTTTTTCTGAATTATTCCGGAATTATTATCCCACTATTAAAGGATCTGATGAATAAAAAATGCGAATATGGTAAATCCAAAAAGAAAAATAAAAAACTAATCCTTGAGCATACCTCCATAAATCCATCTGGACCATTGCATGTAGGGAGATTGAGAAATTCCCTGATTGGCGACTCTCTCGCCAGAATCCTTGCCTTTTCTGGCTATGATGTTGAAACTCACTACTATGTGAATGATGTGGGAAAACAGATAGCCATAATCGCTCAGGGCATCAAGGAGGGAGTAGAGCCAGATAAAGATGCGATTGAAAATTATAGAAATTATAAAGAAAAAGAGGATTTCAAGATATTTTTTGAATATGTTTCTGCGAATAGAAAATTTGAAGAAGATCCGGAATTCAGGAAGCGGGTTCAAGAATATATAAAGAGGGCTGAGTCTGGAGATGAGACAGCACTGGATGAGATAAGTAATGTGGCGAGGAGGTGCTTGGAGGGACAGAAGGAGATATTCCAGAAATTGGGAATTCATTTTGATAGATTTGACTTCGAAAGCGATCACATAAAACGTGGTGATGTCTCAGCCGTTTTGGAATTTCTCAGAAAGAGCAAGTATGCCAAGACTACCCAGAAGGGATTTGGTCTCGACCTCAAGGACTTTGGACTTGAGAGAAGGGAGGGAATTTCTATTCTCGCCAGATTGGATGGAACCTCCGTATACCTTGCAAGAGATGTGGCATATCACCTACAAAAAAGCAAACTTGGGGATTTGATGATAAATGTTCTCGGCGAGGATCATAAGTTTGAATTTCGGGAATTGAGTACGATCTTAAAGGAAATTTATAAGATAAAGGTTCCTCTGGAGGTAGTTCATTATTCCTTTGTGAATTTTGAGGGTGAAGAACTCTCAACGAGAAAGGGACAGATCGTCCCGGTAGATATACTCCTTGAAGATGCCATAAATAAGGCCGAGATAGAGATAGAGAAAAGAGAGATTGCCACAAAGGAAGTAGCCTCAGTTATTGGGATAGGGGCGATAAAATATCACATTCTTAAGACATCCCCCCAGAAGCCGATTACATTCAGGTTGGAAGAGGCATTAAACTTTGATGGTGATGCAGCCCCATACATTCAGTACGCTCACGCCAGATGCTGCAGTATCATCAGAAGATCAGAAATGGATTTGAATAAGATTAATGTTGATGAGATCGATCTGAATTTGGAGAGGGACGAGGAAAATCTTACGAGAAGCATTTTGAGATTCCCAGAGATTGTTGAAAAAACCGCAAATGAAAGAAGACCCAATATCCTGGCAAATTATCTCTACCAACTGTCTTCAGAATTCAGCAAATTTTATAAGTATTGTCCTGTGCTCCCCTCCGAGGAAAAGGTAAAGGAGAGACGGCTTCTGTTGGTTGATGCCACAAGACAGGTTCTGAATAATGGATTGAATTTATTAGGGATCGAGGCGCCGGAGAGGATGTAACACAAACTTCAGAAAGTTTGATGTGGTGGAACTTCGTTCCGACACACGCCAGACCAAAGGTCTGTCGTGTCATCAGTATGGAGTATTTCTCCGAAATACCCTTTATTGAATTCCTCTCTAATATTTCATCCGTATCCGAAAAAAGAGTGATATATGTATCCGGTTAATGGATTAAGGGGGGTAGCTTTACCGTTTTTATCTTATTTATAATGAAGATAGATCTTGGGCTGGAAGGGGTTAAGTTGTTTCAATTCTAACCCCGAATATAAGACCTGCAAGACCTACTTCCAATAGCACAGCTAAGAAGATTAGGATAATATCCTCAACCAAGAAAAAAATCAAGACAGAAAAAACTAAAAAATAATAGAATATCGTATCGTTTTTCTCCAGAAAGGATAGTTTTTTATAATGTGGATCGTATTTCCCAATAGTTTTTATCCTGCCAGATACATGAAATTTTCGCAAAGGATACATCCAGTTTATACCTGAAACTGTGAAACTATCCTCAAGGAGATGGATAAGAGAGCCAGTGAACAAACCAATAGGAAATATCAGCCAGATTAATGTATCCATTTCTGGAAAAAGAAAAGAGCAAAGAAGGATAAAGAGAATCGTAGGGATAAACCAGGACAGGGATATAATAGAAACACCTAAGAGACTATGCCATATCCCCCTATGCCCAAATTTTAATCCAACATATCTCTTCTTGAGGATGAAAGTTAATGGAAAAGCAAGCACCTTAGAAATTTCTGCAAGAAGAGGATTGATAACTGTAAAAAATTCAAAATACTTCATCTCTTTACCCCGCATCTTCTTGTAACGCATTGCTGAATCCGTAGCATCCAAAGCGTCTGGTAGGAGAGATCCAGCGATAATCCCTAACAATAGTATGTAGAGAATTACTTGATCAGTTCTGTAGTCAAAAGCATTAAATAATAAAACACCTGTGATTAGAAAGGCTATCAAAACATGGTATTTACCTAACATAGAAACATATTAGAACCTAGCAAATAATATTGATAAGTTCAGAAATCATTATTGTTTTTTATCCAGAAAATTTAATATAGATGAAGTTAAACCAAAGAACAAAGATGATAGTCTGCGGCATAGACGAATCTGGCAGGGGTCCTGTAATAGGCCCCATGGTAATGGGATGTGTGGTCTTGGATGATACAGGAAGAGAAAAACTTGCCGGCTTGAAAATCAGGGATTCAAAAAGGGTAGCACCCTCAAGAAGGCTTTCTCTGGAACCATTGATTAAAGAATATGCCCTGGAATGGAGTCTATCCAAGATTTATCCACAGGAAATTGATCTCAGGAGAAGGAAAGTATCGTTGAATGTGATAGAGGCAATGAAAATTGCTGATCTGATATCCTCTCTGCAGAACAATCCGGACAGGATTATCGTTGATGCAGCAGACAGTGTAGCAGAGAATTTCAAGAACAAGATAATATGGTTCCTGAATAAGAAGGGAGTGCCTATACCTGAGATAATTTCAGAGCATAAAGCCGATGACCGCTACATCGAGGTCTCTGCAGCCTCCATCCTGGCAAAGGTGGAAAGAGACAGGGAGATAGAAATTCTAAAAAATAAACATGGAGAATTTGGCTCTGGCTATCCCTCTGAT
>Ga0190361_1000641_pt1 | contig 13788 bp, 29 predicted proteins | sample 48721845_MG_FD_161273 | JGI IMG/M metagenome (GOLD analysis project Ga0190361, IMG submission 161273) | Hydrothermal vent microbial mat bacterial communities from Southern Trench, Guaymas Basin, Mexico - 4872-18-4-5_MG | ecosystem: Environmental > Aquatic > Marine > Hydrothermal vents >...
AGAAGACCCATCTGGCTTCATGATTTACGGCAAAGACGGTATCATCTGCACCGTTCTGAAACCGAGAGTGAAAGGGAGAGAATCAGGAGTTGCCTATGTTCCCGAACGTGGAGCATGGGTGTCAGATAACCTTGAGGCTTTGTGCAGAAAAGTCAGTGAGGTGACAGGAGAGGAGATAGCTTTAGAGGATGCACCAAACGGCTACACAATCGGGACAAGAGACGAAGAAGGGAACTGGTGGTTTGGCGGGTGTGACCCGTCAAACTTTATCAACATTAACGACTGCGGATTATACGAGTGGAGATGCGAGTATCCAGAGCGGAACAAAGTTCAAGAGTTGTCAGCACTGAAAGCAAAAGAACAAAGGTGAGGTCAAAAATGAACAGCAAAAACTTTCATATTTTTTTTTCTGTCCTCTCAGCGAGGGCAGATTTGTATCGTGGTGAGGGAGGGAGTGCCAATGAACACTCCAAAGATGTGAGAGAAAAAGGAGGTGAAGGCAATAGTGACAATAGGTGAGATAGAGGAGTGGTGGAACGAACTCTTGCAGGTAGTGTGCCCGCACGACCCAGAAGAGGAAGAGCGAGTGAAAAAGGAGTTGATGGGAGATGAGTGAGAGACCTTATTGTTGCGGGAAGCCAATGCAAACACCAGAAGAGGCAGGCATAAACCCAAATAGAGTATTCAGTGACGACGGCTGGGCTTGGTTAGGCAAAGATGTAAAGTTCGTGTGCCCAATCTGCGGAGCACACATATTGAAAGAGGAGGTGCGGAAAGATGAGGGAAGATGTGGAGATTGAAATCAATGAGAAAGAGCACGAGGGCTATCTGGTGCTTGTCAAGGGTGCTCGTGGGGTTCTAATCAAAGAGTTCAACGAAATGGGGCACGAGCACGGGAGAGTCTTCGTTTATTGGGAGGAGCTGTTGACCTTGATAAGTGAAGTGGAAGAAGAGGCTGGAAGAAGAGGAGGTGGATTGTAATGGATAGAGTGAGCGAGTTGAACCTGTTAAGGGACTTGGGAGTTATCTCAGAAGAGAGATACAAAGAGGCAGTGCAAGAGGCAAAGAAGTTAGACGAGCAAGAGCGAGCAGAAAAGAGCAAAAAGCTGGACATTTACGTTAATAGGCAGGGGGAATTATGCATCATATTTCGCTACAGTAGGAGGCAGTGGAACATCAGAGTTCCACTGCTCTATGAACCCTGGCAGTGGTTAGAGGAACATTACCCGACAAGGGATGACGTTGCGAAAATCAGAGGACAGAAAAGTAACAAGGCACTCTGGAGAATGCTCCTGCAGAATAAAGACAAAATCAGTGAGCTGGACAGAGAAAGGAAGGCACGATTTGGCATAAAGAGAAATGAGTGAAATCACAGTTTTCATGGAATTCAAAACAGACAAAGGAGAAATGTCATTCCGCAAAAAATTCAGAGCCAACAGCGATGCCATTATACGCATCGCACATATTATCAGTGAAGCCTTTGACCTTTACAGCGACATGTGCCCAGAGGAGGAGAACTGAAATGGGAAAAATTAAGGTTTACGTCTGCGGAGTGAGCGGATGTGCAAGAGAAGACCTTGACAAAGAAATCCAGTATTGCAAGCGAGTAATCCAAAACGCAAAATCAGGCACAGTGCTTGCTGGCATAAAGCATGAATATCACTGGCTCAGAGTGGCAACTACAACAAGAGCACCACTAAACGCAATAGCACTCATAGAACCGCCACCTGATGAGTTTGAGGTGATTAAAGACGTTGGCGATGAGTGCTTTTTGCATGACGAAGCCACAATTGAACTGCAGAGGATGATTTATGATAGAGGATACAAAGAGATGGGAGGTGAGCAAAACGCACAATGAAAATAGAAAGTCTGCAAGCAAATAGGGACAATACAGTTGGGTTCGTGAAAGTGGAAGAATTCAACGGGTATACAACAAGGATTTCGGTGAAGAAGTTGATGGAGCTGATGAACCTGCTCAAAGTCCTGCATGGACAAGGCTTTGAGTATGTGAAGTTGGGAATAGAAAACGACAACCCACTCCTTGTGTTCTTCGGTGAAGACACGGAGACAGCATACGCAATCGCACCAATGAGAAAAGAGGATATAGAGTGAAGGACGGTGAGTGTTGGAGATGACAGCAAGCACATTTGCTCTTATTGTAGCAGTCTGCCCTGTTGTTGTTGCAGCCATCTTAATCTGGTGGATGGAAACTGGGTGGTTTCTGTGGTGGTATAGACCGTAGGCTGAAAAATATGTTTGTCAAAAGTTGTGGAGGTTTCACTTTTTTCCTCCACTCCTCACCACAAAAAAACGATGTCCCCTCAACGACCGTGAGGCGTGAGGGGGCAAAAAAAGGAGGTGTGTAAAGTATGGGAGAAGAATATGGGAGAAGAACAAGAAGTAGGCGAACAGTGACGGTAGAGCCATCAGCAGGCGTGACACTCGTGGACGAAGGCATATACCGTGCAGAGCTAATAGACATTCAGGACATAGACACCCAGTTCGGTCAGTCATGGAGATGGGTTTTCGACCTCGTGGACTTCGCAGAGGAGACACTCGTTAGCGGAGTGTCTTCTCAAAAGATGTCTCTGAGGTCAAAGGCGTATGAGTGGGCATCAACACTCTTGGGCAGAGAGCCAGAGCCTGGCGAAGAGATAGACCTTGATGAATTGATAGGCAGGCAGGTGATGGTGACAGTGAAGAACAGGACAATGCGGGACGGAACGGAGGTTAGTAATGTGGTTGCTCTGGCAAAGATACCAGAGCAAATGGGTATAGGAAGAGTAGATGAGAGGACAGAAGCGGAGGCAGAAAAGGAGATAGAAGAAGAAGCAGAAGAGGAGACAGAAGAGGAAGCAGAAGCGGAGACAGAGAAAAAACAGGAAAAGAAAGCGAAGAAGACAAGGAGGAACAAGTAAATGGAGGTAGAGTTCATATTCTCCACGCAAGAGGCACAGGCACTCGTAGAGAGGATTAAAGAGGTCAGGCACGACCAGCAAATCCACACCGCAATCGCACTTGCGGTGTGGCTAACTTATATTTTCAGCAGAAGTCCCGTTGAGTGGATTGGGGCACTGCAAGTTGCACAGGATGTGGCAAAGAAGTATCTTGACCGAATGGCAAAGGGAGAGGAGGAAGAGTAAATGCAAGAGACAGAAGAAACGCCACTCGCACCAGAGTTCCAAGCTCTGGTGCATAAAATCAAGACATACCCAGAAGACCAGCAACTCGGAGTCGCCACCACTGCTGCAGGTCAGTTAATACAGACCTTTACGAAGACCAACTACGAACTGATAGGAGTGATTACAACGGTGCTCTTCTTAGTGATGCGGTCACTGGAAGAAGGGCTTGAGGAGGAGTAAAACAAGCGAATTGAGAGGAGAGCAAACCTCTCCTCTCAGTATTTTTTGCGGAGGTGTAAAAATGTATGTGCTTGATGCAATAATAAAAACCTTCGTTAAAAAGCAGAACCTGACGAATAAAGACAGTTATATTCAAGCAAAGGTAGTGTTGGAAGAAGCACAGGAACTGCAAGAGGCGGTTCTCAGTGGTAACGAAGAGAACCTCAAAGAGGAACTCGCAGACGTAATCATAGCCACAGCAGTGCTCGCAGAAATAAAAGGCTATCTCAACAACATGACAGACCTCATCGCAAAAAAGATGCAGGTGAACCTCAAAAAACCAATACGCAAAGACGGAGGCAAAGTGCCAAAGGAGTGAATTGAGAATGAAGAGGAAGAATGAAAAGGAGGAGGTGATGCGTAAGAAATGAAACTGCATGAGAACATACGAAAGGTCGTCATTGACCTTCAAAAGATAGACGGATACCAGTTGAGACGTGTGAGTTCAGCAAACAAGGAAGGGACAATCCCTTCCTTGACAATAACAGCAGAACTCAAAGAACTCGGCTACAAACGTGGAGACTGGGTGCTCGTGGGCATTGAGGACGGGAAGATTATAATCAAGAAGCCAGAATGAAGACGAAATGTTCAATAAACTGCTTGAGTATACGCTCGCATCAGCAAGCATCAAAGAATTCCTTACAGAACAGGGGCATAAAACGAGAGGGACACTTAACTTATGGGTCAACAGTCCATACGGAACAGGAAAGAGCAGTATCATGAACTCAATAGTGCGACACGAATTGGGAGTGATAATCCAAGACTACAGCGCTCCCGGACTCATAGGCACAATCAAGAAAGACGGCATCGCAGTAATCGGGAGCATACACAAGATGCCGAATACCACAGCAATACTTGAGGAGTTCCAGAACACAACAAAAGACCAGCGAGCAGTCATGCTCTCACTCATGGAAGACCAGCGATACTCCAGAACACTCGGATTTGAAATACTCAAACCCGAACACATAATAGAGGACGGATTTGGATTCATAGCAGAGGGCACAAGTCTGGAGATACACTTGCGAGCATCATTCGTGGTTCTATCAATGACATACCAGACACCTACGGCTCTTGATAGGGCACTACTATCAAGATGCGTGCCAGTGTTTCTCGACACCTCAGTAACGGAACAGACAGACTTGTTCATTAAGGGCAAAGAGTTGAACATCAATACGAGTGAAATCAAAAGAGCAAGAGAAGAACTAAAAGGAACATCAGTTATTATACCAGAAAAGACAAGAGAAATAATCGCAAAGAAATACCAGACCGCAAAGATAAGACCAGAAAACTTAACACGTGCGATGTGGGACTTCGCACGTGTTGCATACATTGAAGCATTTAACAGCGGAGCAAACGAAATAACAAAAGAGACAATTGACAGCATAGAATGGCTCGTTAAAGTCCAAGAACTCGGATACGCAAAACGCACACTCACGAAGACGGCTTATGATATATACCTGTTCCTTGCACGAGAACAGAGAGAGATGACAACAACAGAGATAAGCGAAGCACTCGGTTTGAGCAGAGAATATACAGCAAGGTTACTAACAACTCTCGTGAAGAAAAATTTGCTACATAGAGCAACGGTTTCAAAGAATATAGTGTATTGGGTGGATTGATATGGGAGGTGATAATATGGGAGAAGAAAGCACAGAAGAGCGAAAATTTAGAATTCTGGGCACGACAAAAGAGGAATTCAATAGGTTGCCTGTTGTGGAGCGACTTGGAATGTTGCGGGAACTTGAGGCACGCACTGCTGAAGAGCGAGAGAATGAATCAGAGCGTAAGTCAATATTGCTTAGCAGATACAGAAACGTTGAACGCTCTTTGGAAGAGGCAAGAGAACGATACTGGACATTGCGAGCAACACGAGTGAGAATTGCGATGGCAGAACGGAGATACAGAGAGGCAGTGCATGAGGAGCGTGCATGCATCGGCAGAATAGGTGCATACACGAGACTATACCGAAGAGCAGTGGCAGAACACGACGAGGAGCGGGCACGACACTACGCAGAACTGCTCCGAACCGAAAGGGCAAGACTGCCAGAATTGAGAGAGCGAGTGGCAATCGCAAGAGAAACACTTGCAGGGTTGCCTGATGTGAGGACAGTAAGTGCAGAGATAGAAGAGACACGCAGGCTGATAAACTATTACAGACGCAGGCTTGATGAGTTATATGGTGCATACAACTATGCATCAAGAAGGTGGGAAGAACTGGACGAACTGCTTGAGGAGGTCAGGAGAGAAATAAAAGAACTTGAAGTGATACCTATTGTTATACAGCACAAGTATAGAGAGGTGGACTTTGAATTACACAAATCGCTTGAATACAGTTCACGGGAGAAAGGGCACGATATTGACATAGAACTCACACTATCGGGAACATTCATGACGCTCTTACCAACCGCATACAGTGATGACGAATGCTTATGGCTTGCTGATATAGAAGTGCCACTGCGGAATGCAGTATGCGAAATCATGGATGACTGCCTTGAGGATGCTGTGGAGGGATATGGAATAACTATCCCGATAGAGACAGAAATTAGATGCAATGTGGTTGGACGAGAAATAGTCAGAAAGACGGTTGTTGATGTGACAGAATACTATGCAAAGATAGAACCACCGCTTACAGACGTAAAACTCAGAGATGCTCTGAAAAGAGAGATAGATAACTACTCATTCATAAAATTCAATTCAGTAACATTCAGAAGAGCACATACACTCAGAGAACCCAAAACGATAAACTACGATGCAGGAGTGAACATCTTGCACTGCATGCGGAAACGCAGTGATGAGGCGTTGCGAGCGTTAATAGACTGGACTGAAGAGCACGAACATCAAGAGATAAAGAACAGGCTTACAGGAGGCACATAGCAATGCTTACGGATGCAGATATACTACTGGACATAGACCGCAAACGCATAAGTGCAAGAGAATTCGCAGAGAGGATGCGGTTTATCTCAATATTTACAGCAATAGAATTCAAAAGGCTGACCATATACGAAACGCATAAGGGCTTGCATGTATATCTCTGGTGCAAGGATAAGAAGCCATCACCACAAGAAAAGGTGGTGATACAGTTGGCACTCGGCTCGGACTACCGACGTGAGATTTTCAACTGGTTGAGAGTAACAGGCACACGAACACCAAAACGGTGGAACATACTGTTTCAAGGCAAATATGACGACAACGGCAAGCGTGTATCACGAGAGGAACACACCGAACTTGCGATAAGACTTGAGGAACAGATAATGGCACTATATGAGATATTATGTGAGATGGACAATGAGTGAGGAGATAAGATTATATCACGGAAACGCAAAGGATTTGGTCTTGCAGATAGAGGACAAATCGCAAGACCTTATCCTTACAGACCCGCCTTATGATATGAAGACACAGAACATAAGAACACCACCACTAACCGCATCCACAAAAGAGATGCTCGCAAAGAATTTCAAACGCATACTCAAACCCACAGGCAATCTCGTGATATTCGTAGGCTTACATGACAAGTTCAGGTGGCACGAGAAACTCACAAAATACGGGTTCGCACTGCGGTCAGAAATAATAATGCTGTATCCGCCAGGAATAAAGAGCGGGAAGCGATTTTTGTCAGCACATGAGAGTGCTATGCATTACAGCATCAGCAAGAACTACTACTTTAAAGAGGACAGCCTCTACAGTGATGTGTATCAAACGATGCGAGCACGTGGTGTGACGAGGAATTGGGGTTACGACTACAAGACCGCACCTGCGGAGAAGATGCACGTAACACCCAAACCTTTAGGGTTGGTTCAACGGTTAGTTGAGACACTATCGCCACCAAGCGGTAGTGTCTTTGACCCTTTTATGGGTTCAGGAACAACTGGTGAGGCATGTGTTATAACAGGTAGGAAGTTCATAGGCGGTGAACTCATAACCGAGATTTTTGAGTTTGCGAGAGAGCGGATTGAGCGTGCTGTTGAGAAGAGCAAGAACAGGTGGTGGTGAATGCTTGAATATGACAATACATGCATTAAGATGCCAACGATAGCACAGGTCAGTCTGTTCTTATACGGTAAACATGTTATCACACTCTCCTTTGATGAGGATTTTGATGATGCGAGCGGATGGAAGAGCAAGGAGGCGTTGAGAATAATCTTTAGGGCGTTGTATAAAGCTATCAGTAGTGCACCTGATGATATAGACAGCAAGCATAAGATAGTATGCAAAACAGAATGTTCCATACGTGATGTGGTTATTGAACTCAAAAATGCGGAATTGCAGAAGTGTTAATTTAGTAACGTGTGACATAAGGGTTTTTAGGGGTTTTTGAAATGGAGCTTTGTGGTTAGAGATTTGGCTTTATACTCTTCTCTGGAGGCTCTAAATCGGTCGTCACAGAGCGGTTCTTTCAAAAACGGTTTTTAGGGGTTTTTGATTTGCCCTATAAGGGTTCTATTTTAGTATTGCGGTCGTAAGAGCGGTTATTTGGCATGCATATCTACTAACGTGTGACCAAAATTTTAGGTTATATAAGGTAACCCAAAGTCCGAAAAATTTAGGTTCACCTAAAACTCCATGTCATATAAAGTATTATATGACATCGTATGATTTGCCCTTCACAAAACGCTCCAATCGGTAATCATGTCACACACCACCAGAATTGCATTACAACACAAAACTTTTATCCTCACACCACAAATGTTATACTGTTGAAAAAGTTAGGAGGTGAGACACCCAGATGGCGGATTTAACCTACATGATAGGAAATGTAGTTGACGCAGTAATCTCGGTGATAAATACAATAATATCTGTGCTTGCGGAGAATGCTGAGGCACTTGCGTTGATAATGGTGATGGGTCTCGTGGTCGGTGCTGCAACGAGGTTCGGCAGGTCAGCTTTCAGGTCACTGCGTGGTCTGATACCGTTGTAAGCCAGTCCAGAATAGTTAGGGGGTGATATAAAATGCCAGAGAAAGCAGATGCACGTTTGTTGGGTATAAAGGTTGGAGGCTTGCAGGAGGGCAGGCAGATACCCACTACGGCGGAAGCCAAGTATGTGGGTGCACGTGCCGAGTCCAAGTATGCAACAGCCTTCACAACCTATGAGGACTTATACATAAACGTGATAAAGCCTGCGATACCCGATGACATCGGGACTGGCATGCACGGCATGCTCAGGTCAGTAGGCTACAAGCTCTACAAGAACCTGCAGAAGGTCAGGAGTGCTGATACTGCATCTACGGTGAGAGATGGCATCGTTGCGTCATTCGTTGAAATATATGGTGCTGCTATGGAAGACGCAATCAATGCGGTTGCTGATGCCGTCATGGCATACTGTGGATTTGCGTAAACACTCGGTATGGTATCGGGGGTATTATCAGGGATAGTAGCAACAAGCCAATATAGAGAAAAGTTGTGGAGATTTTGATTTTTTTCTCCACATACTTTTGTATAATATAGGAGGTGTAAAAGAATGGTGCAAGTATTAGGAACAGGAGTGAATCTGGAAGCACCGATAGGCAACATGCTACAGTCAGGATGGGACGAGATAAAAGGCGTCCTGTCAACAGTTGTAGGCATGGTGCGTCAGGCATTGTCTTATGTATGGGGCTTCATGCAATACGTATGGGCACAAGTGATGGAAGACCCCTGGAAACTCGCACATCTCAGTGTTACAACAGCGATTATGTTTGCATAAGGAGGTGTAAGAATAGAAAATGGCAGGTGTGAACCCACAAGGTGTGAATCCGCAAGTGAACCGAGAGGGATTACTGCACTTCATGGCGGAAGGTGTTAAGAGCAAAGTGCCAGAAGCAGACGTGCAGGTCATAAATGAAGGGTTACAGGTGATATTTACAAAGGAGGCAATCGTGAAGAAGATATTTGATAACAACCCAGACCTTGCGAGGATGGCATCAGTAACAGTTGACTCAAGAGGTATAGTCGTGCTTATTAGAGTATAAAAGAGCAATGGCATGGTGGGATGACGTCCTCTCAGCGATAAGCGATTGGGGGTCGGATGTTTGGAGCGGACTTACAGGTTTTACAGACGAGGTAGGCAAGGGTATCGCCTATGTCGGTCAAGGCATAGCAACGTTCGCAAGGTCAATGTGGGATGCAATCACTTCCTTTGGGACATACCTCTGGAATGCACTCATTAACATGGGTCATGCACTCCGCAATGGTCTCACTGACATCGGGAACGGTATATGGTGGGCATTTCAACAGCTCGGTCACTATCTCAAACTTGCGTTTGACTCGCTAAAGGCAGGTTTTGACTGGATTGGCAACAAGCTTTACGATTTTGGTCAGTGGCTCTGGGGAGGCATTTCATGGATAGGCTCTCAACTCTATAATTTCGGTGCTTGGTTGTGGGATGGTATATGCTGGGTAGGTGAGACTGTCTGGGATGGACTCAAGTGGATAGGTGGCAACATCTGGAGTGGACTCAAGGGTTTTGGTCAGTGGATATGGTCGGGAATTACATGGATAGGTGCACAGCTTGTCAATATCGGTAACTGGATATGGAACGCAATAACGGGGTTCTTCTCTAACGTATATGAAACCTTCAGGACATGGATAGGCAACCTAACATCAGGCGCAAACGCATTCATGTCAGATGTTCTCTCAAGAGTTAAAGACAGAATTGACGATGTGATATTCGCAAACATGATACTGTTAGGGACGAGAAAGATAGTGCTGAACCTCACGGAGAAGGCGGGTGATGCACACTCAATCGGTGACATAGGCTATCACATACTCGGTAATTTTGCATCACTTGCGGTATTACCAATCACGAGCATGCTTGCGAAAGAAGTCATTGCCTCAACGGTTAAGGGCATGGGTGGAACAACAATCAACCTCTTGCCGCCTGAGACTGCTACACTCAAATACATGCCAGAGGTATCATACACTGCACCGTCCGCAGAAGTGGTGGACAGGGAAGCATATAGAGAGGACACACCGCAATACGATTCTGGCTACACGCCTTCAATCTCGCACGCCACACCCAGTGCAGGAGCGCCACCGAGCACACCGTCTGAGGTTGGAACGCCGTTTACACCACCAGAAACTCCAGAACCAACAGGTGTTCCATACACGCCACCAGAACCTCAAGAGCCTGGCAGACCTGCGGTTGCAGCAGGATGGATATATTCAGAAGCACAACCTGCAACTGAATCAAAAACAACAGTTCAGAGTGCTTACGCAGAACCTGAACCCGAAGCCGAAGCAAGCACATCTGTTCAAGGTGCGAGTGCAGAACCTGAACTTGAAAGTGAATATACCGCAGAAATATCTTAAAGCATGTTAGGAGGTGAGAGAAAATGGAGGAAAAAGAGGAAAAGAACATAAATTTGGAGTATGAAATTGCTGTAACGGATGAGCAAGGCAAAGAGGTATACAAAACAGGGAAACAGCCATCTAAAAGTTATGTGAAGCAATTCATGCAGATAATGAAAGCACAAGCGCAAAACAGTAGCGTGCCTGAGGTGAAAGACACAACTGGCACTTTACGCACTCTAAGCCCCGACCGTTATACCATGAAAGCATCTGACGGTGACGACACGACGGGTATTCAAGTTGGAGCTGGCGATGCTTCTGTGACGAACGATGACTATGCACTTGACAATAAAATAGAGCATGGTAATGGCACGGGACAATTACAGTATGGAGCAATGGCGTTCTATGATATTGTAGAAGAGTCTGGTTATGTCAAGTTCACGGTGTCAAGAACTTTTTACAACGGTTCAGGTGCTTCCATAGACGTCAAAGAAATCGGTCTTGTTAGTCACACTGACGGCTGTTATTATTTGATTGTCCGTGATGTGTTGGCTTCGCCTGTTACAGTTAATGTAGGAAATACACTGACAGTTCAGTATACGTTAAAAACAACAGCGTAAAGATATAAACAACACGAAATATGAATAAGAACACGCCAACAATAGAATTTGAATCACCACAGGCGAGACGTGCATGGGCATCATCAATGCAGACACTTATAGCGTCTCAAGAGCGATTACGGAGAGCTGGGATAGCATCAGTCATGCGTGTCTCTGTGGATAGAGTGCTAATCTCTATGTCGCTGACCTCGATTGCCAAATCAATTGCCAAACAGATAAGAATACAGCAAGGGACAGTGAGTGTGGAACTGAAAGAGAAGGCGCTGGTAGTGATTGTTACAAAATAGGAGGTGTTAAATGGAACAAAAACCGAATGTAAAGAATGTGGGAAAACTGAAACCGAAACCCAAAGTGGATACAACTGCTAACCTTACGATTGCGGACTTACAGCGTGCGATTGATGTAATCAACCAGTTCACTTCAATATACAGAAGAGCATCTATGGCAGTCAAGTCGCTTGAGCGTGCACAGGGACTTGCGGGTTCAAGTCTTCAGAACCCAATGTTAAGGGGCATGGCACAAGACCCGTTCACTGCCATGATGATGCCCGTGATGGAACAGGCAATCCAAGAGCAAGCGAAGAAGATTGTAGAGAAGAGGATGGGCAAGATGGAGGCGGAGATACCTGACGAGGAGATGCAGGAGGCGATGGAGGGTTTGGAAGATGAAACAGAAGAGACAGAAACGGAAGAGGAAGGAGAACAGGCTTGAGGAGCTTGTTGATGAGGATGAGTTATTGTGGTTGAGGAAAAAGGGTAAGATAGGAGGTGATAGGAATGGCTGAAGAGAGTGTGGATTGGGATAGTGTGGCATACACACTGAGACGCATGGTGGACAACATAAGAGCAGGCATGTCGGAACTCTGCGAGTTGGGCTATTACAGAGGATGCAACACTATAAGTCGGCAGGTCTTACCAGTCCTCAAGCGGATGATGGATTATGCGGAATCAAGAGTTGGCGAAGAGGAGGTTTATGAGGTGCTGGAAATACCGCCAACAGAGGAGACGCCTGAATACTATGAGAGACTGCCACCACGAGGTGAGGGTTTAGTGCGAGGGACTGCTGGTGAGCGGAGAGGTGGTGTTCCACGCACTGAGGAGGAGCGGAGAGCGAGACACAGGACACTATACCCTGAAGAGGAAGAAGAACTGTTTTGAAGTGGAGGTGTGACAGTTGTCAGCATCGGAGCGAGAACTGCGGAGGTTGATAGAGAAAAAGAACAACCACGAGGATGACTGTTATGACAGCATACGCATACTTGCACTCGCAATGCTGGAACTCAAACACGACATGCGATGGGTTAAGACGTTACTGATGATACTGCTCACTGCGATGATAGGTTTAGGTTCTATGCAGGTGTTGTGATATGAAGAGGACGTGGCAAAAATTAAGGGAGTATGCACTATGTAAGGAGTTCCTCAGCGAGCCCAGTGAGGTTCATGCATTGTGGTTCGGGTTCTACTCCTCTTTCTTCAGGCTCAGAAGAGCAAGGATGTCGCAAGAGTTGAGAGAACAGGTAGAGAGCGAATACCACTACTTCACCGCAGGCTTCCTTCTTGGGAGGATAGTGCAAGCGGTGCTGGTGTTATTGGGTGTGAGGCTGGTGATATAGAGGCTGATGATAAGAAAAGAGATAGTGCAGGATTTGATTAGGCGTTTCAAGGGACAGAAGAAGATGCTTGAAGCCACAAGAGGTTTGGAGATAACCAAAGAAGAATTAGCGGAGGCGGTTGCTGTTTTCTATCTCAAGGAGTATTACCAGATGGAGTTTTCGGAAGTGTCTGCTTATACACGTATGGAGGTTGGGATTGTGTATCAAAAATATGAGGAGAACGAATGGAAGAAGCAATTTCAGGTGAGAAAGATAGGATATGTGGATAATAGAGAGTGAGGTGATGAGTAATGAAAATAAACATTATGCATAGCAAATGGGGAAGTCATGCGATGATTGCTGAGTGGTTAGCGGATGCGTTCATGAAGAAGGGGCATGAGGTGTCGGTATATGCGAGGGACTGGCATAAGTTCAAGACTGTGGAGGGTGAGATAATATTTATTGGTGGCGAGCCACGCTTATTGAGTTATCTCAACGCATGCAGGTTATACCGTCGCAAGGCGTTGTATTGGATTGACTTCTTTGTGTTCCGTAGTTTCATGGGTTACAAGATACAGGAGAAAGAGTATAGAGCACTTGGTGGCAAGTTAGTCTGTTGCAGTAACACTGAAAGAGAATACCTTGAAGAGGCAGGTATTACTGTTGATGCTGTCATACCGAGATGCGTGTCTGATGATGCGTTCAACTATAAATGGATAGGTCTTGAGGATGATGACTGGACGGGTGAGAAGAAAGAGGTTAAGAAGGAGGTATTGAGCATAGGCTTCACGGACTACAGGCGTGATAACAGGATTTATTGTTCAATCAACCCGCCGAAGGAGCTGGATAATGTCACGAGGAAGGGGCATGAGTTGCTGGTAGAGTTTGCATCTAACAATCCTGACTGGAAT
>Ga0190361_1000643_pt1 | contig 13781 bp, 10 predicted proteins | sample 48721845_MG_FD_161273 | JGI IMG/M metagenome (GOLD analysis project Ga0190361, IMG submission 161273) | Hydrothermal vent microbial mat bacterial communities from Southern Trench, Guaymas Basin, Mexico - 4872-18-4-5_MG | ecosystem: Environmental > Aquatic > Marine > Hydrothermal vents >...
CCAGAACATTCTGGATTTTTGCACAAAGCCCTGCTGCCGATAACTTCCAATACAGAACCGCAAACTGCGCATTTTTCTTTCGCTTTTTGTGCCATAATTCCGCTACTCAACGAATGTGAACTTGCCGCCATTCTCCTTTGCCAACTTCCGCATAAACGACTTGTGCGCCCCCTTAAAACCTATCGTATGCACTTTTACCTTCTTTAAGAAGTTGACTTTTCTGAAGAACTTAAGGATTTTCTCTTCAAGCAGTTCACCATCTTTGCGAGGATCTCCTGTGTGGGTCGGCCAGCCATCAGAGATGAGGTATATCGTGTCGCAACCTTGTTTCACGAATGTCCACGCCAACTCCATCGCCTCGTCGGTGTGGGTCATCCCCTGCGCAGTCAGTCCTTTGACCCACTTGACCGCAGCGCGTTTGTTCCCCTCTGTCGCAGCCACCAACTTCTTCTTCCAAGAACGCACCGTTATGTCGTAGGCGACTATGTTGAAGGTGCAGCCCTTGTCCATGGTGAGAATCATCTTGGTGAGGTGGAATTTGGCACGCTCAAGACGCGTCACTATGATGGTTTTCCCTACCGGCTTTGGGTTTTGCTTCACCTGCGGCTTCTCTTTGTCGTCGTCTTTGGCTGCCTCCGTGCGCCATTTCCTCACCACCGCCTTCGCTCCCCTCCTGAACTCATCCGCCTCCCTACCTGTCAGTTTCTCTTTCTCAAGCATTGAACCGGATGTGTCAAGGACAAAGACGATGTGGCGACTTATCACCTTTGACTCGCCGATGAAGCGGGGCGCCTTAGGAAGGTCCAAATCCGCCGCTGTCATTGACCCACCGCTGCTCACCTTTTTACCCGTCTCCTTCATCGCATTCAGCCATTTGCGCCACGCCTCCGCACGATACCACTCCTTCCCGCCCGATATCTTCTTCAACGCCTTCACTGCATCCGCCCAGTCCGTCCCTATCAGAAGCGCGCCTTTCCTCTCCTTCTCCACCTTGGCTATGTAATTTATCAACGCCTCCGCACATCCAAGTCCCCCTACATTACCCAACGCCTCTATCAATGTGCGCACAACAAACATATCCTCTTTCCTGCGCTGCAGAATTTCCACTAACCGCAAAATCAACTTCTCGTCACCGCGCTTCTCAAGTGCCTTTATCGCAAGCACCCGCCTTTGTTGTTCCTTCCCTTTCAACGCCGCTGTCACAAGCGCCTCCGTCGCCTCCTGCGATTTCATCCCCCCCAACACTGCCGCCAACGCCGTAAATGTCCCCTCATCCTGAACCTTATCCGCAACACTCAGCAGATACTCCACCGCCCGCGCAGAGTCGTCCTCACCCATCTTCGCCGCCAAATCCCTCACCTGCTCCCAATCCCCCGCACGCAACGCACGCGCCATCTTGCGCTTCAACCCCCCCCATTCCTTCTTGTCCAACTTCTCCGCAAACAGAAACGCAACACTAATACCAAAGACAACAACACACAACCAACGCATCACACGCTCCTCCATCCATTTGCCTACTATTTTACCACTTGCGACCCGTTTTCTGCCACAAATAAACGACGCAGCAAACAAACCACACCCCAGAATCGCTTGCGCCGTCCTGTCGTCATACCAGACCCACGAAGCCCCGCAGAAATCTTTTGCCCAGCGCCTGCTCTTCGGTTACCCTATTCGTCACTATAGGAAATAGGATGCAAGAATGGCGGTGACAAGGAAAGTGCTCTTTCGGGACGGTGACGGGTATGAAGTAGTGCTTTTGGTAGAGCGCGACGGAGAAGGGCGTGCAAAACGATGGGTTGAATATGGACGGTATCCTCAACTGCGATACGAATATCTAACAGCGGAAGAAGGTGCGGCACGAGTTCTTGCGGGTAAAGCCCTGAAACGATGCTATCTGTCGGCGCTTTCACGGGAACACCTGCTTCAGGTTGAAGAGAAAGCCAAAGCAGGCGGCATAGGGCGCTCCAAAACGGGACGGGTGGTTTTTCTGCGCAACAGGATAGTGGTGCAGGAGTGTCTGATAGAGACGCTTGACCTAAGCGGGCTTGTGTTGGAGGAGGGGATAAACCTCGGCGATGCGGAGAGTATGACGGCGCAAATCTGTCCGACCCACATACTGCGCGGCGCCAACTTCACCACCACCCGTTTTATCAAAAAAGCCCACTTCAACCGCGTCTTCTTCTGGGGAAAGGCGTCCTTTGAACGCGCCACCTTTAACGCAGACGCCGATTTCTGGGGCGCCCATTTTGGTGCCGATGCCATCTTCTCCTCCGCCACTTTCCGCGGAGAAGCCACCTTCTGGGGCGCCACATTCTCCGCCGACTCCTACTTCCGAAACTCAATCTACCGTGCCGATGCCGTCTTCACCAACACTTCCTTCACAGGCAGAGCCGACTTCTGGAGTGCCATCTTCATCAGCAACGCTACATTCCGCAACGCGTCTTTCGTATCCCGAGCCTCCTTCTGGGGCGCCACATTCTGCCTCAGCGCCAACTTCAACGCCGCTTCCTTCAACACCGCTTCCTTCTCCCACGCCTGTTTCCTTGAAGCAAACTTCACAGAAAGCCGTTTTGAGAAAACAGCCGATTTGAGCCACATTGGTGCAGGGCTCCTCTCTTTGCGCCGTTCCGTCTTCGCGGCAAACCTTATAATCTCAACTCCACCTGAAAAGTTTGAGCACAAAAAGCGCGTCATCGCCCGTGGCATTGAAATCTGGCAGCAACGACTCAAACGCCGTTCCGTCGCCGAGGATTCCCCCGAATCACGCCGTCTCAAGCGCTACTTGCAAACCCTCAACGACTGGCGGAACAGCCAGCACGATATCCACTCCGCCGACTTTGAGAACACCCTTGTCAGCGGCGAATTACGCTGCCCCTTCTCCCTCATTCACCCCCAACATTCACCCCCTATCCTTGTTCCCTATCGCCAGAAAAACTGGTCCGCCGCACAGCGACAGTTCGCCTGGCTCAAAGAGCAATACCGCAAACAGGGTGCGTATGATGATGAAGACGAAGCGCATTGGTGGGCTTCAGAGTGTAACCGTATGCAGACACCAACATCACTCTTCTCAAAAGATTTAATCAAAGGGAGCAGCCTCCCTCCCCTACGGCTTCTGCTCACCACACTCCTGTGCCTTCTCCTTGCCGCCGGCACAATTTTTTCCTTCCTTAAAGCAGAAAATCCTCTCAATATCACTCCCCAAATGGTGTTGCTTGCCATCGCCACCGCAGCACTCCTCTTCCCACGATGGGGATACATGCTCATCTTCCGTGATGTGCTCGGATACGGTGTGCGTCCGTGGTGCATCATCACCACCGCCTTTCTGGTCATCCTCACCTGCGGCGCGCTTTTCGCCATCGCCGACTCCTTAAATCTGCTCTCATACGACAATCCCGCCATCCTACAGACCCCGTGGTTCCGTGGACTGTATGTCAGTGTCATAACCTACACAACGGTCGGTTACGGCGATATAACTCCCACAGGCTGGGCAACAGGGCTCTCTATGGTGGAGGGGATTCTTGGAGTGGTTCTCAACGCCGCACTCGTTGTAGTCATCTTCCGCAAATTGATTCGCTAATCTCTTTACTGGCACCATGTTTTGAAACATTGTGTTGTGATGCGATGAAATAAAAAAGCCGCGGCGCCCGCTGCGCCTCTGTCCGTGAATGTCCGCATCATCCTCAGAGTAGTGTTGTGATGCGGAATTCATAGCGTCATTTTTGCGGCTTCTGCTGCTGCCTCCACCACTTGAGCCATCTGGAATGGTGTTTCCCGAAATCTTCGCCGGTTATCTGCGTCAGCGCCTCCGCCGCCATCGTGCGCACATATTCGTTCTCCTCTTTCAGCGCCTTGATGAGCGGCTCAACGGCCTCCTTCGCTTTTATATCGCCCAGCACCTGCGCAGCCGAATAGCGCACCGTCCACTTTGGCGAATTGAGGGCTTTGATAAGGGGTGGCAGCGCCTTTGCCCCCAGTTGGCGCAACGCCGCCATCGCCGCATCCCAAACCTGATATTCTTTGTCCTCTAACGCCTTGACTAGTGCGTGCGCCGCTTCTTCTGCGCCTATATTGCCCAGTGCTGATGCTGCGGCCTCCCTTACATCGGGACTTATATCAGCAAGTGCGGCAATCAGCGGTTTGACCGCCTTCTTTGCGCCCGTTTCGCCCAGGGCGTATGCCGCCGCAGAGCGCGCCCGCTCCCCCTTCTCCTCCTTCAGAGTTCCAATCAGCGCTCTTACCGCTTCCTTTGTTCCTATCCTACCCAGTGCCTCCGCCGCCGACACGCGCACCGAAATTTCCTCATCCTTCAGCGCCTTGATGAGCGGCTCCGCCGCCTCCTTCAACCCTATTTCCCCCAGCGCCTCCGCCGCCGCTTCCCGCACCCCCCGGTTCTTGTCCTTCAGCGCAGCAATCAACAGTTTTACCGCCTCCTTTGCTTTTATGCTGCCAAGAGCATACACCACCGCCCAACGAACATCATCGTCTTTGTCATTGATTGCTGCCATAAGCGGTCTTATCGCCTCTTTTGCACCTATTTCCCCCAGCACATATGCGGCTTCAGCCCGAATGCGGGCTTTCTTCTCTCCAAGCAGCGCAATAAGCGGCTTAACCGCATCCTTGCCTATCTTCTTCAGCGCCTCTTCAACCGCATCATGCACACAACGGGGCTCCTTCCTTTTGAGCACTGAAATAAGAGTTTCCACCGCCTCTTTGGCTTTGAGCGTGCCGAGTGCCCGCGCCGCTGCATAGCGAACTGACTCATTTTTGTCCTCCCTGATGACCGTTATCAGCGGTTCCACCGCATCTTTGTTGCCTATCCACCCCAGAGCCAGCGCAGCCATCCCACGCACATCTTTGCTTCTGTCTGCTTTGAGTGTTTTGATAAGCGGCTCCAGCGCTTCCTCTGCTTTCATAAGCCCCAGTGCCTCTGCCGCTCTGTAGCGAACGCCCGTATCCTCGTCCTTGAGCGCGGCGATAAGCGTTTTTATCGCTTCTTTTGTGCCTACCTGGTGCAGCGCCTCAACCGCCGCGCGACGCACATACCTGCTCCTGTCGCATAATGCCACTCTGGAAAGCGGTGCCACCGCTTCCTTGGCGCCGATGCTGCCCAGCGTCCTTGCCGCCTCAGCCCGCACCTCCTTGCTCTCGTCCTTCAGCGCCCGGATGAGCGGTTTGACCTCCCCTGTGGTTGCTGTCCATCTGAGGGCTAGGGCTGCGGCAACGCGCACCCTTGGGTTTTTGTCTTCAAGCAGGGCGGCAAGCGGTTTGGCCGCCTCTTTTGCGTTGAGGAGGTTGAGTGCCCGCGCCGCCGCAATACGCACCTCCCAATCCTCATCTTTAAGGAGTCCGATGAGCGGCTTTGCCGCCTCTTCTGCTCCCAGTGAGCCGAGCAGTTTTGCGGCGGTGGCGCGCACATGAGCGTTCTCATCCTTGAGAGCCGCGATAAGCGGTGCCACATCCTCTTTCCCGAGCCACAGCAGCGCTTCCGCCGCCGCAGCACGCACATCTCCATTCTCGTCCTTCAACTTTGCGACAAGGGGTGCCGCCGCTTCCCCCGCACCTAATGCGCCCAGCGCCTTCACCGCCGCAAGACGCACAGAAGCGTCTCCATCATTCAGCGCCTGTATAAGCGGTTTGGCCGCCTCCCTTGAGCCTATTCCCGCCAGCGCCTCCGCCGCCATCGTGCGCACATCCTCATCCGCATCCTCAAGCAGCGCTATCAGGGGCTTCCCCGCATCGTCAAGCCCCGAACAGACCAAATCCGCAAGACGGTCAACCGCTTCCAGCCTCTTCTCCGCCGAAGACGATGTGAGACACCCTGGCAAGTCGGGCATCTTCTCAAGCAGCGCCTCTGTGATTCCGAACTTCACTATGACCCACAGACGCCCAAGCGACGCCTTTGTCTCCGCGTCAACTGCGCCGTTCATTTTCTGCCTGAAGTGCCTGCGAAGAGCATCCGTCTTGTCCACAGCGTTCAGATGCAGCAGCAACTTTCGCAGATTCTTCGCAGCCTGTTTGCGGGTCAGAAAGTCATCTGACGCCAACTTCTCAAACAAAGTATCCAGTTTCTGCTTCTCTTTGTCGGAGAGGGCGGCATTTTTCTGCTGCGCCTGAAGCGCTACGCAGCATAGAAAAAGCACCGCTGCAGCCGGCAGCCTCACCACACATCTCCTTATGCTGTTTATTATTTTATGTGACATAAGCAGATGGTGCAAGATGGAGGGGTCACGGTTCGGCAGCGCGTAATGGCGGGGATTTTTCAGTTGCCGAGTTCTATTATGGGGAGTGAGTCTGCAGCCAGAAGGGTGATGTTGACAATTCTGGGCGAGAAGGAGCGCAGTGTTTCAAGGAGGCGCAGCACGACTCCCGCCGCCACATCAGGCTCGCTGTGGACCCTCACGAAAATCGGCTGGTCTTCGCTTTGGGTGGTTATTCGTTTGAGGAACCCCCGCACCACACCCCAGTCGCGCTCCGAGCGCAGCAGTATGGGATGTTTCCCGAAGTCTGCCGTAACGGTGTTCCCTTCCCGCTTAAGGCGCACATAAAGTTGATAACTGTTTTCGGGTGGAAAGCCGAGGTGGGCGTTGCCTTCAATGTCCCACCACATCGGTGGGCTGGTGCATGCGCCAAGCGGCAGAAGAAAAGGGGTTGTTGCTTTCAAGTCGGGGTGGAACCAGAAGATGCGCAGGAACAGAAAGCGTGTTAGGGAAAGGGCATCAAGTGCGACCGTGACATCCTTCCAACAGGCGTTTCGGTGGATAAACAGCAGCATTTTTACGTCACGGAGGTATGTTGTGGCGGTGGGCGGATATTTCCGCGCGGTCTTCTCAATCCCCGCTGTAAGTGCGGCGGCACTTACAGGTTCGCCGTTCAGGCGCAGCCATCCGCGCCCCACCTCCACCACAACCCCTTTTTCACGCCATATCTTAACTGTTGCCGCACAGAAAACGGCTCCCAGGAAAAAGACAACAAGCAGCGCACGCATCATATATTCCCCTGTTGCATGTCTTTTGCATTGTAGCCTCTTGCACAGTGTGGGGCAAGGGTGATAATATCAGGCTAACTGTAGGCATAAGGAGGTTGGGAGATGACAAAAGGTCGCGGGTTGAGAGGGGGTTTGGGGCTGGTTGTTCTGGCGCTTTTTCTGTTCGTTTGTCCTGCTGACGGGGGCGACAAGAAGAAACGGCGCAAGAAGTTGCCCGAAGGGTTCGGACTCGCCGCAAAATACCCCGGCGATAAGGGCATCGCAAAAGACCCTAATGTCGTCTTTGTTGAAGATTTTGAAGAAGAAACGCTTGATAAGTTGTTCAAGCGTTGGGACGACATAAAGGGGCGCAAGCGGATGTCGTTTTCGGACGAGCGTCCAAAAGGTAGTGCTGGCAAACATTCGCTTCTGATGCGCCATATAGGTGGTGAGTCAACGGGTTGCCATCTTTACCGCCGCCTTCTGCCCGGATACGATAAACTCTTTATCCGCTTCTATGTCAAATTCGCCCCGAAATGTTTCCCGATACACCACTTCTTCCATGTGGGCGGCTACAATCCGCCGACAAGGTGGCCACAGGGTGGTGCGGGTGAGCGACCTCGTGGAGATGAGCGTTTCAGTGTGGGGGTTGAGCCGCATGGCAAGGCGTGGACATGGGACTACTACACCTACTGGATGGAGATGCGCGGCAGCCCTCCCGCCGGCAAAACATGGGGCAACAGTTTCATCCGCGACCCCGAATTGAAGGTCAAACGCGGCAAGTGGATATGCGTTGAGGTGATGGTCAAACTGAACAAACCACCGAGCAAGAAGAACGGCGAACTCGCCCTCTGGATTGACGGCAAACTCGTCAGCCATCTTGGTGAGGGGTTTCCCAACGGTGTGTGGGTTTATGATAAGTTTGTGCCCAAAAAGGTGTGGAAGAAGGTTCCGTTTGTGCGGTACGCCCCGGGCAAGGGAGCGCGCGGTATCCGCTGGGACCACAAGGAGGGGAAGGGAAAGACCTATAAGGTGGGCGATGAGGGTGAGGCGTTTGAGGGGTTTAAGTGGCGCAAGGACGGCAGGTTGAAGATCAACTATTTATGGGTGCTGCTTTACATAACGAAGGCGCCGCGGGGTTATGAGTCGCTGGTCTGGTTTGACCAGATTGTTGTGGCGAAGCGCTATATCGGTCCGATAAAGCCCTCCAAGAAACGCTGATACGCCGATGCCTTCAAAAGTCAGTAGGCGTCGTTTAGCGATTTGGCAGCGTTCAATTCACAAACCGAGGTTTTGTGCTTCGGCAGGGGGATTTGTCTTGTTGCGAGGCATCCAGAGCCGCGACGCAGCCCCTCTCATAGTAACGCAGAATTTTGGACTTGACAGAATGGAGTGGGTGGGAGAGGGCAACGCTGACTTCAGACACTTGACAGAGTGCTTTACTGCACAATAAAATGACTCAAGACCCAATGTCAGAACGATTAGGAGGATGGTGTATGAGGAGGTTTTTGTTTTTATGCATAGTTGTGGGTGGGGGGGTTGTTGTGCTTGCGGATGGAGTATGGGACGCCGAGAGGCGGCTTGAGTCACTTCTTGACAAGGAACTACAGAAGAAGAGGCTTGATGTTTACGAGAAGGCGTTGGTGGTTGCGTCAAGGCTCAGGAGAGTGAAGGCGGGGGACGCTGTTGAGGGATTGTGTTCGGCGCTGGCGAAGGTGATAAGGGAGGAGGAACGCGGATGGGTGCCGCCTGAACTGATCTCGCCAGTGAAACTGCAGACGAAGCGCTATTATGTGGGCGACCTCATAAACAGTCAGCCTGACCAGAAGATTCCTGAAATGGGGCTTGCCCGCATTCTTGAGGATTCAGAGGACGAAGAAACAGGTGAGTCCGAAGAGGATTTTTTCTGTGTCAGTGATGACGCTTTGGTGGACGCGCTTGGGGTTCTGGCGGGTGATTCGGTGCGCGATTACTGCCGGACAAAGGAGTATGCCGAGATGGAGTCGGTTAACACGGTGGTGGTGAGGACGGATAGCGTGGGGCATAAGCAGGTGAAGGCGCTGATAGAGGGGATAAGGAGGTTTTCGTCGCGGAAGATATGGATTCATTACCGCTTTCTCAGGTGCAGTCCCGAACTGTTGCTTACTTTGACACGGGATGGTCCACAGATGACACCCAACAAGGAGGCGGTGTTGCGTCAGGCGGTGGCGGGAAAGAAGGCGGTCTATCTTGCGCGAGGTAGTGTTGTGGCAACCAACGGTCAGCGTGTCAGCCATTTTGCGGGGCGCCAGATAACATATCTTGGCGACTACGACATAAACACATCGGGGATGCCTGTGCTGCAACCTGTAATGCGGATTTTTAATAGTGGTTTTATATGCGCGTTTAGACCGTATCTTATGAGGGACGGGCGAGTGCTTTTGCGAGTGCGCGTTTGTCAGAGCGCACTTGACGGCACCCCGCGTAAAGCGAAGTTTGTTTCAGGGGAGTATGAGAAGCCGTCAATTGTGGTGGAGTTGGTGGCGGCGAATGTGCCTGTTGTGGCAGGGCGCTGGTTTGTTGTAGGCGGCGCGGCGGGAAGCAAACGCGGTTTCTCCGCAATCCTCCTTGTGCGCTGCCAACCCTCATCCCAGTAGGAGGCAAAACAATGCGCTGGATTGCGATATTCGCAGTGGTTGTGGCAGGTCTTGTGGTTGTGGCACAGCAACGGGAGAATACCCCCAAAAAAGTCGCACGCCTTAAAGCGCTGCACGCCTCAGCATATAAACTCCTCTCGCAACTCACAAAAAGGAGTTATGAGCAGAGAAGTGCCCAAATCGCCCACAGAAATGTTGTTGTGCGCAACCTCGCTGACATCCTCCTTGATGTCGGCAATTGGGGATTCAGAGCGACGGGACAGCACCTTGTCAGTCCAGAAGAGAGTGGGTTTGCTGGTGCAGGTCCTCCTTATGAGGAAGAAGTGATAGAAGACGAAGAACTGGACTCTTCATATGTGGAGGACGCTGTTAGGAAAGCGTTGGATGTTGAAGAGCCGAACAGAGTGGAAACATTGGGTGAGTATCTCCTCGTTGCAGGCGACAACAGGTTCTGCGCGCAGGTTGAGAAGGTGTGCGAGAAACTCCGCGTCAGGAGAGGCTCTTTGGATATGGTCTGGGCGGTGGTGCGCATTGCGGAGGTTGAGGCGAACAAAGTGGGCGGACGATGTGTTGTTGATGAGAAGGGATTGAAACACCTGCTTGCGGGAGGGCGCATTCTGCAGGTGGCGTTTCTGTCGTCTGTGAACGGTGTTTCCACCTGCGTTTTTGATGGTAAACAGCACGCCATAACCGCCGACATTGACACATCGGGGATGGGGGGGATGACCCCTGTTGCCACCGCTGAGCCTGTGGTGAGAGCCATCCGCGAGGGGTTGACGCTTAATCTTACCTTGCGGAAGCGGGAAAAGGGCGTTTATGTGAAGTTGAGCGGTTCGCTTGCGGAATTGTTGAAGATGGGCGAAAGAGCGGCGATGGGACCTACGATGAAGGGAGAAGAAGGGATTTATGGTGGGAGTTATAAAGTTGATGTGCCGCAGATGCGTTACGATAGAATAACAATGCAGGCGACGGTCGCTACAGGGCAGTCAGCCATTGCGGTCTGCCGAGTGCAGAATGGCAAGGCGCTTATTGTTGTGATAACTCCGGGATGCGATTAGCGTTTTTGCGGGCGGCGGAACGCTGGTACGCCACCTGAGGAGGCGGGGCTACATCGCTTTAAGCGCCTCTGCGGTGCCGACGATGTCAAGCAACTCGCGGGTGATGGAGCGCTGCCGCGCTTGGTTGTATATAAGGGTCAAATGGTCCATCATCTCTTGGGCGTTTTCTGTGGCTTGATGCATTGCGGACATCCGCGCCGCCATCTCGCTTGTCAGCGTCTCAAGCATCATTCGGTAAAGCGATAGGGAAAGATACCGCCCCAGCGCGTATTCCGCCACCTCCCGCGCCGACGGATACGCCTCCACTCGCCCCACCTCAACCTCTTCTCCTACCTCTTCCTTTATCTCCTGCTTTATCGCCTCAACCGAGACAGGGATAAGGACGCGATTGTCAATAATGTGGCGCGCCACATTCACAAACCGCACATAGATAACACAAACCCTGTCCACTTTCCCCGACAGATAAAGGTCTTTGAGACGCTCGGCAAGTGAGGTGCAAAGGGTTATTGTGAGACTGCGGTAAAGTTCTTCAGCGGTGGAGACGATTTCGGCTCCGCTTTTTCTGAAGTGGTTTATCATCTTGCGTCCCACGGGCAGAACAGAGAAAGATTCACCGGCATCGCTCATAAGGCTTTCTGCATATTTTATGATGTTTGAGTTGAAAGCGCCGCAAAGTCCCCTGTCGCCGCCAATAACAACATAGCAGGTGTGCCTGACCTCCGCACGAGGCGTCGTGAGTGGATGCTCCTCGCCTTCCAAAGCAGAAAGAACGCTTAAGATGACCCTGTCCAATTCACGGGCGTATGGTCGCAGCGACATAGTGCGCCGCTCCACCCTCCGCAGACGCACACCAGATATCATCTCCATCGCTTTGGTTATCTGCTGGGTGCTTTTGACGCTTTTTATCCTACGCCGTATCGCTATAAGCGTCTGCACCTGCATCAGGCATCCCCTGAAACAAAACTCCCCACACCCAAACGCGTGTTAAGATTCTCAACACAACACCGCGGCTCCACAAACAAAAACCCAAAAAGGCGCCAGAAAGTAGCACGCGGTGCAATGGCGGAAGGATACCGATAGAAAGACCGAACCCTATCTTCTTCGTTGAATAATCCGTTTTATCGCATTGTATGTGGTTATTGCGGCAGACATCATTTCCTTTCTCACACTGAATGTCCTCTCAAAATTGGTTCCGTGTAATTCCCTTCCCTGCCCAGTTTCCATTACGCTATTTATATATCCGCGTCCTACCGTCTTGTAAGGAAAATCGCGCTGAATAAGGCGGTAATGTCCTATTTGATAGTGATTTCAATGGTGACGCGCGTGTAATAATCGTTCTCCCAGGGTCGTTTGTAAACCATAACAATCTGGGTCTGTCCTGCTTTGAGCGCCTTGAAAGTAAAGTGTCGCTCGCCTGGTGTCCCCGGAGACGAGTTGCCCGGCGGTGGCTCATACTGGTTGTTCACAAGTTCAAGATATGAAGTATCGTAGGACTCAAGCAGCCAAGTGTGACCTGTAGAGGGGTTCTCCTCTGCGTTCACCGTGAAATTTTCTCCCACTGTGACGGTGTGTGAGTAGGCAAAATCGCCTTGCGCGAGTTGAATGGGAGAGGGAAGTGGAGGAAGTGAAGCGGAACTGACGGTGATGGAGAATGACGAACTGGCGGTGTTTGAAGAAGCGTCTGTCACAGTGACGGTAAAAGAGAATGTTCCCGAACTGGTGGGTGTGCCGTGAATCTCGCCTGTTACACCATCAAGATTGAGTCCTGAAGGGAGGGCTCCGCTGCTTATCGTCCAGTTGTAAGGAGGGGTTCCGCCAATTGCCGTCAGGGACGCACTGTAGTTCTCGCCTTGAACGGCGTCTGGAAGCGAGGTTGTGGTTATCTGCAGGGCTGCGCTGCCTGACGGCAGTATGGTTATGCTGAACCAGCGGGAGGCGGTTTGTTGGGGACTACCGCTGTCGGTCACGGTCAGCCTAAAATTGTAAGTGTCCGCCGCAGTCGGCGTGCCTGAAAGAGTCCCCTTAGCAGAGTCAAGCGTCAGACCGGATGGTAAGGTGCCGTCGGTAACACTCCAGGTGTATGGCTTGGTTCCCCCTGTAGCGGTGAATGCAAACCAGTAGAAGGAGCCAACCATACCGTCAGGTGGTGCAGCCTGCATTAGGACAAGGCTTGAACCGCTGCCCCCACCGCCACCTCCACTACTGCAGCCAAGAAGGAACAGTGTTGCGATAACACCACACATCAAAAGAACTCTCATCCTGCCCATCTACTCTCCTCCTAACTCCTACCTTGTTCACAAGCCCTGTAAGCAAGACGGGTATAATGCGCCCCAACTTGTCAGACAACTGTAATAGTATTGTAATTAGACTTTGCGGATGTAGCGTTTCGCGGGGGCAAAGATTCAAGACTGCTCCTTTAATGTGGCTTTGAAGGATTTTTTGAACTCTTCCACCACCTCTGTCAAGCGCTTTTCGGTCTCATCAGTCATGTCCTTTGTTTCACGGATGGTTTTCAAGATGTCTGCGTGGTGTGTGCGCACAAAGTCAAGGAATTCGCGCTCAAAGCGGCGCACCGCTTCTACAGGAATGTCGTCCAGCAGACCCCGCGTGCCGCAGAATATTGAGACGACCTGCTCCTCCACCGGCATGGGCTGATACTGATCCTGTTTGAGGAGTTCCACGAGTCGTTCGCCGCGTGCCAATTGTGCCATTGCGACTTTGTCCAATTCTGAGCCGAACTGCGCGAACGCCGCCAACTCGCGATATTGCGCCAACTCAAGCCTCAACATCCCCGCCACCTTCTTCATTGCCGGTATCTGCGCCTTACCGCCGACGCGGCTCACCGATATTCCCACATTCATCGCAGGACGCACACCTTGATAGAACAGGTCCGATTCAAGGTATATCTGCCCGTCGGTTATGGAGATGACATTTGTGGGGATGTAAGCGGCGACATTGCCGGCTTGGGTCTCAATGACAGGAAGTGCAGTGATGGAACCACCACCTTTGTCGTCGCGCAGGCGGCAGGAGCGCTCAAGAAGGCGGCTGTGCAGATAAAAGATATCGCCGGGGTAGGCTTCGCGACCTGGAGGACGGCGCAGAAGCAGCGATATCTCCCGATAA
>Ga0190361_1000644_pt1 | contig 13779 bp, 10 predicted proteins | sample 48721845_MG_FD_161273 | JGI IMG/M metagenome (GOLD analysis project Ga0190361, IMG submission 161273) | Hydrothermal vent microbial mat bacterial communities from Southern Trench, Guaymas Basin, Mexico - 4872-18-4-5_MG | ecosystem: Environmental > Aquatic > Marine > Hydrothermal vents >...
TACTCATTACATGAAGTGGTTGTTGTTCAGAATGCATTGCAAGTATTGTATCTTTAGTAGTTATTTCTTTAACTTGTTTAACACCTTCATCAGTTAAGATGAGTTGATGTTCTGGATAACATCCGAATACTACATCTAACTTTGCCTTAATAATGAACAATCCACCGCCTTCTTTAGCCGCACCAACTTCACCAGGTGGCACATATCCTCGCACTTTTAGCCAGACAGTGTTATGAGTAATTGCAAATGGCAATGCAATAGTGTGATCTGTTGTTACAAAGTTATAATATTCTGTCTCATTCACTTCCTGTACATCTCTTACTCTTAATAACAAATAGTCACCATGTATTTTCATTTCACTTCTTTTTGCATGTGTAGTTACAGTAAATTGAAATATCTTCTTGGCAGAAGGAACAAGTTTGCTAGTATTTTCTCTATATCTCATGGATACCACATATCCCAGTGACCTACACAAATTCCAGAATCCTAAGGCTATTCTTCCACTAGATGTACAAAAGAATGCAGTATGTCCATTTATCCAATATCCATCTGAGTCAATTAATCCATGAAATATTGCTTCTCTAATGTTATCTGGATAGTATACAATCCACCATGGAATAGCTTTTTGTTTGTTCTTGATAGCTATCCTTTTGATTTTTGAACACAGTTCTTGTGATTTGATGTTTAAACATATGACACCATTTTTCTTCCATTCATTGATCCAATATTTACATCCTATAGCTTTACTTAATTGTGCATAATATTCAGCCAGTTTTCTTTCTTTATAATAATTCAGTACAATTCTAATTGTTGAATTGCTTCCATGAATTGATCCATCACCAATATACAAACCAAGTATTCTTGCTTCATTTTCATTTAATGATGGTAGTTCATGTGTGTTCCAATATGGTTTGATAACTCTTGGAAAAAGTACTAGATCATCTTTCTCTAAATCCTTAGCCTGTACCCATTCTAACTTCATAAATGGTGATACTTCAAATCTACAATATTTGCAATGACTAGTTGTACTCAATGATCTACCTGCTTTAAAATCACCATGGATAGGACAAGTAGCTGTTCTTACTACTAGGAATGGATGATCTTTAGTGACAATCATAGGTGGTGAATAAGCTACTTTTACCATTACTCCACCTGATTCCTGTATCTTCTCTATCTTCTTGATCTTATGAAATACACCATCTTTTCCAAGTATTAAATCAGACTTGGTTACATTCTTTGCTTCTTTGAATCCAGAAGATGTTACAACCAACGTATTCTTGCCAACACATGGTTGTCTAGCCAACTCCTCTAATGTCTTTTCACACAATTCTTCTTTACTATGCCACTTAACATGAACTATTCCTGATTCTTCATCAACATTAATAACATCATACATCCATTCATTACATATTTCACTAAAACATTTGGTCTCTGCTCTGAATCCTCTGTTTACTTTGTCTGGATCTGGTCCTAGTTTCTCTGGTCCATATCCCCATTGAGTCCCTACAATTGAATTATGTGCTAATACAGTACCCAAACCACTCATGAATGAATGATCCTCTGTTTCAATATCATACACATATATTGTTGCATCTGATTCTCGATCACGACTTCTTCTTCTTTCAAGTATTTTCTTTATTGCATTTCTATTAGTGTTCTTAGCATTAGATTTGTAGAGGTGCAAAGTATAGTAGTATTTCTTCACTTTCTTATTGTATTGAACATTTACATTATATTTGTATCCAAGTTGTTTTGCAATCAGCATAATACCTTGAAGTTCCAAGATATTGTTACCTTGCATCATCCAAGAATCTTTTCCAATTTGACAAGCATCGCCCATCAAATAACCTCTAAGAAATGCCTCCTTGCTTCTAAGACTAGCATTCAAAATAATGTCTGGAACTGTCTTCACTTTCTTTCTTGGATTTCTAAAGATATAGTAACATTCTTTGTACAGATACGATCCTAAACTTGTGCCATGTTTCGGTACTAATCTATACCATGATTCTTCCTTTATAATTTTGCTTTCATGTCCTAATCTTAACAGTTTTGCTTGAATCACTTCTAATTTCTTTTTATCTGAATCTTTGAATCCTACGTGATATTGTCTCCAAGGTTTAGTTCTTAGAGACACATAACCATCTGCCACAAAATATCCAAGAACAAATGCTAGATCTTCATTAATATCTATTGTCTCTGGTAGTTTGGGTACATTAACTGTCTTGATTTGATCCCCAATTGATAAGGAAGCAACTTCCACACTTTTCCCATCTGGACTAAATAATGAATGATCCACAGTACACTCAATTAATCCATCAGATGTTACCACATTTCTAAGTCTTTTGACTCTGTCTCTATGCACAACAACTTTTCTGATTTTACTCCATCTGTTATTCGCCCATACCTCTATGTTCCTATCTTGAAAGTCTATAACTTTGTAATCAATTGATTCTTCTATCCTATATAACTCATATATTGGAATCAATCTGACTTTATTATTCTCTCTAATTAGAATTGGTGAATCAAAAGATACAGACCAACCTACGAGGTAGTCATTAACAGCAAATCTCCAGTCTTCATGTACTGACACACCTTTTGTCTTCTCTATTGCTTTCTTGATTATTCCTTTTGGTTTGTATATATCTTCCCATGATGCATTAGCTAATGCCTTCTTTTCTTCCGATGTAAGTGTCTCTAATTTGGGACCACGTAAATGCCATTGTATCACACCTTTCGTGATGTATTTCTTAGGATACTCCATATATCTGGCTATAACACTTGGTTCTTTCTCTAACAAATGAATGTGTGATATCATCCATGGATAAATTTTCATCAATTAGTCACCTCTTCTACACATTTAACCAACACAAAAGCTTCAGTATTGCTAATTCTTCTGTTGGAAATATATCCTTCTACTCTTAAGTAATATTTGCCTAGATGAGGCAGTATAGATGTGTCTAAATAATAAACATAATTGTTTTCAACTGTTGACATATCTTCTCCATCAACTATCATAGTACCATCAGGTTTTGAAACATATATTTTTACATTGCTTGCACTAACTACTTGTCCATTTTCATCCTTGAATGTAGCAGTAATTTTGTAAGTATTATATTGCTCTAGTTTCATGCTAATCAACTCCACATGTTTATGTCTATCTCTTCTCTTATTATTCTTATCTTATTCATATTCAATTTCAACACTTCCAATTCTGCTCACTGTCTTTTGAATAGTTGCAATTGTATTGAATGCAATAGATATGCTACCAATCGTTGATATCATTATTTCACAGCTATATGCAACAGGAGTAATTAGAGAAATTTGATCTGTGAGCACTAGTATTTCCTTCAAATTTTGAGTACATATTGCAACCTCCAATAATCTATCTTCTACTATTGTTGATTCACTAATTACCAGTTGACATGAATGTTTCATTAATATTTCAAAGGTTAATGTTTGATCCATTAGTTTAAGAATAGTCATGTATTTCAAATCAACAAGTGTTGTCAGTTCATGAAATATCTTCATGAACAACACTGATGTTCTATCTGTTAATATCAAGCTTTCACTCATAGTTCCAATAAACATTGTAACAAATACATCATTAGTACTCAGCACTTCTGTCAATTGTATTATATTGGCAAACTCTTGTACTATTTCATCACCTAATATTTGGATATCAAAGAATCTAGCAACAAACTCTTTCCATGTTTCCTCAAGTATGTTTATCTCTTCAGTTTCTATGCTCATAACTTGTTTCACTAACATATCTTGTACAATAACTAATTCTGTTACACTGATCAACCAATATAATCCAACTACATCTGTTGCTGAAATCATTTCACTAAGCATCTTCAGACTTAAGTATGTAACTTGTTCTGAAATGCTGAATGTTTCAAAGAACACTTCTACTTGTGGTATTCTTTTAAGATATGATAAAACATCTGTTAACACTGTATCTTCACTTAAGTATCTAATCATGTTTAAAACAATATTCCATTTGTCTAATGTTTTAATAATTTCTTGTTTGATAACAACTCTAGCTGTAATCACGAATTTGATATCTTCCAATAACAAACTATCTATTAGTACCCTGTTCATTTGTTCAATTGTCAAATAGCTATCAGTAATTTGCATGACTTCTTTCAATATTCGTGTACCAGGGACTCTATAACTAATGCCAACAGTCAATTCAAGTGTTTCTATGCACACACGAAGAATTTCCATTTGCCTTGTGTACATGTCTTGAATAATCACATTCTCTATTAGTTGATAATATCCTGATATTGTCATCAAATCACTTGCATCAATAAGTTCCTCAAAGGTTGTTATTGTTCCCATTGTAATAGACATGAAATCTTCTACATTTAATGTTTCAAACAATGAATGCATTATTCCCATTATTCCACTATAAACATCACTTGTCTTGATTGTTTCAGACAATGTTAATACTAATCCAGAAATATATTTTCCAACATCTTCTATTGACATAAATTCTACTTTATGTGTTAAGAATTGCATGATCAAATTATCAGTAAATGTCATGGTTTCTATACATGTCCGATGCCATGTTCCAGTAGTTACAAGTGTATCAAACATGTTAACTGTTTCATACAAAACAACTAATCCTCTTGCTAGTAGATTTAATGCATCACTCATGATTGCTTCTTCTAACAACTGTCTAAGATATTGACCAACAAATGTTGTATAATCCATGATATCAAATGTTTCAAACAAGTAATGAGAGAAAAGCAATACAGATAGATCTTTTAATGAAATCATTTCAGCTAATTGAATCTCGTGGTAAGCATACAAGACTTTAGTTAATATATCATCCAATAGCATAACTTCACTGAATAAACTAAGGATATCCAAATTCAATGTGTCATCCAAGCTTATCATATCTTCTAACATAAGATATACTGCTGTTTGCACATTCAAAATATCTTTACTTTGCATAATCTCTGAAAATGTCTGATGCAATATTCCAGTTGCACTAATTGTATCTAATACATTCAACATCTCACTAAAGCAAATCAAGTTTCTAGCTAGAACACTTAATCTATCAACTATTTCCATAGATTCTAACAGTTCCTTCAAATATTGTCCACTTGAACTGAACACATCTTCAACTATCAAGAATTCCTGAGTTGTGATAATAAGCTGAATAGTTCTAGATAGAATGTCTTCCACATCTACTAGTTCTTTACAATATATTATAGCCTTTGTAACAGTTTGCAAAATATCTGTGATTACAATTGATTCTTCAAGAATGAAGATTTGAAGTATAATGTGTAAGACGAAATCATTTACTTTGATACTCTCATCCAAACCAATTACTTGAACACCAGATCTTGAAAGAATATCTTCTAATGTGATAGTTTCTGTTTCAATTGCTATATATTGCATTATAGACGATAAGATATCTTCAACTAACACAGAATCAAGAAGTGTAACTGTTATCAATTCAACATAAGATAATGCATCTAATGTTTGAAATGTCTCTATGTTCTGAAGAACGAACTGTCTAGCCTTTACCATCACATCTTCTAATTGAACAATATCTGTTAAAGTTAGTTGTTTACTTACAATTCTTGACCAAACATCTATCAGTCCAAATGTTTCACTTAACGTTTGAATCTTTATTCCAAATTTCTCATATGAAAGAATATCACTTGTTTCTAGTATTTCATCAAATATCATCAACAGTCTTATTTTCCAAGAAAATGTATCTATCAAGTCAAGATCTTCACCAATGAAATATTCATACTCTACAAGTGTTGGATATAACACAAACTGCATGAATTCTTCAAAGATATTTTCAAAGTGTTTTGATAACATGTCTTCAACAATAGTTGATTCTGAAAATGTAACAACATAACCTATTTCACTAGATAGTGTATCTAACAAATTCATGATCTCATAGAAAGAGACTAATTTCAATATTACAGTGTTCACCATATCAGAAATATTCTGTGATTCTATCAAAGTTCTAAACATCATTTCCACATGCAATAAATCATCTGTAATTCCAATACTTTCAACAAATGTTCGAACTTGTATGCCTACTTTAAGAAACTGAAATGTGTCTTGTAATGAAATAGTTTCACTCAATTCTTGAGTAACTAGACTGATGTAGTTTACTGCATCAACTGGTTCAATCATTTCATAGAATGATAACTCCTTCATCTTTGTTAATAACAGTTGATCAGTTACTTGAAACAGTTCAGCAAATATTTTTTGAACAACACCAATCATTGACACTTGATCAACAAATTCAAAATACTCACTATGCATCGAGATTGTAGAAAGAGTATGAGTATCCCACATATTCACACTTTCTAATAATGAAGTTTGGTACATAGGTGTAATTACATCAACAATTGTTGACACATCTGTTAATGTCCTAACACTTGTTTGTTGTGAACTCATAGAATCACTTACACTAAATGTTTCTGTTTGTGTCATAGTTGGTGGTCCAACACCTGGTACTCTAAGTCTAATAGTTGTTGGAGTAGTTTCACCTTCATACAAATACACATCTATGCTACCATTAGCATATACATCTCTAGTAGTTGCACCAAACACATTTGGTGTACCAGACTTATGTGCTCTAATATAGTATGGTCCTGCACTTGATAGATTTGTAAACTCAAAATATCCATTTGCATCACTGGTTGTAGTATCAACAACTGAATCGTTTGAAGCATCAAATAAAACTACATCGCAGTTGTCTAAAGGATTTCCACTAGAATCTTTTGTGTATCCGCTAAGAGTATAGACAATAACTGAATAAGTGCAATAAATGGAATATTCTCTGTACTCCATAATTGGACTCCAGGGGTCGAGGAAATTTCCAGTATAAGGAAGGTCTTGATATCCTCCAGCATCCGAAACGGTGTCATAGTGTTTAGTAGCAGAATAGTCTGTAGTTGCTTGAATCCATACAACTAACCAATATTCTGTGTTTGCAGATAATGATGGTTTAGGTTCTGAAAAATTGTGCGTATGCCAGTCGAGAAAGTCCAGACCAGTAAGTTCTTCAGTTTGAGCAACTAGGCTGTTGTCAGAATACTTGTAAATCGCACATTTTGCTTTAAAAGTAGAGTGACCAAGCGAACCGTACCAACTTATGCTTTCTGCTACTCCGTCTTCGGGGCAAACAAAATGGCTTCCTGCAATATTATCAGACACTGGATGATAGCTTGAACTTCCAATTGTTGTTTTGCCAAAAGTCGGGTCTGCCTTATTGGGTGATTTTCTAATCGAAGTTCTTGCAGAAATCTTGTTTTTAGAGGATTGTTTACGTAGTTGGTCTAACCATTCTCTCGGAAGTTTCTTTGGAAACTCCATCTTCCCTATCCCTCCTCAACTGGAGTTAGGTTGTCTGTTGTTCCTACTCTTTTTTCCGTGTCTTCTTTCCATGCTATGCAATATCTTTGACTGTTGTCTGAAAGTCCAGTAAAGTTGTAGCTTCCATCTGGATTGCTCGTTGTTTCAGTAACATAAGAATTGTCTGAAGTATTATAGAGTTTAACAATTGCTCCACTTACTGGATTCCCACTTTCATCTATACACTGTCCCTCTATCTTATATCCCAATGTAGTGAAACTTTGTTCTGATCCATATCCCCACCCTCCACTGTTATGTGCTTTTGCTCTATAATAATATGTAGTCTTAGGCTGTAAACCACTCAATACATGACTGAAACTACCTGTTCCAAAACTACCAGTTTCTGTCCAGCTATTAGGATATGAACCAGATTCAGTTCCCCATTCAAATCCACGTTCATCTACTGTAGCACCACCTGTGTCAGTAATCTGACCATTTAATGTTGCCTGTAATGTTCCTATATTTGTAGCTGAATTAGTAACCACTGTTGGTGGATTTATAACAGTTAGTGATGGAGTTACAATTTTCTGGTTACTACCTTCATTACATCTGAAGGTTACAGAACAGCCTTTAGATGACCCGCATGTGGTAATAGTTGAAAGTGCATATTCAACAAACAAGTATTCATTAGACAAACTAAGTGTTGATAAATCTACTGAACCAGAAAGATTGTATGTTGTTTCTGCTGTTGGAAATGATAGTAATACAATCTCAAACCAGTCAGTAAGAGCAGTTGCTCCAGAACCATCAGCATTAGATGACTTCCAAAGTCTACCATGCACCCTCGTATCTGGAAAGGGATATTTCCCTGTGACTAGGGTAACATAGAAAGTCCATGTACCAGTCTGAAACTGTCCACTTAACGTACCATCAGTTCTCCATCCATATCCATCAAATGAGGTTGGTAGAGAGTCAAGTGCTGTAGTGTTTTCTGTTCCAGGTATGACTTTCATGTATCCACTACTGTTCTTTGGAAATGTAACTATAGTTGTGTCATCTGCAGTTGAAGGTACTGTCTCTGAAAGTTTCCATAAACTAGTGTATCCAGTACCAGTATTAGTCAAATAATATATTGGATCTATTTGATTACTCCCATGCTGTAATCGTGTTCTTCTCGTTTCCATCTCTTTCCCTCTTTATTCACCCAATAATATCCACAACATTCAGGAGTTAATAATGGAGATGATGGAAATTCTTTCCTAACCTTAAGTGAACATCCTTTCACACATTGAGTGTTAACTGTAACATCTTTATCAAATATATCACACTTTAACAACACATTTCCATATTTTATTCCAGTTCCTCGAAACACTTCTCCTTTCTTGATATCTCTAAGTGCAACAAAATACAAATGTGGACACCATGTAGTACAGCATCCACCACAGTGATTACATCTGCCTTTTCTATACCATATTTCTCCAGTCTGTGGATCTTTCCATGTTACAGTCATCTATAATCACCTCTATTCTATGTATTGCATAAGAAGTTGATTAAGTATTCTCTATTTGAACTTGATTGCTTTATGTTTCTCTCGTTCTTGATACAACATGAATGTAGTTTCATCAACAGGATATTGATCTGCCATGTGTTTACACACTACACCAGTATCAACATATATTTTGAATCCTGCTTCTCTAGCTGTTAAACAGAAATCAAAATCTTCACCAAATCCTCTGTCAAATCCAAACCACTTACCACGTTTGAGAAATGCATCTGCTTGTAACACATCTCTTCTTATCATGCAGAAACCCATTCCTACACCTTCTACTTCTATCAAAGTGTTCTTAGTATATGCTACACATGGAATAAAGTACTGTCTATTTTCACCAAGTATATAGATATGCGGTCTATGAGGTGGATATTTCTGAAAATACAGACCTGATACTATAGCTTTCTGACGCTTGAATAGTCTAACTAATCCATCTATTGGTGGAAGAATATCTGAATCCCAAAATACCAAATGTGTAGCATCAGGCATGTTAACAAGAAATTGTTTCACTATCCAATTCCTAGCTTCATCTATTGGCACATGTCCTGCTGTTATGAAATAATGTTTTGGTTTTATCATGTTTAAATATGTCCAGAACAAATCCTTTGGTACTTTATCTCTAGTAGGCATAGCTATACAAAATACTGCTTCTACTACATCATCACCAAACTTCTTCTTATTACGTAGATCTATTACCTTTCCTATTTCCAATTTTCATCCACCTCTTTTTCAAGTGTTTGAAACTAGAACTACATGTTCTCTTAATTATGGCATCTATGTCACATTCACATTTTTCATTACTAGCATGTGCAGGCATTCCATACCAATCCCACTTCTTTACTTTCCATTTGTTAAAGAATATCTTCATATTTTTGATCCAATAGTCATAATCCCGTTTCTGATGTGGGAAATGATACACCAGGGAATCAGTACATCCATGAGGAATATACCCATTGGCAAATTCTTTCATTACATAATCTGCATCTTCCCATGCCATTGGTGAATATGCTTCATCCATATATCCCAACTCTTCCAATACATGCTTATAATGTAAACAACACATTTGTGTAAATCTAACATCTGGATGATTACTCTGTAATGAAGACACTGAACCATAATGTGGATTAGACAGTAATACATTTACTAGTTTCTTTACAAAATCTGGTTGTCCCCACATATCTTCTGCTAACTGTAATACCAGTTCATGTTTGGCTACTTTCAATCCAATATTAAATGCTCTAACTAGCCCTTCTCTATTAGCCTGTATAATAGTTATTCCATGATACTCATTCACTAAATGAATCAAATAGTTGTACATCATAATATCTGGTTCATCAGCAACTATTATCAGCTCATCTATTGGATGTCCAGCATTTGCATACAAGTACCCAATACATTCACGCAACATATTCAAATCAACTGAAGCTATTACTACTGACAGTTTCAACACACATCACCACTCATGTCCTGCTATCAAATCAGGTAATACCCACATCTTATATCCCAACTTCTTCATGTCTATACTGAAGAATACATCATCACATGCAATAACTTCTAAACCAGATGGTATTCTAAACTTTACTTTCTCCAACACTTCTCTCTTTAATAGTGTGAATGACAGTGTAATACCACCTTCTGCTTCAAATGGTTCCTGAGGCAATGTGTGAAAATAGTAATAGGATACACCAGTCCAGTGTTTGCCATCCCATCCTATTCTAGTAAACAATTGTGTTCTATTGCTTCCAGGTGGCAATGAGTATACACCTGTCACTACTGGCTGATTAAATTCTATCATTCTTTTCAATGAATTAGATGGTATTATGATATCTGATTCTAATGCAAAGAAATGAGTATAATCCTTCTGTAAGAAATATTTCCTCAATGTTTCTCTAGCCTGTGTTATTCTTCTATAAAATATTGGTGACTCTGGTTTCTTCACTAGTATTTTAGTCTGACATGGAAATGTTAGTTCACGCAATTTATCAATCAAGGGATAATCACTTTCTACACACAATACCCATTCTAACTCTTCCTTTGGGTAATCAAGATTGTTGACTGCATTAATACACTTCATAAATGCATTCCATTTTGGTCCACCAAATCCTCTAAACCCTAATGGTGTAGCTATCATTATCATGGACTATCAACTCCTTTCCAAAACCATGAATTATTCCTATACCATTCTATAGTCTCCTGTATACCTTCTTCAAATGTGTATTTAGGTTGCCATCCAAGTGATTGAAGTTTAGACCAATCCAAGCAATACCTTTCATCATCTTGTAATCTCCTGCCTCTATATCCTTGAAACAAATATTCTTTGTTCATTAGCTTTAATATAATACCAGCTACTTCACCAACTGTCTTGTGTTGATATGTACCAATATGATATATCTCACCAGGTACACCTTTCTCTATTACAGTATCTATTGCTCTAGCTGTATCTTTTACGTATATCCAATCTCTCACAGCCTGTCCTTCATATAATGTAAATGGTCTGTCTGATAGTGCACGTGTAATAATCTTTGCTATCAATTTCTCTGGATGTTGTCTTGGTCCATAATTGTTTGTTGATCTCATTATCAATCCACGTACTTTGAATGAGTAATAATAAGCATTAACATACATTTCAGCTGCAGCCTTACTGGCAGAATATGGATTCCTAGGTGCTCTCATATCTGTTTCTTTGCACTTACCAGTTGGTACATCACCAAACACTTCATCTGTTGATATGTAAACAAACAATGGATCACACTTAGTATGCCTAATTACTTCCAATAGATTTAATGTGCCACCAACATTAGTCTGAAAGAATTCTCTAGGATATATGAAACTTCTATCAACATGAGTCTCTGCTGCAAAATGCACTATAACATTTGGTTCATACTCTTGTAGTATATGCATCATTTTTATAGCATCACAAACATCACCAGCCACAAATTTGTATTGTTCCTTTCCTTCCAAATGATGCAACACTCTAGGGTTCATTGCATATGTGTGTCTAGAGTAGTTAATGATAAAATCATCTGTGTTCAATATTCTGTGTTCTATAAAATTAGAACCAATAAAACCTGATCCACCAGTTACTAATATTCTCACATACATTCCTCCACTTCTTTTCTATATTCAGGATATACTGTTCTCTCTATTTCACCTTCTAAATATTCAAATGCTAATGTGTCTTCTAGTGCTGTAAACAAATGTGGGATATTTGCATCTATAACAATGTGATCTCCATCTGAATATACTTTCTCCCAATCAGGTGTCTTTACTGTGAAACTACCCTTCAATATTATAGTGTGTTGTTTAGACTTATGATAATGTCCACCTCTTTTCATGCCTTCCTTTGTGTAAATCAATATACCTATTTCTTTTCCATCTTTCACTATTGCAAATATACATCCCCTATTATCTTCATTCACAAGATATACTCTAATCATTTACACACTCTCCAAATACATCTTCAATACAGATACAACATACTCTACCTCTTCTTTGCTCAAACCATGATGACATCCTACAAAGAAACCATGTGTCATAAAGTAATTTGCATTATCTAATGTACCATACACTCTGTACTTTACATTTCTATATGCTGGATGTTTGGTTATATTGCCAGCCAATAATCTTCTTGTTTCTATACCATGATCTTCAAGATACTTGATAATATCCTTCACAGTAAATGGACAATCTTCAGCAAGAACTATTGGATATCCAAACCATGATGCCACTGCATTAGGCAATACTCTAACTTTCTTCAACAATGTTTGTTTACTAACAAATGTATCCAGTATTCTGATATTCTCCATTCTTCTCTTGTGAAATTCATTAAACTTACTTAACTGTACTAATGTTACACCAGCTTCCATCTCTGACATTCTACCATTATATCCTATTTCTAGATATTGGAATCTTCTATCATATTCTTGCATAAGTCTTTCAGGACATTGTTCACCAATTGTTAACTTACACTGTTGACACACACATGCTCTTCCCCAATCTCTTAACCTTCTCATGACTAGATTTAGTTTAGAGTCATCCGTGATTATTGCTCCACCTTCACCACAACTGGACACATGATGTGCAGGATAGAAACTAAATGTTCCAGCTTCACCAAATGTACCAATTAATTCACCATCTAAAGTGGAACCCATTCCATCACACGCATCTTCCATGACTATCAATTCATACTCATGTGCCATAAACATCAAAGTATTCATATCTAATGGATTGCCTAAACAGTGTAATGCAACGATACCAACTGTTCTATCTGCAATTGCTTCATCCATCAATTCAACATTCATGTTTAATGTATCATCAACATCTACAAATACTGGCACTAAATTGTTCTGTATGATAGGATTAACAGTTGTAGGAAATGTTAGTGGAGATGTAATGATTTCATCACCATCATGAAATTGTTTCATATATTTCAATGCAGTTATTGCTATCAAGTTAGCCATACTACCAGATGATACTGCAATTGCGTGTTTTACATCAAAGAATTTAGCCAATGCCACTTCTAGTTTGTGAACATATTTGCTTGATGTTAGTCTACCACTATTCCAAATATTCATCACTATCTTTCTTTCTTCATCCCCAAATATAGGTCTGGCATATGGAACTTTCACCATCTTTCACCTTTCAATATTCTCTTATATATCTTCAAATAATCCTTTGCCATTCTCTCTGGTGATGCAAATCCTTTCTTTATTACTGACTCATGACAGTCCTTGGGATCTATTTCATCCACTCTCAACATATATTCTTTAAACTCATCACGTGTTTTAGCCAAAAATCCAGTCTTACCATGTTCTATCAATTCCTTCATTGGTCCACGATCATATGTTACTACTGGACATCCACAATATAATGCTTCTACCACTACAAGACCAAATGGT
>Ga0190361_1000645_pt1 | contig 13777 bp, 6 predicted proteins | sample 48721845_MG_FD_161273 | JGI IMG/M metagenome (GOLD analysis project Ga0190361, IMG submission 161273) | Hydrothermal vent microbial mat bacterial communities from Southern Trench, Guaymas Basin, Mexico - 4872-18-4-5_MG | ecosystem: Environmental > Aquatic > Marine > Hydrothermal vents > Microbial...
CATCTTGTGGGCACCTTCTTCTGTGCGCCACAACCGCCGACCGCGACTGGACGAATCTCCCTCTGCGTCCGATGTTTTTGCCTCTGCTTTTCTCCGCGCTCAACCACATCGCCAAAAGACCTCCCTCTCCGCAGCACTTTGTAGGGGAGACTGTTACCCTTACGCTTGAGACATCCGATGCGCTGGTTGTCTCACCTTCAGGCAAGCGGCGGAAGTTAGCCGCTGACGAGGACGGGAAGGTGAGTTTTGTTCTGGATGAGGCGGGGGTGTGGCGGCTGAAGGCGACAGGAAAGGAGTTTCTGTTTGCGGCGAATTTGAGGAGGGGTGAGTCGGACCTGCAACGGGTGCGTGTTCACCGCATAGCCAAAGGGCTGATTCTCGCCCGTCCGAAGAGTTTGGTTGGGATTCTGGAGCGGATGCGTGGTGGTGTGAAGTTGTGGGGGTTGATGTTTTTGCTGGCGGCGGCGGCGTTGTTTGCAGAACTCTTGCTTGCCAACCGCCGTCTACCCGGATTGGAGAGAAAGCAGTGACGGCAACGGTCTTTGCGCTGATAGGTGTTGGGGTGCTGCTGTGCGTGGTGGGATGGCTGTTCTATCGCCGCGTTCGGGAACGGATAAGACGCCGCGCAACCCCGCTTATCGCCATACGCATCCTCTCCCTCTCCGTATTGGCACTGCTTCTTGTGCGTCCAGGTTTCGGCTGCCATCGCTCAACCGCAAAACCCAGCCTCACCGTTCTGGTTGACGCTTCCTCCTCTATGGCGCTGACCGACACACCACAAAGAAAGAGCCGTTTTGACGCCGCTCTCTCGCTTGCCCACCGCGCAAAGGAGCGTCTATCCGATGCCTTCACCATTAACATCCGCCAGTTTGCCACAGAGACCACCCCAATGCCGCAGAAACCCCGTCCCGTAGGCGGCGCGACAAACATCATAAAGGCGGTGCTTGATGCCGCAGACGACACCGACGCTGTTCTCCTCCTCACCGACGGCAACGACACATCTGTCCTTGCGGAAAGACCTCTGGGCAGGATAAAGGCGCCTGTTTTTGCGGTGGGGATAGGAAGCCGTGACCCTGCCGCCACACCCGATATCGCCATAAGACTTGCGCCGCTACCTTCGCGCCTATTCACCGGCTCCACCCTTAAAGTCACTTGTTGGGTGACCGCGTATGGTTTTGAGGGCGAGACTCTTCCTGTCACATTGAGCATCAATGGCAAGGTGCGGGAGAAGAAAGGTGTTACGGTGCGCAAGGGGCGTGCGAAGGTGCCGTTTCAGGTGCGATTAAACGAGGCGGGACTCTTTGAGGTGACAGCAAGCGTTGAGCCGCAAAAAGGCGAACTGACAAAGAAGAACAACCGCGACGCCGCTTTTGTGCAGGTCGTTGAATCAAAAATACGAATCTTCTACGCCGAAGGCAGCCTGCGTTGGGAATACAAGTTCCTCCGCCAGATTCTCGTTGCCGACCCAAATGTGGAGTTCGTTGGGGCAATCCACATAGGCGGAGGACAGTTCAGCCTACAGGGAGCAAAAGAGGCGATAACGCTTGAGGGACCTCTGCCGACGGCGGATGAATTGCGCAAGTTTGATGTGGTGATACTGGGTGATTTGACCCGCCAGATGCTGCCCGACAGGCAACTTGCCAAACTGGAGAAGTTTGTCACAGACGGCGGAACACTGATTGTTGTGGCAGGCAAGCATATACTGAGTGGTGATTTTGCGGCGACACCGCTTGAGTTGCTGCTACCCGTCAGGGTGGGGACGGTGCGCAAGGTGGTGGGACGCTACACTCCCCGTCTGACGGAGGAAGGCAAGGAGCATCCCGTTTTTGAGGGGTTGGGGAAATATTTAAGAGGTGAGGATGCGGCGACGCTGGAGACGCTCTATGTGGCGGGGGGCGCCAAAGCCGCTGCGGTGGTTCTGGCAGAGCATCCGTTCGTGCGTGCGGGCACAACAGCCGCGCCGCTGCTTCTGTTCATACGCTACGGCGCAGGACGCGTCGCCGCCGTTATGTCCGACACCTTCTGGCAGTGGTTCTTCCGCTTCCGCTCCCTCGGACGCAACTCACCTTATGTGCGCTTCTTCGGTCAGTTCCTCCGCTGGGCGGCAAAAGCACAAGAGCAGACCGCAGGACCGCTCTCCCTCACTCTGCAGCCCCCCATCGCCCGCTGCGGACAACCTGTAAGGATAACTGTTATCCCCAACGCAGTTGAAGCAGAATCGGTGCGCCTCTTCTGCGACAACCAGCCGCTTCCTCTACGCCGACACGGACAGACCTTCACCACCACAATCACACGCTTTGCCCCCAAACACTACAAAATCCGTGCAGAAGGCGCCACGCGCAACGGACAGCCCGTCAAAACCCAAAAAACCCTTATCGTCGGAACACCAAACGCCGAATGGCGCAAAATCCTTCTCAACGAAAACCTGCTTGCGCGAATAGCAGAACGCAGCCGCGGACGCTTCGTCCTCCCTCCCCAATTTGAAACCGTGCTGGCAGAACTTAACGCGCTGGCTGAAGCCCAAACAGGCGCCTTCCAACCAGTGTGGCATTCGCCGTGGCTAATGCTCGCCCTCTTTGGTCTACTATTTTCTGAATGGTGGCTCCGTAAAAGACGCGGACTTATTTAACAGAAACAGAACGCGCTCTTTGCGTTAAAATAGATAGGTGAGGAAAGGAGACGACAATGCGGCAAGTGTTGGCAGCGCTGTTTGCTCTTGTCTTTGCTTTTGCGTCCCCCGCGTTTGGAGGAGGCGTCTCCGCCGTTGTCAAATACGGAAACGGCAAACAGTTTGAAGGGCTGCTCTCAACCCCTGATGAAGGTCCTATCCGCCTCTATGTCATCAAAGCAAAACGCTTCGTTCGCGTTTCGCTGTCCGACCTCCTTTATGTGCGTTTTGAGATTGAAGAGAAGGAGATGAAGGAGGCGTGGCGCTGGCGGGAGCCGGGGAAACCCGATAAGGTGATGCTGGGCAAGAAGTATCCGTGGGTGAAGTTACAGGCATTTGTGCGTCTGCGTGATGGACGCCTTCTGCGCTGCCACCTAACCGCCCAACTCACCCTGACACAAAAGGATGGCACAGAACGCCGTGTCCTCATAAAAAAGTATGTTAAGGGCAAGTATGGGCAGAAGTTCTCCGACCTGGTCTGGGTGAGCGAAATTCTCTTTCCCGATGCAAAGCCGACAAAGCCCACCGAACTTGAAGGAACCATCCAGCCGGAAGGCGTGGTGGAGGCGGTCTATGCGGTGCGGCAGGTGACAGGGGAAGTTTTCCGCGCGAAACTGGATAAAGGCGCAAAAACCTACCGTTTCAAAAACCTTCTTCCCGGGGTCTATGACCTTGTTGTTGTGACAGAGCATCAGGTCTATTTTGGTCTGGGAGTGGCGGGTGAGGGTGCGCTGGGGGAGAAACTGGACGATGAAGCCAAGAAGGCGCTTGTGGACTATATCAACTCAATAGAGGAGTTTTGTGAGGAGAAGTATGTGGGGAGGATAGCGGGTGGTGCGGCGGACTGTAGGGTGTTTTTAAGGAAGGTGAGGCGGCGTAAAGCGTACGGCGAGAAAAAGCGCGGTGAGCCGTATCTTTTCGTGGAGTGGGAGTTTGCGTGGCTCGCCAGGGCGGGCAAGAACTGGCATATGGTGCGCCGCAGTGAAGTCTTCCGTGAAAACTTCCCCACGCGTCTTGAGAAAGACAGGTTGCGTGAGGCGGTTTACTATCCCACACTTTCCGACATAGACTTAAGGCGCGGCGGCGGAGTCAAAAAGGATATAAGGATTGGAGGTGGAGATAAATGAGCGAGGCAAAGAGCAGACTGACGCGCAAACTGCGAGAAGTTTCGGAAGTGCTGCAGGGAATGCATCTGTTAAGGGGTTTTCTTTTTTCTGTGGCGGTTTTCGGCGGTGTTGTGACCGCTGCGGTGCTGCTGGACAACATTTTGCACTTACCGTGGTGGCTGCGTGCTGCGGGATTTTTCGGGCTTGCGGGGCTTGGATGCTATCTGCTTGTGTGGCGGATATTGCGTCCGCTGCTTAGGCGTGTGGATGAGGAGAAGGCGGCGCTGGCGGCGGAAAAGCGTTACCCCGAGGCGGAGAACCTCCTGATAAACGCGGTGCAATTGAGTAGGAGGGAGCACAAAGGTCTGGCGGCGTTGATGGTGGAGCGCGTGGTGGAGGATGCTGCGCAGTTTGCGGGGCGGGTGGAGGCGAAGGAGGTAGCGCCGCGGCGTAGTCTCCGCAAACTTGCCTTTGCCGCAACGCTTGTCGCCGCCTGCTTGCTCGCCTATCTCGTCGTCGCCCCCACATACTTCAAAAACGGCATCATCCGCTACATCCGCTTTCGCTCAAACATCGCACCGATAACGGCGACTCAAATATCTGTGGAGCCCGGCGACGCGTCTGTTTTGTGGGGGGAGGCTTTGACGGTCGCGGCAACGGTGAAGGCGCCGACGCCACAGCAGGCGTTCATCCGTATCGGCAACGGTGAGGCAGTTGCAATGCGCTTTGACGGACGCCGCTTCGTCCACACCATCCCATCCGTCAGGGAGAACCTCTCATACAGCATAGCCGCTGGCGACGCCGTTGCCGGTCCCTTCCACATCCGCGTCGTTTACCGCCCCACCATCCAACGCGCCGACATAACATTCAACTTCCCCGCATACTCACACCTGCCACCACAGACCATCAGAAACGCCGCTCTCAATATCCAGATTGTTTCAGGAACCACACTCCAGATGGTTGTTTCCTCTATGCAGGAGTTGGATGAGGCGAGCATCAAGTTGAATGGGCGAGAATTCTCCGCCGCAGTTTCCGGCAAAACCGCCGTCTGGACGCTCACACCCCGCAAATCCGCAACCTATCATATCCGCCTCTCCGATAAGAACGGCAATGTTTGCCGTTACACCTACACACTTCAAGTCAAAAAAGACGCCCCACCTGTCGTGCAACTGCTTACGCCAAGGCGCGACATAACGCTTGTCTCCGAAACCGCCTCCGATGTTCATCTTCTGGCTGAAGCCGAGGATGATTTGGCGGTTGTGGCGGTAGGTTTTGAGATTGAAGGACCAGACGGCAGGAAACTGGTGCGCAATGACCTAACCAAAGGAAGAATTCCGCCGCGCAAAAGCCATATAACCTACACTTTGCCGCTTTCTGATGCAAAACCAGGACAGACCTGGCGCGTAAGGGCGTTTGCTTCGGACGGGCATCCCTCAAGGAAGGTTGTGGCGACACCGTGGGTGCATATACGGGTGATATCGGCTGCGGAGCAGATGCGTCTTGTGCGCAAAAGGCTCGGCGATTTGCGTAGTAAGATAGAGCGTATCTTGCGCCAGCAGATAAGGATACGGGAGGCGACTGCACGGGGGAGGGGATTTGAGCGTTTGGCGGCGGCGCAGGATTTTCTGCGTCGTCAGACGCTACAGGTCGCGGACTTTTCCGCGCTTTCGCCGTGGGAGGAGCGTGTCAAGGTGGTGCTGACCGCGGTTGGTGAGGGTGCGATGCTGCGTGCGTTCAAGGCGCTGGTGGCGGCGAAGAAGGACCCCCGCGCCGCAAAAACCGCCGTTACCGCCCAAGATGAAGCCATCGCCGCACTCAAAAAACTCCTCGCCGATATCAAAAATATGCTTGCCCAACTCTCAAAAGCGAAAGGGCAACTCAAAGCCCTCAAACAGAAATCCGAAACCATCAAATTCTGGGAGCAGGTCAAGAAAGGGCTTGAGACTTTCGTAAAGGAGCAGAAGGAGGTGGTCAACGCAAGTGAGCAGTTGCGCAAAAAGGGTGTTGAGAACTGGACGGAGGGCGATGAGCAGGTCTGGGACAAGCAGACCAAGACGGAGGCGAAATGGGAGAAGTTCTTTGAGGACAAGAAAGCCGATTTGAGCCGATTGCCTGAGCAGGACTTCAGCGATTCAACGCAGCGAAAAGAGTTGATAGAGATGTTTGAGGAGGTGAAGTTGGCAAAGGACGCGTTCACGCGGAGGGAGGTTGAGGTGGCGGTTCCCACAGCGAAAGGGGCGATGGAGAAAGCGGAGGAACTTGTGGAGAATCTTGAGCGGTGGTTGAGCGATGTTCGCGACAACATAAAGTGGGTGATGCAGGAGCCGCCGCAGCAGGAGGAGATTCCCCTTGCGGAGTTGCCCGACGAGTTGGAGGACATAATAGGCGATTTGATAGACAGAGAGGACGAGTTGGGTGATGAGGTGGAGGATGTGAGCAGCGCTTGGGCGGGCTCATTTGACAAGGGTGCGGGATGGACGGCGATGGACGGACCGATAAGCAGTATGTCCGCCAAAGGGATAACGGGCAATCTGATGCCGAACCGCAACGAGGTCGGCGGACGCAGCGGCGAAGGACGGATGGGACGCAGCAGTGGGCAGTTCGTGGAGCAGGAGGCGACTGGGAAAGGTGGGCGGCAGACCCCCACCCGCTTAACGCCTGACCCATATGAAGCGGGCAGCGTAAAGGACAGAAGTCCGCAGACGCCGGGTGGAGCCACAGGTGGAGGCAAACTCTCTGGCGGCGGGGAGGAAGGTCTGCGCGGACCTGTGCCGCCTGATGTGGCGCAGCAGTTGAAGCGTCTGGCGGGGAAGCAGGCGCTGCTTGCGGAGCGTGCGGAGCGTCTGGCGAGGACGCTTAAGAAGCACGGTATGGATGCGGACGCGGCGCTCGCCGCCGCACAGGCAATGTCCGCCGCCGCAGACGCCCTCAAAAACACCCCCACCGCGCCCGCAAAAAACCTTTACCGCTTCCTCCGTCAGAAAAACCGTGCTGTTGCGGCGCTTATGGAACAGGCGCGGCAAATCTCACAACTACGCGCCAAAGCCGAAGCACTCCAACGACTCCCAAAAGAACTACGCGAGGAGATTCTCTCCGCACAGAAAGAGCCGCAACCCGAACGCTTCCGCCAAATCCTCCGTGCTTATTATCAAAACCTGGCAAAGACAAAGTGAGGAGAAACGATATGAGACGGTTTGTTCTTCTGTCTGTTTTCCTTGGGCTGCTGCTTTTTGCGCAGGAAGATGAGGAGAAACCGCCCAAAACAGTGGGGCAAGAACTGGTCAAAAACGGCGACTTTGAAGCGGGAAAGGATGTGCCTGAAGGCTGGGACGAGCCCGACGACCTGACCGTCTTCTGGGTTAAAAGCCCGACAGGCAAAGGGAAATGTCTCAAGTTTGACAGTGATGTTCTGCTCTCTGACTTAAAGAGGCGCTGGAAGGAGATGAAGTTGCCAAAAGATAAACGCCCGCCAGCAAAGATGTCACACCGTCCTACGGAGAAAGAGCAGTATGACACCGTCGCAGCCACATACGGTGCACAAATCTGGTCACACTACTTTCCCCTTGAACACGGCAAAAAATACCTCTTCCGCCTCCGCTACTTCAGCAAGGGTCCCAAAATGAAGGCGTTTGTGAAAGGATACGCGGAGATAGACGGAGAAAAAAGAGAGGTATACCGTGCGCACCTGCCTTGCAACCCCGAAAAAGAAGAATTGAACAACTGGAAAGAGTTCTGGATGGTTTTCAAGGTGCGCCATCCGTCGTACAAAATAAAATGGGGACGGGTGCATCTTTTGGTCTACTGGCCGCGGGGTGAGGCGTTCGTGGACGATGTGTCGGTTCGGCGCGTGGCGGACACCACCCCGTCTGAATCCGAAAAAGCGCTAAAGCAGAAGAAAAAAGTTTACGGGGAGGACAAGAAAAAGTGATACGGGTTGTGGCGCTGCTTGTGGTGATTGCATCTGCGACCTGTGCATACGCGCAGAGATGGTGGGACACGAAATGGCGTTATAGGCGTTCGATAAAGTTGGAAGGCGAGGGTGCAGGTTTCACGGACTGGGCATTTGCGCGTTTTTGGGCATCTGCTGCGCTCAAAAAAGACGCTTCCGACATAAGGGTCGTCACCGCCGACGGACGCGTCTGCAAAACGCTCGTTATCTGGGCGGAGCCTTACGGGCGTGTGGAGTTGGTTTTTAAGACATACCGCGGTGTGCGCCGTTATTTTGTCTATTACAACAACCCTGATGCGGTCAAGTTGGAGGTGAAGGAGCGTCCTCGCGTAGGGCTGATAATGGAGACGCGCAGCCGCCCTCGCGGTCCCTGCAACTCTTGGGCGGACTTCAAACGGCTCCTTGAACGCTCAAAAGTGGTTTACGGAAGAGGAATTGTGCGCCGCATTTTCAGCGGCTTCAACCCCTGGGGTCCATCAGACCATTATATGACCATATACCGCGGCTGGTTGTGGGTTCCCAAAGACGGCAAATACCGCATTGCCACCAACTCTGATGAATCGTCGTTTGTCTTCATAGACGGCAGGATGGTGGTGGCGTGGGCTGGACGGCACGGTCCGACGGCGGTTTACGGCGAGCGCAACGCCGAAGTGCAACTCAAAAAAGGATTGCATCGCATTGAATACTACCACGAGGAGACGGAAGGAGGGCAGGCTTGCGTGCTTGGTTGGTGGCGTCCGGGGGACAAGCGCGTCTATCTTGTTGAGCAGAAATATTTCCCGACATTTTTGGAAACGAAGGTGGGGAGGCTGCAGCGCTATGGCGCTGACTTCTCTGTAGAAATCCGCCCCAAGCCTGTATCGGAGGCGCAGTTGCCGGGTGGGCATTTGATAGTGGAGATAGCGTTTCGGGCACTGACGCGCAACGCCCCCGCCAATGTCACCTTTGAATGGGACTTCGGCGATGGGCAGAAAGCGAAAGGGGACAGCATCCGCCATCTCTTCCTCCACCCCGGCAGATACAGGGTGAAGTTGACAGCGTATGTGGGCAAAAAGAAGGAGGTGGCATATCTTCAGTCTTATGTCGGCTTTTCCTTCTTCTATCGCCAAAGGAGTCGCGCCAAGGAGTACTGTCGGATGTTGAAGGATTACGATTTTGGGAAGATGGACGCCGAAGGTTTGAAGGCGGTGGTGGCGCTGGCGGAGGTAGGGGAGGATGAGGGGCTTCGCTTGAGGGCGCTTGAGGCGGGAATCACGCGTGGGATTTTTAAGGGGCGGGATTTATGGCGTGCGTTGAGGGATGCGGCGAAACTGCTTGTTGAAAGGGAGGGTTCCGCGGCGAAGGCGGAAGGGTATCTGAAGAGGTTGCTTGGTGAGGTGAAGGATTTGTGGTGGCGTGCGCAGGCGGAGTTGGGGTTGGGGGATGTGGCGTTCTATCTGCGGCGCGATTTTAAGAAAGCGCTCTCCATTTATCAGGGCGTTCTGACCCACTACGCCACAGAGAGTCCGGGCTGCGCCAAGCGCGCCCAGATTCGCATCGGCGATGTTTACCGCATTATGGGACGCTACGGAGAGGCGCAGAAGGCGTATGAGCGTGCGCGTCTTATGTCAGCGATGTTCTACAGGGAGGACGCCAATGTGCGCCGCGGCAGGTTCATCCTTGAGACCCACCATCTGATTGAGGCAAGGCAGTATGAGAACGCGTTGCAGCGGCTGGATGACTGGGAGTGGCAACTGCCGCAGGACAAATTGACCACGGAGTTCAGCCTGCTCAGAGCGCGGGCGCTCGCACGCTCAAACCGCTGGAAACTCGCTCTCCTTGAACTTGAGGGGTTTGTCAACGCCAACACCGCAAAGGACTGCGAAAAGCCCGCCAACTGCCTGCCCGAAACCCTTCTGGCGCTGGCGAAGGTTCAGGCAAAGTTGGGGAAATGGGACAAAGCGCTGGGTAGTCTGCAACGCATCTTGAAGGAGCATAAAGAGGCGGAGGAGGTTTGCAAGGAAGCACAGCGCCTGTTTGAGAGATGGTCAAACAAACCACAGAAGGGGCAAAAATAGACGCCGCGCCCGGCGTAAGCGCGAAATACCCCTGCTGACAGATTTTCCCACAACACTTACTGATACTCGTAACAGCCCATATCAACGACAGGATTTGAGTCTGAGTTTCCATCTATGATGCGTCTTTTTCCGTCAAGGTCGCAGTCAAGCGAGGACGGCACCTCGTTGTTGGAGCCGGCGTCAATGCAGGGAGATGTGGAGCGAAGGTGAAAGTCATCTGCCCCATTGAATCTTGGTGCTTTGTGTATGCAGTGGGAATAGGAAAGGGAGCCGTCTCCTGCGAAATCGCTTTTTGAGTTTGGGAAATCGCAGAAGGACAGGTCAAGGGATGCGGAGGAATCTTCGCTGTATGCTTGGTCGCCGTCACCATCGGCGGCGTTGCCCCAGATGATGGAGTTTTTAACGATGACGGTGCCGTTTGTGGTGATGAGGAGACCGCCACCACCACCTTTTGTGGTGTTGCTTGCAACGGTGCAGTTTATGAGTGTGAGGGTGCCGTCTCCACAACGGAGACCGCCACCACTGACTGTGGCGCTGTTGCCTACCACAAGGCAGCCTGCCAGAGTCAGGTTACATCCGGCGGTTACGACCCCGCCGCCTGACTGTCCTGCGTTGTTGGAGATGAACGCACAGTTCCTCATCTCCGAGTCGGCGGATTGGTAAAACTCCACACCACCACCTGCGCCCGATGCGTCGTTTGAGGTGAAGACGCAGAACTCAAATGTGGCGCTTGCGTTTGTGGCGCAAAGACAGCCCGCGCCCCACTGGGCGCTGCAACTCTGAAACTGCACCGCGATGAAGGTGGCAGAAGCGTTGTAAACATAGGCGCCACCACCCTGCGCCGCATCGCAGTCCTTTATCACCGAATAAAGCAGTTGCGGAGAACCACCCGCAATCATAACTCCTCCCCCGCATCCGCCACCTCCAGCAGACTCCGCAACGCAGTTCTCTATTATACAACCCGCAATCTGCGGAGAGGAGTTCACAATCGTAATCCCTCCGCCGTTGTTGCCGCTCACTTTACCATTCCTTATCGTAACCCCAAATATGACCGTATCTTCTGTTTCTCCTCTTTGAAAAATGAACCCGCGCCCCTGCTGGTTGCAGTCAATAATGGTTGAGTCCGCTCCTTCCTTACCGAAAATCAAAATCGCCTTGCCCTTTGTGTCAAGGTCGTAGTTGCCAGCACCTGAATATGTTCCTGATTTGAGCACGATAACATCGCCGTCAAAAGCCGAATCAATGGCGTCCTGAATCGTCTGCCCTACCAGTGGAGAGACAGTGTGCCAGGCGCCCTCATAACATCCGATGTCCACGGTTGCGGTGGAGTCCCCGTTGCCGTCCCAGATTCTTTTACGCCCGTCAAGGTCGTAACTCCAAGTGGTGAAGGAGTTGTCACCGGCGTCAATACAGGGGGAGTTTCCGCGCAGATGAAAGTCGCCATTTAAGGGGGCATAAAAAAGCGGGTTGGATGATATGCATCCTGTGGTGTTGTAGGTGCCGTTGCCGGCAATCTCGGTCTGGCGCACATCACAATTTGTGAACTCTACATTACTGCCGGCGACTATATAGAGAGCCGCACCGTCTGCGGTGGCGTTGTTTGACCAGATTATTGTGTTTGCGACATCCACTTGAGAAGTTGTGCCGACATATATGCCGCCACCGGTTGTGGCGGAGTTGCGTGATATCGTGCAGGAGACGACCGTCACATTTGAGTTTGAGAGCGAGATGGCGCCGCCAAGACCAGCGGAGTTCGCCGCAAATAGGCAGTTCTCAATTGTTAGATTGGAGTTGCTGGCAGCAACAGCACCTCCTGACTGGCTCGCATTGTTGTCTACAAAAATGCAGGAACGCAGGGTCGGAGAAGCACCCTCACAAAGAACTGCACCACCTGATGAGGCGCTCCCATTTTTTATGATGAAACCCTCAACAATGGAGTTCTGCCCCTCGCCGTTGTGGAACCAAAACGCCCGTCCTGCCCCCTCGCAATCAATAGTGCAGTTGCCAGCGCCACCTGATGACTTCAGATGGACCTCTTTGCCCGCAAAATCAAGGTCGTGCTCATAATATGTGCCGTCAGATACCACGATTGTGTCGCCATCATATGCCTGCGAAAGCGCCTTCCCTATGGTCGCAAATGGGGTGTATTTTGTGTAGCCGTTATTGGAATCGTCCCCATTTGTCGCATCCACGAACAGAGTGGTGCTGCGAAAAACCGCCACCACCTCAATCGGTGCGTCCATACTGATGTCAAGCGGGTTGGCATTCTCCTCGCCACCGTTGACGACCCAGCCGACGAAGACGAAACCTGTTGCTGGATTGGCGGTGAGAGTGACTTTGTCGCCTTGAGTGTAATACGGCGCATCGCTTCCGGGACCCGATATGCTCACCCTGCCGCCATAAAAAGGCTCCACCGTCACATCTAACCTGTGCTGCACCTCCCATAGCCAGGTGATGGAGCAGTCCTCAGAAATAGTGAATGTGACGGAAGTGTCGGTAGAGTTGGCGGGTAGACCTGAACCTGACCCGTTGAAGCCGACGCATTTGTAGCGCGTTCCCGAGTTGGGGTCTGGACCGGGATACGGGTTGGGACCGCAGGTGGCGGTTATCTCAATACCTGCGGCAATTTCGTTGGCGCCCTCCCCAGGCACCGGCTCCCCATAATTGCTTATCACCGTCAAAGTGTAGGTGCTCTGTCCCTCAGACTGAACCGTGAAGGAGAACTGACGAGAAGCGGTGTCACCTTTGGCGTCTTCCACCTTAACCGTAAAGGCAAACAACCCCGCCTCCTTCGGCAGACCCGATATCAGCCCTGTGTCGCCGTTCAGAGTCAAATCAAGCGGCAGACGCCCATCCGTTATGCTCCATTTATATGGCTTTTCGCCGCCTGTAGCCCTCAAGTAAACCGAATATTGTTGGTTCAGCACGCCATCAGGTAGGGACTTCGTCTTTATGCGCAGCCTGTTCTTCTTCTCCTGCTGATACTGATAAACAAGTAAACTGATAAAAAACCCCGGCTCACATCCACACACAAAAACCAGACAGAGAACAAAAACTCCCACAAGCCGTTTTACCAATCCTGCGCCTCCTAACCCATATATTATTGACGACGGAGAGTTGTTTTTCATCAGTAAAAACGACGATGATTGCTTGAAGTCGCGATTTCGCGTCAGAGGTGTGGTCGCAAGCCACACAGGTAGAAAAAGGGCTGCGGGGTAAATCCGCAGCCCAAAACAAGTTGCGTTGCGGAAACGGTGTCAGCGCGTGGCTGGGTTGGTGACACGACCCATAAACAGAATCGCGCCCGTCTTCTTGTGCCTTATCAAAAACAGAAACGGATGGTCCGCGATGAACTCTTTCCTCCGCGGAATGCCGCGGAAGCGCGCAACAACGGCGGTGGCAGCCGCAGCCTCCGTCCCCTCCTCGTTCACCTCCACAAACGCCTTATGAAAAACCGCACTGATGAACAGGTTGTTCGGCTTCGTCGTCATCCCTGAAAAGTTCGTCACATCCGCCATCCCCATCTCCTTCAGCACGCTGAGTATATCCTTTGTTCCCCAGGTCATCTTAAACTTCGGCAACGCCACCACATCCATCTTCACACGACGCCTCTTGTCCAGCATCCCAAGCCACTTTTCCAACTTCTTCGGCGTTAGGCTCTTCTCCAAATCCGCAAGTCCATCAACCGCATCCGGCAGAAGCACAACCATCGCCGTCTCGCCATCACCATACTCCATCTCCAGCATGCTGAATTTGCCCTTCGTGTTGTGATAGAACCTGAACTCAACCTCCTCCCCCTGCAAAAACATCATATCAACCCGCTTTTTAGTCTTCGCATCCAGCCAGAACGACCGCTTTTTGGTGTCCTTTTTGTCAAACTGAATCTTCCATATCCCTTTGAAATATATGGCGTTGACAAGCACAAGTCGGGTTGAAGCATCCACACCTCGTGGCGGAATAAGGTTCTTTATCTTTTTCTTTGTCTTTTCCTCCACCC
>Ga0190361_1000647_pt1 | contig 13758 bp, 18 predicted proteins | sample 48721845_MG_FD_161273 | JGI IMG/M metagenome (GOLD analysis project Ga0190361, IMG submission 161273) | Hydrothermal vent microbial mat bacterial communities from Southern Trench, Guaymas Basin, Mexico - 4872-18-4-5_MG | ecosystem: Environmental > Aquatic > Marine > Hydrothermal vents >...
ATAGATTAATTCAACGTTTAAAAGAAATGGAAATAAAACCTGTATCTTTAGATGAAATTAGGGCAAAAAATAGCTATAAAGTAACTATTCCTTTAAAAGATGGCAAACCTGCACCATTTCTTACTAACTGTGACCAAATAGCCATGGTGCATGTCAAAGATAGTCAGATAAAGAAGGTGGAGCGGATTAGCCCTTCACAGCAAGGGCCTATAAGACCTAAGGTCTTTGTGGATTTAGGTGCAGATTTAGTGATGGCCAAGGAGATGAAAGAAAAGGCCAAATATGTTTTTTATAAAAACAAGGTAGGTGTAGTTTTAGATATACCAGATGCCACACCTGAAGAATTAGTTGAAAAATTTATTAAAGGGGAATTAAAATAAGAGTTACCTTTCCTATTTGAGGGAAGGATATTTCAATTAAAGGAGGGGAAGGATGGCTTTTATTCCAAAGAATGACAAAGATTGTTGTGTGGGATGTGGCGAGTGTGTAGAGATTTGCCCTCAAGAGGTATGGGAACTAGTAGATGAAAAAGCAGAACCAGTAAATGCAGACGAGTGCGTGGGCTGTATGAGTTGTGTTGAAGTTTGTCCAAATGAGTGTATTACCGTAGAAGAAGTATAAGATTTGCAAACTTAGCTCAATCAAGGTAGAGGGCTTTAGAGTGAGGGGTCATTTGACAGTATAATGGCCCCTCTTTAAAGCTCTTAAAGTGTGCCAATGGTGGGCGGATAGCGCAAGATACTAATTGGCAGATAAGAAGTTTGTTTTTAACCCTTTAAAACATAACTTCCTATTTTATTTTGGATAATCATATTTGAAAGTAGGAGATTTGATTTCGTATTTTGGCCCATTGTAAACTTGCAAATATAGTTTTTTGACAGATGGTATCCATATGATAAAATGACATTCGCTAATAGGTTCATTAGGTTCTCTTATCCCATTATCATTACTGTCCCTCCAGAAACGCATATCTGTATAGAAATAATCTCCATACTGATGCATATCCCCTGGGATCTCAATGTCAATGCTATATTTCCCATTAGATGATATGTAGTCTGTTTTAAAGGGAGTTTTTGAGCTGCCTTTTTCAAAAAGACATACTTTATTGAAAATATTTTTAGTTTCTCCAGTTATTGTTATTGTGGAAAATGGAGGAGATTGGGCTAATGCTGTACTATTAAAGAGCATTACAGAAGTTAATACTACATAAAAATATAATCGCATTGGATTTTTCTCCTTTGATTGTATTTTTATTTAAGTGTTTATAGAATATTTTGGCTATAACGTCAAAGTCTAGCCATGTTTGGAAAAGGGTGGTTTGCTAGACAATCCCTCTATAATTTATCCACCACCCCTTTGGATGTAGTTTTAAATGGGGGAAATGTTCAGCCTTTTATCTTTCCAGAATACACAAATTATCGCGATGGATTACTTCTTCATAGCCTTTGTGACCTAATACCTTTTCGATCTCTTTAGTCTTAAGCCCTTTTATTTTTTCTACTTCCCAACTACTGTAATTTACTAAACCAATAGCTATTTTCTCTCCTTGCTCATTGGTGCAACATACCGGGTCACCAGCAGAAAATTCTCCATCAATGGACTTTACCCCTGGAGGTAAGAGGCTTTTTCCGCCATAGCGTAATGCCTTTTCTGCACCGGAATCAATGATTATTTTCCCTTTAGGAGGTAAGGAAGCCAGCCAATGTTTACGCACACGCAGATGTGCTTTCTGGGGAATAAAAAGTGTTCCTATCTCTTCACCCTTAAAAATTGAACATAAAACTTCAGGGTCTTTGCCCCTAGCCATGATTACTGGAATGCCTAAGGCAGTCATCTCTTTTGCTACTTGAATCTTACTGGCAATGCCACCTCTTCCTAGTTTGTTTGGAGGACTAGCACCCAAAGCTTCTATGAAGGCATCAATTTTTTCCACTATGGGCAAACGCCTGGCTTTTGGATAAATTCTAGGGTCTTGTTCATAGAGTCCATTTATGTCTGTGAGGAAAATCAGCAGATCCGTTTCCAACATGGCTGTGATCAAACCTGCCAGAAAATCATTATCCCCAAATTTTATTTCCTCAACCGCTACAGTATCATTTTCGTTCACAATGGGTATTACTCCCCAGCGCAAAAGAGCGAGAAAGGTGTGACGAGCATTCAGGTAACGATAACGCTGGGTTAGTCCATCTTTAGTGAGTAACACTTGAGCTATGGGTTGGTTATAAGCGGCAAAAGCCCTTTCATAACACTGGATTAAATCTCCCTGACCAATAGCAGCCAGGGCCTGATATTGAGGTAGGGAAAAATGGCCTTGTTTGAATTTCATTTTTCTCTTTCCTGCGGCAATAGCCCCAGAAGAAACCAAGATAATCTCCTTACCCTTTTGACGCAAACTGGCGATTTGAGCAGCCAGTTGAGCGATAATAGATAGATTAAGACCTTCCGCAGTGGTGATTACACTGCTTCCTACCTTTATTACTATCCGATGCGCATTTTCACATATAGATTTTCTAAGCTTGGTAAGATTTTTTTCTGCCTTCATTTAGTATCTTTCCTATTTCTTTTTTAAATACCTCTATACCTTCCCCAGTTAAAGCGGAAACACACCAATAAGGAATTCTTTCTTTCTCTAAAGCCTTTTTTATAATAGCCAACCGTTGTTTAGCTTCTGGTAAATCTATTTTATTAATAATTACCACCTGTTGTTTAGTGAGTAAAGACGGATTATAGGCCTTTAATTCCCTTTTTAATTTTTTTAAGGCCTTCAGCGGTTGTTGGGGATCAATTTGGGATATATCAAGGACATAGGCAATCAGGATAGTTCTTTCAATGTGACGAAGGAAACGAGTTCCCAATCCTATACCTGTGTGGGCACCTTCTAAAAGTCCTGGTATTTCCGCTACTACAAAACGGAAGTGGTCTTCTGTTTCTACTGAGCCTAATTGAGGGTATAAGGTAGTAAAAGGGTATTCAGCAACTTTAGGGCGAGCGGCTGAAATAGCAGCCACTAATGAGGATTTTCCTACATTAGGTGCTCCTACTAAGCCTATATCTGCTATCAATTTTAATTCCAGTAAAATCCAACGTTCTTCTCCCTTTTCTCCTGGTTGAGCATGCCGCGGGACTTGATGGGTAGGGGTAGCAAAATGCCAGTTGCCCCAACCACCGCGGCCACCTCTAGCTACAATTACTTCTTGACCATCTTGGGTTAAATCAGCCAAGACCTTTCCAGTTTGAACATCCAGGACAAGTGTTCCCGTAGGTACTTTAATAATTAAATCTTTTCCGTCTTTGCCTGTTTGTTTTTTGCCCCGACCATGTTGACCGTGCTGGGCCTTGAAGTGTTGACGATATTTAAAATCTAATAAGGTGTGAAGTTGAGAGCTGGCTTTAAGGATGACATTTCCCCCATGGCCACCATCTCCTCCATCTGGTCCACCATGGGGAACATATTTTTCACGGCGAAAGCTAACACAACCTCGTCCACCGTCGCCGGCCTTAACATATATTTTTGCTTCATCAACAAAACGCATTTAAACATTTGCAGGATACACACTAACTTTCTTTTTATACTTACCCAGACGCTCAAAATTTACAATACCATCTATTTTAGCAAACAAAGTGTAGTCTTTACCTGTTCCCACATTTAGTCCAGGATGAATTTTTGTCCCTCTCTGTCTGACTAAAATATTGCCTGCTTTAACAAATTGGCCAGCAAACCTTTTAACTCCTAGCCTCTTTCCGGCACTATCACGACCATTCCGAGAGCTACCACCTGCTTTTTTATGGGCCATGTTTTCCCTCCTTATAACTCAATATTTTCTATCTTTACTGTAGTTAAATACTGACGGTGTCCTCTTTTCTTGTGATATCTCTTACGACGTCTAAATTTAAAAACCACTACTTTCTTACTCCTGCCTTGATTTAAAATTTTCCCTCTTACCTTTGCATCTTTGATAAAGGGATGTCCTAATTCTATCTTCTCCTTATCCGAAATCAATAATACTTTATCAAATAAAACTTCATCATCTTTATTCCCAGGCAATTTTTCCACTCTAATTATATCACCAGGTGCTACTTTATATTGTTTCCCTCCGGTTTCCATAATGGCATACATAACTTTCCCCCTTTCTTTCAACCTAAATTTAAATTAATTATCTCCTTCCTGTCAAGAGATGCTTTTTTGTTTCAAAAATGGTCTTGACAGAGAGAGAATAGAACAATATTTTAGGACAAAAAGAAATAAGAGATATTTAGATTGATGGATTTAATTCAGGCCGTGATTTTAGGAGATGTAAATAAGGTAAAAAAACTCCTTGAGCAAGGGGCAAATGTAAACCTTCGGGATAGAAATGGTATGACTGCCTTGATGTTAGCGGTTCGAAAGGGACAAATTTCCGTTGTGAAACTTTTGCTAGAAAAGGAGGCAGATGTTAATACTCAGGATGACTTTATGGGCTGGACGGCCTTAATCCTAGCATCTGCCTTAGGATATACCAATATAGTTAAACTTTTACTTGAAAACGGAGCAGACGTAGATATTAAAGATAAAAATGGAATGACTGCCTTGAAATATGCCATGAAAAATGGACATGAAGAAATAGTGAAACTCATTAAGACAGTTCAGGCAAAGACTAAAACTTGAAATTTTCAATATTTTCTCTCCTTAGAGAAAAATAGCTCAATGACAAATTTTGTCACCGAGTGGAATGATTTTTATCAACTGACCTTGTTTTATTCAAACTAAAATTTTTCAGAAAAACCCGCTACTTATAGAACTAAATCAATTGAGATTATCTTAAGATAAATTTTGGCATAATTTTTGCGTTACAAATAAATGGAGGTATAAAAAATGCGAATACAGAGTAAATTATTGGCGGAAAATAACTACTGGAGGATTCGGGTAAGAACAGATAACGGAGAAGAAGATTATGCTATTACAAAGGCCACAGGACGGTATTCGTTTTATTTACATGGAAGAATGGAGAAGATTATCTTTGTGAAAAAACTGGAGACGCTTAAGCAGGCTTACTTGGACACAGGAGAAAAAAATTGGACTATGTATTTTGATAGTCCTGTGTTAAGTGATTCAGGCTTAGATATAGAATTTGCCATTGGATTGAGTATTGAAGACATTGAGTTTTTCTTAGCAAACATCCCTCTTACAGAATCTGAAAGGCAAATGAAGGTAGAAGAGGAAATAATCCAGTCTCCGTCAGTAAGTGAAACACTCCAGTAACCAGAAGACAGGCATGAAAAAGAAACACAAATATTGCCCATTTTGGCGATACGGCATTTGTGAGATAACGAGCATGCACTGTGCGCAATATTTTGCCTCTTGTTATTACCAAACTTGTTATCTATATCAAAGTTATAAAGAAAATAAGAGAAAGGGGAAATGACCTCTACCTCACGTGGACAAAAGGTGCATGGAGAAATTTATTATTTTTCTTTCTTTTCTATTTCACGTCGGGCTAAGGGAAGATAATCAGCTACTTCTGAGGCCAACAGGCCCGCCTGGCTATGACCTTTTAACCAAAAGTCAGCAGCTAAACCATGCAAAAACACGCCCAAAATAGATGCTTCTTTGGGTGAATATCCTTGGGCTATAAATCCCCCAATGACACCAGTAAGAACATCCCCCATTCCTCCGCTAGCCATGGCCGGATTACCTGTAGAATTTATAAAAATCTCACCCTGAGGAGTGGCAATTAAGGTATGAGCCATTTTTAACACTACTGTTATTTGATATCGCTCAGCAATTTCTCTAGTTAATTCAAGTTTGGATTTTAACACTGTTTCTGTGGGTACTTTAACCAATCTAGACATCTCGCCTGGATGAGGAGTAAGCACTATTTCTGCCTTTTTTTGTCTTAAAATTTCCAAATCATTAGCTAAGACATTGAGACCATCTGCATCTATAACCAAAGGTGTTTGAGCTTCGGTAATTATCTTTCTTACTAAAGTCTCCACTGCCGGATGAGTGCTTATGCCTGGTCCTAAACAAATAACATTATATCTTAAGCCCGAACTTCCAATTACTTCCCAAGCTTTCTGGGAGAGAGTAGCATCTTTTGTTTCAGGTAATGGTAAAGTCATTGCTTCAGTAAGCTTGACTTCCAAAATAGGGTTCAGGCTTTTGGGAATGCCTAAAGTCACTAAACCTGCCCCAATCCTTAAGGCACCAAGACAGGTAAGAGTGGCTGCCCCTGTTTTTCCTGAGGAGCCTGCTAACACCAATACATGTCCTGCCTGCCCTTTGTGTATGGCCTTTTGGCGCGGGCGTAAAATATGCTTTACCTCTTCATCCGTGACTAGATGGTGATTTAAGGAAAAATTACTAAGAATCTGATGGGGAATACCAATATCTACGATTTCTAAAATACCCACATAATCTACTCCTGGATATACTATTTGACCTATCTTGGGTAAGCCAAAAGTTACCGTTAAATCTGCCTTTACAGCTTCACCCAAAGGATAGCCTGTATCACTACTCAGTCCTGTAGGTATATCTACTGCCACAACAAAACCAGGAAAGATATTATTTAAAAAATCAATTGCATCGCGCATTAAACCTCTTACTTCACTCTTTAAACCTGTCCCTAACATGGCATCTATGATTAGACTGCAGGCAATAAGATATTCTCTTGCCTTTGACCAATGTGATTCATCCAAACATTCAATTATGGGGAGATTCAGACGCTCTGCAATTCTTAAATTGGCTAAGGCCTCACCTCTTAATTGTTCTTTCTGGCCAAACAAAAAAACATTGACTAGGTAACCTTCTTCATACAAATAGCGAGCAACCACTAAGCCATCGCCTCCATTATTTCCCTTCCCACAAAGCACCCCAATAGCACCCCTTTTGATATGGTCTGAAAAATAGGATTTGATATAAGTAAATACTCCCCGTCCAGCATTTTCCATAAGCACTATCCCAGGAATTCCAACTTCTTTAATGGTAAATTGGTCAATGGCCTTCATTTCTTGGGCAGTAACCACCTTCATGGTTGACCCCTTTTAAAAAGCCACAATAACATCCTCAATCTTTTTAAGCAAGATGTCAAATGTTTTCGGCACCTTATTTTAAGGCTTACGTGAAGCATTTAGCACGTTTTTCTCACCGAAATGATATTTTATGGCATCCTTAATGGCCTCTTTAACTCTTCATAAATGGAATGCGCAAGGGCCGTTGCCTCATAACCACCTTCATGCCTACCATATCTATTTTCTCAGTGATAAACTTTATTATTCAGGGTATCTTTGAGTTTTTTTCATTATCGTATTTCCCGAATTACATAGATAGGTTTTTTTTGTGTTTCATGATAAATCCGCATATTCATTTCTGCTAGTAATCCCAGACTGATAAATTGGACACCAATAAAAAGAAGTAAAACCCCCAGCAGTAATAAAGGCCTTTGTGCCAATTGGGCATGAAAGAATATTTTTAAAAAGCTGAGATAAAGGCAAATAGCCAGACCTGTTACCAAAGAGCACAAGCCTGGTAGTCCAAAAAAATGAAGTGGCTTAGTAGCATAAGAAAGCAAAAATTTGACGGTAATCAAGTCCAGAATAACCTTAAAGGTGCGAGAAAGTCCATACTTTGTCTTACCAAATTGTCTAGGGTGATGCCTTACAGGAATTTCTGTAATTTTGGCTCCTGACCAGGCAGCCAGGGCAGGAATAAAACGGTGCATCTCCCCATAAAGATGGAGATTTTTTGCCACCCAAGAACGATAGGCCTTTAAAGAACAACCATAATCATGGATTTTTACTCCTGTAATTTTGCCAATCAACCAATTAGCTATCCAGGAAGGAAATTTGCGTTTTAAACTATCTTTACGGTTCTTGCGCCAGCCACTGACCAAATCATAACCTTCCTCTATTTTACTTAAAAAATAAGGAATATCCACAGGGTCATTTTGTAAGTCTGCATCCATAGCAATAATAACTTCTCCCTGGGCATGGTAAAAACCAGCCGCTATGGCCGCCGTCTGACCAAAATTTCGAGTAAATCGGATAATTTTTAAAGAATCATCTTTTGCTCGTAGGACGGAAAGCACTTCCCATGTTCTATCTGTACTGCCATCATCTACCAAAATTATTTCGTATTTTTTTTGAAGGGATTCCAATACCTTTTTTAATGAATTATAGAGTTTTGGTAAGGCCTGTTCTTCATTATATACAGGAATAACAATAGAAATCTCCATTATTTTGTTTTCTATCAGCTCAAATAAACCTTGTCAATGTAGTTTATTTTCTTTATATTGCAAAGTCTGGCTAAAACTAAATTTTTAAGGAGCATTGCATGAGTTGGAATATTTCTTTAGGGAATTTCCAAGTCTCTCTTACTGGCTGGCTAATTCTGGGCTTTTTTGCCCAGGCGGTTTTTGCCTCTAGATTTATTGTTCAATGGATTGTTTCAGAGAGAAAAAAACGCAGTACTGTTCCCAAGGTCTTTTGGTATCTTTCTCTTATAGGCAGCAGTCTATTATTTGTTTATGCCTTGCACTTAAAAGACCCCGTATTTATGCTAGGTCAATCCCTTAATTCTATTATTTATGTCCGCAACCTTATGCTCTTTAAAGGTGAAACTTCATGAAAAAGTTTTGTTATGGATTACTTTTATTCACTATTGCCTGTTATTTTTTGTTCTTTCACCTGGGTAGCTATGGGTTATTAGAAACTACTGATGCCCGTTATGCAGAGATTGCATGGGAAATGGTAAAGACCCATGATTTTTTCATCCCTCACCTCAATTTTATCAAACACTTTCATAAACCACCTTTTACTTATTGGGTTACTGCCTTGGGCTATAAAATACTGGGAGAGAATGAATGGGGGGCTAGGTTTTTTCTGGGAGTGTTTGGCTTGTTTACTATTATAATAGTTTTTCTGCTCGCCCGTATTTGTTTTGACGAAAAAGTAGGCACTTTTAGCAGTTTAATTTTAATAAGTATGTTAGGCTTTTTTGCTGTAACTCATGTGGTTTCAACAGACCTTTATCTTTTATTTTTTATCACCTTAGCTATGTATTGCTTTTTACGCTGGGAAAGATTTGGGCATTCATTACTCTGGGGTTGGGCTGTCTTAGGGGTTAGTGCCTTGGTAAAAGGCCCTGTTGGGCCGATTTTAGTGGGAGTCACTTGTCTATTGTATCTTGCTTTAACCAGACAGCTTCAGCGTTTAAGAAATGCCCAAATAGGTAAAGGGATAATATTGTTTTGTCTCATTGCCCTGCCTTGGTATGGATGGGTATGTGTGCATCATAAAGGGCTTATTACCTATTTTGTTAAGGCCCAATTTTTCTCAAGAATTGGGTCTGAAGGTATGGGTCATCCTCATCCGTGGTATTATTATTTTCCACTTTTGCCTGCTCTTACCTTTCCTTGGACATTTTATCTTTTACCCAGTTTTATTCAGGCTATTTATAATTTAAATAAAGAAAAATTTTTCTTTTTGTTATGGGCGATAGTCCCTTTTATCCTTTTTAGTCTTATGAAGACAAAATTGCCTTTTTATATCCTTCCCTGCCTACCTCCTTTGGCCATTTTAGGAGGTAAATGGTGGAGTGAGGTTTTTTCTAATCCATCAAATTCTTCAAAAATAATATTAATTTTCATGATTATAATCTGTTTTATCCTTACTTTAGGGGCATTGGTAATGGCCCTTTCTTTATATAGAGGCACGGGTAATGTAATTGAATGGCAGCAATTAAAATCTCTTTGGTGGGGAGAGGTGTTTGTCTTAGGAGGAATTACTATTTTGTTTCTTATAGCTAAATATCTTAAGCATCATTCACTACATTTTATTGCTGTTTTAGCCTTAAGTAATGCCTTCTTTCATCCACTTTTATGGTATGGAGACAAATTACCTATCAATACCTATAAAAGTCTGGGAAAAGTTATTTATTGTTTGGCAAAGCCAGCAGATATAATAGTGCAATACAAGATCTACTTACGCAGTTTGCCTTTTTATGTCAAAAGACCCACTGTTTTGGTAGATATACCTCGAGAGACCCAGTTTGAAGACAATGAGAATTATAAAAAATTGCTCATTGACCATCAAACTTTTTGGCAATGGTGGGAAGAAAACAGGCGTATCTTTTGCCTTATTTCTAAAAAACACTTGTGTGAATTTATAGGTAAAAAGTATTTTGTGGTAGGACAAAGGCGGAAGTATGTTGTTATCACTAATAAACCTTTAGCTATGAAGGAAGTAAATGGATTTAGCTGGGCAGGCTGCCAGACACTATTTACGCCTGGGTTTTACCTGAAGCCAGGCGGTATTTAGGGCCAGTGTGAGTCTACCTAAAGAAAAAATGCGTCTTTCCCTTAAGGCCTGTAGTGGTTTTGGGGCAGGTTTGGGCGGTTTGCGTTTAACCTGTGGGACACTATTAGGGGCTGCTCTTGCTCTGGGCATCTTGTTGCCATATCCTGCGAGTTTATTGGCAGTAAGGGTGTTAAAGAGACGATTTGAGAGTTACTTTGGGAGTTCTCTTTGTCGGGAATTAGTAGGTGTTTTTGATTGGCATCCTTATGCTATGAAGAAATTTATAAAAAGAAAGCGGATTTGTTTAGAAATAGTAGATAAAACCGCTACCTGGGTGAATAGGTTACGACAAAGACCACCCCTGTGGGAAACACCACCCCCTTCACCCTGCGTTATACCTCCTATTTTACCTTCTTGGCTTCAACAGGCAGCAAGGGTGTATGAAGGAGGGTTGGCCTATACTGGGGACATTTGTGGTGTACTTATAGTGAGAATCATAGAGATTGGACTGCATCAGGGAGGAGAAAGTGGAATATTTGTTCCCTTGAAAAATCTCCGAGCTATGCTTAAATCTAGGTCTACAGCCTTTATTTTTAGAAAAAAAGTAGGAAATTTTTGGTGTAAAAATATTAAAAAATGTTGGCCTATTTTCTAAGACGATTGTTTTTTATGATTCCCTTACTTTTGGGGATTACCCTTATTTCATTTGCGGTAATCCACCTTACCCCCGGGAGTCCTACGGATATTTATACTCAATTCAATCCTAAGGTCTCTCCTGAATTTCGCCAAAGGTTAATAAAATTATATAGTTTAGATAAACCCCTTTATATCCAATATTGGATGTGGTTGAAGAAGTTGGCTCACTTGGATTTTGGCCGGAGTTTTGCGCCGGATGCTCGTCCAGTATGGGATAAAATAAAAGAAAGATTGCCTATTACTGTAGGTATAAATGTTTTGGCCATGTTTTTTATCTTTATTATAGCCATTCCTTTAGGAGTAATGGCTGCTGTTAGACACAACCGTTTTTTTGATAAAATTACCACCATCTTTGTATTCATTGGATATGCTACCCCTGGATTTTGGCTGGCCTTATTACTTATGATGCTCTTTGGTATTAAACTGGGGTGGCTTCCCCTTTCGGGACTTAAATCTCTGAATTATGAAAGTATGAGTATCCTAGAAAAATTTGGAGATATTGCTAAGCATCTGATTTTACCTGTGTTTGTTTCTGCCTTTGGTGGTCTGGCCGGTCTATCTCGATTTGTTCGTTCCAGTATGTTAGAGGTGATCAGACAGGACTATGTACTAACAGCCAGGGCCAAAGGGTTACCAGAAAGAGTGGTGATCTATAAACATGCCCTTAAAAATGCCTTATTGCCAGTAGTAACTATCTTGGGGCTTTCTGTGCCAGGCCTCATTGGGGGAAGTGTGATCTTTGAATCTATATTTGCCATTCCTGGAATGGGACAATTGTTTTATCTCAGTGTAATGTCTAGAGATTATCCTACTATTATGGGTTGTTTGGTTATTGGAGCAGTCTTAACCCTATTAGGAAATCTTTTAGCGGATATTAGCTATGCCTTAGTAGACCCCAGGATTAGGGTAGGATAGATGTGGTCCCGTTTTTTAGAACGATTTTTAAATAATAAACTAGGGGTAGCTGCTGCTATTTTTCTTTTGATATTGTTTCTAGCTTCTTGGTTGGCCCCTTGGGTTGCACCTTATGACCCCTTAGCCATAAATGTGAAGGCCGTGCTCTTACCTCCTTCGTTTTCTCATCCTTTAGGCACAGACACATTAGGCAGAGATGTCCTTTCCCGCCTAATCTATGGGGCTAGGATCTCTCTGTTAGTAGGTTTTGTAGCAGTAGGAATTGCTACTTTTATTGGGACTTTTTTAGGGGCATTGGCCGGCTATTATGGCCATTTTGTAGACACCATAATTATGCGTTTAGTAGATATCATGCTTTGTTTTCCCAGTTTTTTTCTCATTTTAGCAGTAGTCACTTTTTTAGAACCCAATATTTGGAACATCATGGTAGTAATCGGTTTAACCAGTTGGATGGGTGTAGCCCGCCTGGTCAGGGCTGAATTCTTAAGTTTGAAAGAAAGGGAATTTGTTTTGGCAGCGCGTGCCCTAGGGGCCAGCGATTTTCACATAATTTTTCATCATTTTTTACCTAATGCCATTGCTCCTATCTTGGTTTCTGCTACTCTAGGTATCCCTGGCGCTATTCTTACTGAAGCCGCCTTAAGTTTTTTGGGTATTGGGGTTCAACCTCCTACTCCTAGTTGGGGTAACATGTTAACTCTGGGGAAAGATAATCTAGAGATTGCCTGGTGGCTTTCTCTCTTTCCAGGGATGGCCATTTTGCTTACCGTGCTTGCCTACAATCTTTTAGGTGAGGCCATTAGAGATGCTCTGGACCCCAGATTGGATTAAATTTTTTATTTTTCTCCAAAACTTTTTATGAGCAAAGGCTTCAGGCCTTACGGTTTTAGTATCTTTAAAGAAGTCTTCTGGGCTATTAAATCAAAATGTTTATCCTTATGGATAATAGGAACATTATTTTCAATAGCGAGTAAAGCTATATAAGTATCTGTAAGAGGAACAACGAGACCTTTTTTAAAGAGGTCAAAAGAAAATCTTGCCAATCTTTCCCAAAAGTCATCTTCCACAGATAAATAGGTCAATCCTTTTAGTAAATCGCTAAGCCTTTCATATTCTTTTAAGTTTTTTGCACCTCTTAAAATCTCGGCCCTTATAATTCCAGGAATAAGAACTTGTTCCTGAGTTATGAGCCTTTTCACAAGCTCTTTTAATTTATCATCCCCTCTTCGCTTAAAAGATTCTATCCAGCCAGAGGTATCGATGATTACTTTAATCATCTTTCCTCATCTCTTCTAAATCTTCTAAATTATAACCAAATTCATAATTTCCAATTAGTGATGCAAGTCTTTCTCGCCTTTTCTGATTAAGGTAATTCTTTATAGCTATGGTTATTGCCTCTTTTTTTGTTTTTACTCCAGTCTCCTTTAATAAATCTTTTATAAGCTCATCTTGTATATCTATAAGTGTCCGCATTTAGTTTTTCCTTAATATATAATATTTTAACTTAATAATATATCAATAGGAAAATTCAGTCAAGTAAGATTATCCCCAGGGATACGGCAAAGTCAGGCCATAAGTAATTTAAAAAAATCCAAATGTCTTAATGCCAAAACATTAAATCAGTGAGTAGTGAAATAGTGAGGGAATGAAATAGCCAAATGTAGTGGAATTGGGGGCAAACCTACAAAATACAGTTAAGAAAATAGAAAACGGAAAACAGAAATTCCCAATTCCCAGTTTCCATTTCCAACGTTCTAACGTGTAAACGTGCTAACGTTCCAATTTGACAGAAGGCGATTTTGCATTTTTCAATTTGCATTCTGCATTGAGCCATTGCGCTTAACATTTGGATCTCTGTTAAAATTACTTTGACGA
>Ga0190361_1000648_pt1 | contig 13751 bp, 12 predicted proteins | sample 48721845_MG_FD_161273 | JGI IMG/M metagenome (GOLD analysis project Ga0190361, IMG submission 161273) | Hydrothermal vent microbial mat bacterial communities from Southern Trench, Guaymas Basin, Mexico - 4872-18-4-5_MG | ecosystem: Environmental > Aquatic > Marine > Hydrothermal vents >...
GAGAACTGCTTTTTCGGCGGTTTGTGCGATGGGGAACCTCGCCGCCGCCCTCGCCACCAATCGCGGCAGCCACCCTATCAACCACTGCGCAAATCGCTCTATTGAATCCCGCCTCTTCGCCAGACCATCCGCTATCCGCCCTAACAACCTGCCCTTTATGTCTTTCACAAACTTATCCATATTTTCCAGCACCTCTTCCACTCCCTGTTGAACTTCCCTTTCAAAGTCGCCGCCAAGTTTCTCCCAAAGCCAGACCCCAGCCCTCACCAGTATACTTTTGTCCCTGATGCGCTGGCGCAGGTACTCAACGGCACGCTCCGCCATCCGCTCAAGCGCTTCACGGTTTTTCACTATCTGCTCTCCGATGAACCGAACAACCTCGCTAAGTGCTTCTCGTCCAGCCTCACTGTCCAGTTCCTCTCCGAACTTCCTGATCGCCGCCTCCAAGCGGCTGGTCAAAACATCAACCTTTTCCCGCGTTAACCATTCCTCTTGAAGATATCGTCGTATGTTCTCCTCGTTAAGAAGGTAGTCGCTGACGGCGGTGCCGATTGCTCTCGCCAACTCTTTATGAAATTTGAACATCAACCCCTGTAAGCGGAAGCGTTTTGGCCACCACCGCCAACGCGGGCACGGCTCCTTGGGATAAAACAGCAGATACACCGCCAACTTGTTGGTCGCTCCACCTATCAAGGCGCACAGCCATACTATGCGAACAAGTGTGAACGACCAGTGACCTGCAAACGAAAGCGAGGGCACGACAGGAGCAAAGGCAGCCATCGTCCACAGCGCACAGACGATGCAGATGTTCACTACAATCCCCCACTTTGAATCCAGAAACGACCACCACAATGACCTTTTGGAAGGCTTCGCAGGTTCTTTGGGTTGCCGTTCTGGCTCTGCTGTGGCGACGCCTTCTGTTATGACGTTCAAAACAGCGTTAAGAGACTGCTTCAACCATAGAAGGCTTCCATCGCCGCCTTCAGTTTTGCCAGTATCATTTTTCATAGAGATTCTCCCTACTGGTTTGCGTTAATTATATGCCGGCAGAGCGACATAAAATGTCGTCGCACCAAATTGCCAAAAAATGCGCGTCCTCGCAGAATACCAAACGCTTCTCCACCAGCGAAACTTGTTGTCAGGTGTGATTACTGCATGCCGCGACTCAGCAGTAGGCGTTCCGCTTCTCTGAGAATATCCTCTGCCTCTTCCACTATCTTCAAAGAGCGCTTAACATCTTTCCTAATCGCTTCCCACGACGCCTTTATCGCCCATACCCTTTTCGCCAGTGAAAATGCTCGCTTGGCAACCTCCCTCTCCTTGTCTGACAGACTTTCAAACTCCGAAAGCAAGCGTTCAATACTTTCCATATCTTTCCTGATCGCAGCAATTTCGCTGTTGACTCTGTCCTTCCAGTTGCCGGAAAGTTTGTCGTAGATAACAACGATAACACCGAGCCCAACAATGAAAAACATTATCCAAAGCAATGGTTGCACGATTTTCGGTATGGGCATTCTGAAACCCGATCTTGTATCCCGAGTATCCTGATTATCGTGGGAGGGACCTTCTTGGGTTTCTTCTGGCTTTGCGGGAATGTTCTGGTTACTTTTCTCCATTGCCTTGCAATCTCCTCAACAAGTCTTTTGCTCGTCGCATTTGCTGCTTCATTTCCCTAACTTCTTTAAGAACCTCCAGATACTGCAGATATTTTCGCTCCAACATATCAATGCGTTGCTCAAGTGCTTTCTCTCTGGCTTCAGCTTCGGCATATGCTGTCTCAGCAATTGTTTTCCTCTGTTGCAGGGTCAGGCGCATCTTGGTGCAACTGCGCCCCACATATGAAAGGTTCTTCTCTACAATCCCAGCGTCCCTCGTAACTATATACGAGAAAAGCACCCCCAGTCCTATACCGATTATACCTGGGATAATCGAGCCTTGTATGAAACTCAAAGCCGACCTCCTTCAGAGGCTCACCTCACAATCGCCTTTAGGCGTTGCATCAGACGGCTAGCCCTTTGTAGAAGCCCAGGGCGCTTTTCTTTCACCGATGCAAGTCGTTCCATTCGCCTTATTGCTCGGTCAAGTCGTTTTCTGAGTTCCCGCACTTTGGAGAGGACCACCTCAGGTGGGGTCTTGGCAAATTCCTGTTCCAGAGTGCTGACTTCTGTCTCTATTTGCCCCAATTCTTTGCTTATCTGTTCTATTAGTCCCGTTTGCAGGTCGGTTGGCTTCGCTGACCGTTCTTCTTTACTGCATCCAACGCACCAATGGAACAAGGCGTAGGCGAGCACACACAATGCCACCACAGCGCCAGCGACTACCCAAACATTGCCCTTGCGGGACCGCTCTACATCCATCTTTACCCTCCGATGGAAGCAATACACCGACTTTTTCTTGGCGGCGGTGCGTCAGTTTACGCGCTGAGCGAGTCTTGTCAACACAAAAAGGTGTCATGTCCGAAATTTGAATCAGAAATTGCTGCGGCGACATATGATGTCGCTTTGATAAATTGATGTTCAATCCATTCGGCGGCTTAAAACTGGCTTTCGCCCAAACTTTCCTGTATAATGCCAACATCAACGCTTGTGGAGGTGTAACGATGGCAAATAAACAAATCCGCGCACCGCGGGGCACAACCCTCTCCTGTAAAGGATGGCATCAGGAAGCCGCAATGCGTATGCTCATGAACAACCTTGACTCAGAAGTGGCGGAGAAGCCGGAAGAGTTGATTGTTTACGGAGGAACAGGAAAGGCGGCGCGGAATTGGGACTGCTTCCACGCTATCGTCAGAACGCTTAAAGAACTGGAGAACGACGAGACGCTGCTTGTGCAGAGCGGCAAACCTGTGGGGGTGTTCAGGACGCATGAGTTGGCACCGCGTGTGCTTATCGCTAACTCAAATCTCGTCCCCAAATGGGCGACATGGGACGAGTTCCGTCGTCTTGAAGCGCTTGGGCTTATTATGTTCGGTCAGATGACGGCGGGTTCGTGGATATACATAGGCACGCAGGGGATACTGCAGGGGACATATGAGACATTTGCGGCGGCGGCGCGGAAGCATTTCAACTCCTCACTTAAAGGGCGGTTGGTTGTGAGCGGCGGTTTGGGCGGTATGGGTGGTGCGCAGCCGCTTGCTGCAACGCTGAATGAGGGCACATTCCTCGCCGCCGATGTGGACGCCGACCGCATTAAGCGCCGTATTCAGACACGCTATCTTGACGAGATGTATGACGATTTGGACAAGGCGATAGATGCGGCGTTGGCGGCGAAGGAGAGAGGCGAGGCGCGCTCTTTCGGGGTCGTCGCAAATCAGGTTGACCTGCTTGAGCGGCTGCTTAAGCGTGGCATTGTTCCCGACCTGTTGACCGACCAGACATCGGCACACGACCCGCTCAACGGCTATGTACCGGCAGGAATCCCGTATGAGGAGGCGTTGAAACTGCGGCGGGACGACCCAGACAGATATGTGAAACTTGCGTTTGAGTCAATGGCGCGCCACTGCGCCCTAATGGTGGAGTTGATGCGAAAAGGCGCCGTCACCTTTGACTACGGCAACAACCTGCGCGGACACGCAAAAGAAGCCGGCTTCAAAGACGCGTTCGCCTATCCGGGCTTTGTTGAAGCGTACATCCGACCAATGTTCTGCGAAGGTCGTGGACCGTTCAGGTGGGTCGCGCTGTCAGGAGAACCTGAAGATATTTACAAGACAGATGAGAAGGTGCTGGAGTTGTTTCCTGAAGATGAGGTGCTGCGGCGGTGGATAAGGAAGGCGCAGGAGCGGGTGGCGTTTCAGGGTCTGCCATCGCGGATATGCTGGCTTGGGTATGGTGAGCGGGCGAGATTCGGTTTGGCGATAAACGATATGGTGGGAAGCGGCGAGATAAAGGCGCCGATTGTGATAGGTCGCGACCATCTTGACGGCGGCTCTGTGGCGTCGCCGTTCCGCGAAACGGAAGGGATGAAGGACGGTTCAGATGCGATTGCGGACTGGCCGCTGCTCAACGCGTTGCTGAACGCGGTTTCTGGCGCATCTTGGGTGAGCATTCATCACGGCGGCGGAGTCGGAATCGGCTACTCCATTCACGCAGGTTTTGTGATGGTGGCGGACGGCACAAAGGAGTGTGCTGAGCGCGTTGAGCGTGTTCTGACCAACGACCCCGGCACCGCCGTAATGCGCCACGCCGACGCAGGATATGAGGAAGCCGTTCAGTTCGCCAAACGCCACAACATCAAAACCCCGCTGTTGTAGGCAAAAAGGGTCGTGGGTGAGGGGCAGATTATGTGGATAGTGGGAATACGGCTGTGTTTGGGCAGTTGGTAACGCTTGAAGGCGGCAAAAATTTGAGGACAGAAATATAACAAGACTTGACAGAGCCGTAAAGGCGGTTATTATATTGAATGCCAAAAGCGCAGGGCACATTGACAAGCAGGTGGAGTCCGAGCAGAGGATTGCGGTCAAGATACTAAGGGCTCCTGGTGGATGCCTCGGCACCGAGCGGTGACGAAGGACGTGGGTAGCTGCGATAAGCCTCGGGGAGCCGCTACCAGGCTGTGATCCGGGGATCTCCGAATGGGGAAACCCACTGGGGGTAATGCCCCAGTATCCACACCTGAACGCATAGGGTGTGGAGGCGAAACCGGGGGAAGTGACACATCTCAGTACCCCGAGGAAAGGAAATCAAACCGAGACTCCCCAAGTAGCGGCGAGCGAACGGGGATTAGCCTAAACCGGATGGGTGTCAAGCCCGCCGGCGTTGCCCATCCGGGGTTGTGGGACCACACCGGGGAAGGCGGCGGACTTCCCAAGAGGTTACAAAGGTCGCGCTTAGCCGAACAGACATGGAAAGGTCGGCCATAGAGGGTGATAGCCCCGTAGGCAAAAAGCGACGACCCCTCTGGGGTGTGGCTCCCAAGTAGCGCGGGGCTCGGGAAACCCCGTGTGAATCTGGGGGGACCACCCTCCAAGGCTAAGTACGACTCGGTGACCGATAGTGCAATAGTACGGTGACGGAAAGGTGAAAAGAACCCCTGTTAGGGGAGTGAAAGAGAACCTGAAACCGGGAGCCTACAAGCAGTCCGAGCCCTATGCCGCATAGGTTTTCCTGTGCGGAACGGGTAAGGGCGTGCCTTTTGCAAAATGAGCCGGGGAGTTGTCGTGTGCGGCGAGGTTAAGGGCTTCAAGCCCGAAGCCGTAGCGAAAGCGAGTCCTAACTGGGCGCAATCCGCATTAGCGGATAGTCGCACGCGGCAGACGCGAAGCCGGGCGATCTAACCGTGGGCAGGGTGAAACCCGGGTAAAACCGGGTGGAGGCCCGAACCGGTGGAGGATGAAAACTCCTCGGATGACCTGCGGTTAGGAGTAAAAGGCTAATCAAGCCCGGGGATATCTCGTTCTCCCCGAAATGCCTTTACGGGCAGCCTCGGGACACTACGCCGTGGGGGTAGAGAGACTGATTGGGTTCGGGGGGCCAAAAGCCTACCCATCCCAACCAAACTCCGAATACCACGGCGACTATCCCGGGAGTGAGTCGCTGGGGGATAAACTCCAGCGGCGAGAGGGGTGATAGCCCAGACCGCCGGCTAAGGTCCCAAATACCCGGCTAAGTGCTAAAGGAGGTGGAGGTGCTAAGACAGTCGGGATGTTGGCTTGGAAGCAGCCACCATTTAAAAAGTGCGTAACAGCTTACCGACCGAGCACCTCCGCGCCGAAAATACTCGGGACTTAAGTCGGGAACCGAAGCCGCGGGTCTGCAAGATTTTCCTTGCAGACGGTAGGGGAGCGTTCCACGCCGCTGTGAAGGCGGACCGTGAGGACCGCTGGAGCGCGTGGAAGTGAGAATCCCGGCATCAGTAGCGATAAGGCAGGTGTGAATCCTGCCCGCCGTAAGCCCGAGGTTTCCTGGGGAAGGTAGGTCCGCCCAGGGTTAGCCGGCCCCTAAGCCGAGGCCGAAAGGCGTAGGCGATGGGAAGCGGGTTAATATTCCCGCGCCACCTGATTCCCGTTGAAGCACGGGGTGCGCACGCCCGAAGGGCTGGAGGGGCGCTGACTGTCTCCTTTGTCGCTACAGGGACGCAAGTCTGGGTAGCGACCAAGGCCGTTTTTGAGCCGATGCAGTCCGACGGGGGGCCGAGAAAAGCCCCGTGTGGAGGGGTCAGGTGACCGTACCGTAAACCGACACAGGTAGGCGAGGAGAATATCCTCAGGCGCTCGGGAGAACCCTCCGGAAGGAACTCGGCAACTTGGCCCCGTAACTTCGGAAGAAGGGGTGCCCGCGTGTAGGTGTAGGGGACCTGGCTCGGGCATGGTCTTGAGCCTACGCCCCGAAGCCGAGGCGGGTCGCAGTGAAGAGGGCCTGGCGACTGTTTACTAAAAACACAGGTCTCCGCAAACTCCTAAAGAGGACGTATGGGGACCGACGCGTGCCCGCTGCCGGTAGGTTAAGGGGAGGGGTTAGTTCGTTCCCTTCGGGGAGCGGGCGAGGCTCCAAACCGAAGCCCCGGTGAAGGGCGGCCGTAACTATAACGGTCCTAAGGTAGCGAAGTACCTTGTCGGGTAAGTTCCGACGCGCATGAATCGCGTAACGACTGGGCCGGTGTCTCCCGGAGGGTCCCGGCGAAGTTGTAGTGCCTGTGAAGATGCAGGCTACCCGCGCCAGGACGGAAAGACCCCGTGGACCTTTACTGCAGTCTACTATTGGGCTCTGGCTTATCATGTGTAGGATAGGTGGGAGGCTGTGAAGCGGGGACGCCAGTTCCCGTGGAGCCGTCGGTGAAATACCACCCTTGGTAAGTTAGGGTCCTAACCCCGAGCCGTGAAGCCGGACGGGGGACAGTGGTAGGTGGGCAGTTTGGCTGGGGCGGCCTCCTCCCAAAGAGTAACGGAGGAGCCCAAAGGTTCCCTCACCAGGGATGGCAATCCTGGGTAGAGCGCAAGGGTATAAGGGAGCCTGACTGCGAGACCGACGGGTCGAGCAGACGCGAAAGCGGGGCCTAGTGATCCGGCGGTAGCGCGTGGGAGCGCCGTCGCTCAACGGATAAAAGGTACCCCGGGGATAACAGGCTGATCGCTCCCGAGAGTCCACATCGACGGAGCGGTTTGGCACCTCGATGTCGGCCCATCGCATCCTGGGGCTGAAGGAGGTCCCAAGGGTTCGGCTGTTCGCCGATTAAAGCGGTACGCGAGCTGGGTTTAGACCGTCGTGAGACAGGTCGGTCCTTATCCGGCGCGGGCGCAGGAGGCTTGAGGGGGTCTGTCCCTAGTACGAGAGGACTGGGATGGACGAACCAAAGGTGTACCGGTTGTCGCGTCAGCGGCAGCGCCGGGTAGCCAGGTTCGGAAGGGATAACCGCTGAAAGCATCTAAGCGGGAAGCCCGCCCCAAGATGAGGCCTCCCTATCAGGGCCCTGCGAGACTAGCAGGTTGATAGGCCGCAGGTGTAAGCGCGGTGACGCGTTCAGCTGAGCGGTACTAATAGCCCGATCGGCTTGACCGCAATCCTCTGCCGACTCCACCTGTTTATAAGTGCTTGAGCAATAAAGGCGACGGAGTCTTCTCCGTCGCCTTTTTGTTTTACGCCTATCTTGCACTCATAAGCAGCAGAGGCATGCTTTTGAGTGGAAACAGAACGCACAAAGGGTTATTATGAATCGTGTTAGGGAGGCAGGCTTATTTGAGGGCGGAGTATGAGAACGCTTGACGAGGTGAAGGAGATAATCAGAAAGCACAAAGCAGAGTTAGCAAGGAGGTACAAGGTAAAGAGGATAGGCGTGTTTGGTTCGCTTGTTCGGGGTTGTCTCACAGAGGACAGTGATATAGACATTCTGGTTGAGTTTTACGAGCCGATAAGTTTTTTCAAGTTTTTGGAATTAGAGGAGTTTTTGAGTGACATAATAGGGATGAGGGTGGACCTTGTTTCAAGAAAGGCTCTCAAGCCTCACATCGGCAGAAACATCCTTCAGGAGTTGGTCCTGATATGAAAAGAACATATCTTGACTATGTGTTGGATATACTCTCTTCAATTGATGAGGTTGTAGAATTTGTTGAAGGCTTGGATTTCGGGGGATTCGTAAAGGACAGAAAAACGGTGAACGCTGTGATAAGAAGTCTTGAAGTGATGGGCGAGGCTGTGAAGAAGATTCCTGTGGAGGTGAGGGACAGGTATCCCGATATTCCGTGGAAGCACATTGCTGGTATGAGGGACAAGTTGATTCATGAGTATCACGGAGTTGACTTGGAGATTGTATGGAAGGTCATAAAGGAGGAAATTCCGCCTCTTAGACCTGCGTTTGAGAGGGTGTTGAGGGATTTAGGGGAGGAGTGAGAGCATCTGATGCAACTTGAAGACGACCTCTCCGCCGCCTTTTATTTTTCGGAGTCCGCAGGGTGGTGGGCAGTAAGTATGATGGTTTCTGGGAGTCGGTCTCCGACCTGCTGCAGGACCTCATCAGCCGCGCCGCAAAATATGCCTACGCCGAAACCTCCAACCCACGATTACGACGAATTGAACAATACGGTAACCGCCCGATAGGGCGTTTTGGCGGTAGAGTAAGGGTATGCAGAACAGGTATACTGCCTATAAGGTCAACAATTATGGCACATATGAAATCGCTCGGAAACACCTTGCTGCGTCTTGGACTTCTGGAGCCATACGATGGCGAATTCACGATTAGGATGAACGCGGCGGGTGACACACTGAGAGCCGAATATAAAGGCGGTTCGTCAACGGGCGCCGTTTCCTCCGGTGGGGTTCAACCACCCGTCGTGGGCGCACCGCCTGCAAGCGGTAGTTTTACTCACAATGATGTAATAAGTCTGCTTGACGCTTTGGGGAATGACATTTTATGGGCGCGCGCCACTAGGGATGCTGTTCTGCTGTTCAGGACCCTGCCTAATGCTTCCAATAAGGCTGTTTTTGACGGGAAGGGATTCTTTCTGTTGGCGGAGGCGGAGCGTGTTTATGGTTCTATCTGTTCGGAACCGCATATATACATAGCGCGGCTTCAGGGCGGCAGATATCCCTATATCGGGCGGTCGTTGCAGGCGTGTGGACGCTGGAAGCGTGCACATCCTTATCATCTTGGCGGCTTGGCGCATGAGTTGCTCGGCACAACGCGTTACGACGACCAGCGCAGTCACAGGCTGTGGATTGGAAAGTGGTTCCGCAAGGAAACGATGTCTCAAACGAGTTCAGGTTTTGCGATAGAGATGGTGGAGCCTGTGGTTATTTCATTCTGGGCACTGCCTGGCGCGTCTCGGGAATTGCTGGCGGAGGTAGAGAGGCGGCTTATCGCGTATGCGCGTTCTGTAGAACTTGACCCTCTGAACCGTATATAGCGGTTGCGGTTTTGCTCTTTTGTTGTTAAGGCATCTGTTGATTTGGGGGCTGTGGGTGGACAACGAGTGTCAGCCGACATCACGGTATTTTGTGAGATATGCGGCGGAGGTATGGGAGGATTTGCGATGCTGCTTGACAGGACGGATTTTCACACGATACAATGTTGCAAAACCCGGTGCTATTACACCTGATGTATTCTCACCTTTAGAATGTTAAGCATTTGTCAATCCCCTTATATCAATCCGCCATCAAAACTCCCTCACCCAATACCGCCCTAACTTCACTGTGTGCGAGGCTGCAGTGGTAACGACCACCCCGCTACCTTCCCCATCCACCTCCCTTTTGACTCACGACCTGCATCCCCGCACTGTAAGTGCGGGGCTTCCCGAACCGACGCTGTTGCTTGGTGCGGACTTAAGTTCGCACCAAGCATCGTTTGACGATTCGGTGTCGTCTGACCCGAAAACGGAATTTCCACATTTCAACACGGGGATATTTATGCTTGTAACTTTGCTTCGTCAGAATTTTGGACTTGGCAACAGACAGTCCTAAGCAAATTAGAGACCAATTTTTTACGCATTTTTTCGGGAATAAGGCTTGACGCGCCGAAAAGAAAGCGTAGGTAACTATGTGGATTTATGCTGTTGGCGGATTTTGCCGATGGCGGAGTCGGGCGAGACGGATAGTGCACCAAGGAATGAGTTGGGGAGGAAGCGGCAAACCTCCCTACTGCCACAACGGTTGCGTCGCTCACTGTTGTGTCTTCAATGCGCCAAATGCAGTGGTCTATGCCCCGCCGCTCGTGTTAACCCAGACTTCAACCCACGCTCAATTGTCCTCTCCCTCCTTGATAACACCTGGACTTCACTGCTCAGCGCCGACTCACCTATCTGGGCGTGTTGCGTCTGTTTGAGTTGTGATGAATTTTGTCCACAGGATGTGAAGCCACACGAGGTTGTAGCGTGGCTGCGCAATGAGGCGTTTAGGAAGGATAGCGCGCCACAGAGCATTACCCGACTCGTCGGAACTGTGCGCTCAAGCGGCGCAAGCGTCGCCTTCGGTCGCGGATTGCAGCGCCGTAGAGAAAATCTGGGGCTCCCCGAATTCTCCCCCACAAAACCGCCTGATGAACTCTTTTCAGGAAACGAACCGTGAGTGAGTTTCTGCTTTACACTGGTTGCCTTATCCCCGCCCGTTTCCCCCAAGCAGAAAGCAGCGCAAGATTCATCTTAAACGCTCTCAAAGCCGATGTTGCCGATGCAAAAGGACTTTCCTGCTGTCCTGACCCTGTGATGTTCCGCAGCGCATCGGAGGATGACTGGCTGACAATTGCCACCGCCAACCTCGCAAAAGCAGCCACCCAAGGAAAGAAACTCCTGACCATATGTTCTGGCTGCTATGAGACCTTTGTTGACGCGTGTTTTCGCCTTGAGGATGCCGATGTGCGCGCAGAAGTCAACAAGCGCCTCGCCAAAGCGGGGTTACGCTATGACGGCGGGATAGAGGTTGTCCACTTTGCGCGTTTCCTTGAGCAGAACATTGATGCGGTTAAGGAGAGGATAAAGGGGGAGGTTTTGCTGCGTGCAGCGCTTTTTTACGGCTGCCATATACTGAAGCCGTCCAGTCTGATGAAACCTGACTCGCTGCGTTTTCCGCGTTTCTTGCATCCTGTGGCGGAAGTTTGTGGTGTGGAGTTGGTGGAGTGGGACGGGAGTCGTTGCTGTGGTATGGGGTCGGCTGAGGCGGATGTGGGCAAGGCGCTGTCTGACGCTGTTGTGTCGGCGGCAGAGGAAGCGGGTGCGGACGCACTTATTGTGGTGTGTCCATTCTGTTTTGCGGGACTTGAGGGTGTTGGGCGGTTGCCTGTTCTGTTTCTGCAGCAGGTTGTGGCGGCGGCGATGGGCGCGCCCAAAGATGTGGTTGGACTTGCCCTACATCGTGTCAAAACCGAAATTGAGGTGAGAGAACATGTCTCAGCATAACGGGCTGCGTATCGGCGTGTTTGTGTGCCATTGCGGTTTGAACATAGCGGGGACGGTGGACTGCGCGGCGGTGGCGGAGTTCGCCTCAAAACTGCCCGGGGTGGTTTTCGCCACTGAAAATCGCTACACCTGTTCGGAGCCGGGACAGGCGGCGATTCGCGAGGCGATAAAGGAGCATAATCTGAACCGCGTGGTGGTGGCGTCGTGCTCTCCGCGGATGCACGAGCCGACATTCCGTGCGGTGCTTGAGTCGGCGGGTCTCAACAAATATCTGCTTGAGATGGTGAACTTAAGAGAGCAATGCTCGTGGGTTCATATAGGAGATAAGGAGGCGGCGACGGAGAAGGCGAAGGATTTGGTGGCGATGGGTGTTGCGCGCGCTGCATTGCTTGAGGCGCAGGATGAGGCGGTGGTGCCTGTGAAGCGTGCGGCGCTTGTGATAGGCGGTGGTGTGGCGGGCATTCAGGCTTCTCTTGACCTGGCTGACGCAGGTTATAAGGTCTATCTGGTGGAGAAGTCGCCTTCTGTTGGCGGCATAATGGCTTGTCTGGATAAGACATACCCCACAATGGACTGCGCAATATGAATATTGGGACCGAAGATGGTGGATGTCGGTCGGCATCCAAAGATAACGCTTCTGACGATGACGGAAGTTGAAGATGTGAGCGGATATGTGGGCAACTATGTGGTGAAGTTGCGCAAAAGGGCGCGGTATGTGGATGAGCGGGAGTGCACTGCTTGCGGCGACTGCGCCAAAGTCTGTCCTGTTGTGCTGACGGATGAGTTTGAGTTGGGGCTGAAGACACGCCGCGCGGTGTATCAGGTCTTCCCACAAGCGGTGCCCGCCGCCTATGTGGTTGACGCCGATGCCTGCTTGGGTGCGATAGCGTGCGCCAAATGCGCCGCCGCCTGCGAGAAAAACTGCATTGACCTCCTCCAGCGGGACGAGGTCTTTGAGATTGAAGTCGGCGTCATTATCGTCGCGACAGGTATGCAGCCTTACGACCCATCCTCCCTTGAGGAATACGGTTACGGACATTTTGAAAATGTGATAACCAGTCTTGAGTTTGAGCGGCTCATATCAAGCGGCGGTCCAACCAAAGGACATCTGATACGGCTTTCTGACCGCAGAACACCGCGTTCGGTCGCCTTTATCCAGTGTGTTGGCAGCCGCACAAAACAGAGCAACGGTGTCCCATACTGCTCCAATATCTGTTGTATGAACACCATAAAGGATACCCTTCTCATTCACGACCACTATCCCGAAACGGAGGTGAAGGTCTTTTATCAGGATATACGGGCGTTTGGAAAGGGGTTTGAGGAGTTGTATGAGCGCAGCCGCGCGGCGGGAACACGCTACATCCGCGGACTTCCAGGCTGGATTGAGGAAGACCCAGAAACGAGAAATCTGCGTGTCTGGGTGGAAAACCGCGATACAGGCAAGGTGGAATGCCACGAAGTTGAGATGGTGGTTCTGTCGGTAGGACTTGTTCCGAGCAAAGAGAACGAGCGTTTGCGGAGGATGCTGAACCTGTCTGTGACGGGGGACGGTTTTCTGATGGAGGCGCATCCGAAGTTGCAGCCTGTGGATGCGCCGACACGGGGAATATTTTTTGCGGGCTGCGTTGAGTCGCCCAAAGATGTGAAGGATTCGGTGACGCAGGCGTCGGCGGCTGCGGCACGCGCCGAGAGGCTCCTCGCCAAAGGCGCCGTCACCGTTGAGGCGATAACATCTCAAGTGGAGATTGCGGACTGCCGCAAATGCGGTCGCTGCGCCTCGGTCTGCCCCTTCGGCGCCATCCAGTGGCAGAAGGGCGCATATCCTGAGGTGGTGGAAGCGGTATGCGCGGGATGCGGAGCATGCTCTGCGGAATGCCCGTTTGACGCCATAACAATGCGCCACTTCACCGACGCCCAAATTATGGCGCAAATTGACGCCGCGCTGGCGAATAACCCACAAGATAAAGTGATTGTTTTTGCCTGCAACTGGTGCTCTTATGCCGGTGCCGACACCGCCGGCATCGCCAGACTGCAGTATCCACCATCAATCCGCCTGATACGCACAATGTGCTCCGGGCGCGTTGACCCAGAACTTGTGCTTTACGCCTTCCGCAAAGGCGCTCCTGTGGTGCTGGTTTCCGGCTGCCACTACGCCGACTGCCACTACATCAACGCCAACCGCCATACCTTCAAACGGATGCAAAAACTGTGGGACGAGATGGAGAAATTGGACATAAGACCGCAGCGGCTGCAGTTGGAGTGGATATCCGCGGCGGAGGGGCAGAAATTCGCCGCTGTTATGGAAAGAATGGAAAAACTGCGCGCCACCGTGACGAAAGAAGAGGTAGAGAAAGCCGTTAAGGCGCTTGAACAGCGTGAGGAGAAACGCAAAAAACGGCTCACCAGAAAGAAGGTGGGTGTGGAGGGCGCTTAA
>Ga0190361_1000649_pt1 | contig 13743 bp, 10 predicted proteins | sample 48721845_MG_FD_161273 | JGI IMG/M metagenome (GOLD analysis project Ga0190361, IMG submission 161273) | Hydrothermal vent microbial mat bacterial communities from Southern Trench, Guaymas Basin, Mexico - 4872-18-4-5_MG | ecosystem: Environmental > Aquatic > Marine > Hydrothermal vents >...
CGGTTGGTATCGTTTTTTGGGCAAAAAACACTCTCAAGGATCGGACAGACCAATTCTTAAAGGTTTAGAAGACCCTGACTGGCAACAAACAGTCTCTCCCACTGACCACAATGAATATTGGGATACTTGGGATTATGGACCTGGTAATGCTGGTATAAGTAAATTCTGTGCTGCTTGTCATGGTAATTTTCATTCTACCCGTTATGGACCATGGATAAATGGTGGGTTTAAATCAGGTCCTGGTGGTGGTTGGCATACTGCTCCCTGGCTCCGGCATCCAGCCGGTATTTTTCTCCCCGATTTTGGTGAATCTAGTAAATACAATACCGATGGCTCTGGGGCGGAAGGAGTCCCTGGTTCTTACAACCCAGTAGCCCCTGTTTCAAGACAGGATATTGATAGTTACACTAACCCCTCTAATGTGGTCACTGTAGGTAGTAGTGGAGACATGGTCTCTTGTATTTCTTGTCATCGGGCGCATGGTTCACCCTATCCGGACATGCTCCGGTGGAACTATGATACCTGCCAAGCTAGCACAGTAAATTCAGACTGTGGCTGCTTTATTTGCCACACAAAAAAAGACGAATAGGATTTAAAAAGAATTCTCAAGAAATTTTCTAGATAGCAGTGAAAGAAAGGGTGACACCTGCCCTAATCCATCAGAGCACAAACAGTGCTTTACGGGGTTAAAGGGTGCATTGTGCTGACATCTATTCCGGGAATTAAACACTTTGGTAAATTGTTTAGAATCTGACTTTCTCCATAAGCTTTAACCTTTCTGCCACTGCTTGCCTGCTCACCATGTCCAGGCAAAGTTAAAGAGAAGGGAATTTCCCCTGTTCGTTTAAAGGTAGTGGGACTTGGAATATTTTCAGATGACCAATCTGAGCAAGGTAAAAAATTGAGTAGAAGAGGAGAATTAAAGTTCATTAAATAAAAAAGAAAACTCTATTTCCCTAATTCACACAATTTTTATCTACATGGCTTTGAGTTGCTTGCTTTATAAAAATAATTGTGTTAAAAATTAAAATATGCGGTGTCCTAAATGTGGTTATTGTTCTTTTGATTATCTAGACACTTGTCCTAAGTGTGGTATGGCGTGGAGCGAATACAAGACACAACTGAACATTAAGGGTATAAAACCGCAAAAACTAAATTTCCTCGAAGACCTATTAGTTCCAACAGAAGAAACAGCAAAAGTCGAAGAAACCCCGCCAGCTCCAGAAGAACTAGGAAAAGTCACTGAGCTGGCACAAGAACCTGAAGTAAAGGAAGAATTGCCTGAGGAAGAAGTAGCCAAGGCCGAAGAAACCCCGGTAGTTCCAGAAGAATTAGAAAAAGTCACCGAACTGGCACAGGAACCTGAAGAAGAAATACCTGAAGAAGAGACAGTTGAAGAAACCCTACCCCCTTCAGAAAAACCAGAAAAAATGACAGAAGCAGTACAGGAATTAGAAGTAACCGAGATAGAAGAACCCTCGTCTCATCTTGAAGAAACAATGGAAGAATTTCCCGAAGAAAAAGAAATAGCCCAAGCAGCTTTCCCTTCTCTTGAAGAAATAGAAAAAGTCTCAGAACTTTCAGAGAAAACAAAAGCAGTAGAAGAATTACCCGAACAGGAAGAAATAGCCCAAGCAGAAGAAATCTTCTCTCCTGAAGAAATAGAAGAAACTACAGAAGAAAAAGAAGGAGAGCTCTCACTTTATCCAGGAGCAGATTCCGTTTTTGAAGAGATAGAAGGAACTTTAGCAGAAATAGAAAAAATGGAGAATATTTCTGAAACACCTGAAATTTCTCATAAAGAAGAAAAAAAAGAAAAATTAACAAGTCCAGAACCAATGCCTGAGCCCATTGAGGTATTAGAAGAGATAGAGAAATTTCCTTTAGATCTTGATGTTTCAGAATCAGACATAGAAGTTTTAGAAGATATAGAACCTCCTAAGAAGTAATCCAATGATTTATCTTTTTCTCCTTTTAAAATTTTAGGATAGGTTAAATAAAAATGAAAAAGGTCCGATGTGTTGTTATCAGTGGTTATGGCACTAATTGTGAGACAGAAATGGCCTATGCTTGTAAATTGGCAGGTGGAGAGGTTGAAATTGTTCATATAAGTGAGTTGATTTATGGAGACAAATCTCTAGATAATTACCATTTGCTTAATTTTCCAGGTGGTTTTTTAGATGGCGATGACTTAGGAGCAGCTAAGGCAGCCGCTAATAGATGGAGATTTGGAAAGGTTAAAACTACAGGAGAACTTCTTTTTGACCAGCTTATAAGATTTATTAAAGAAGGAAAACTTATTTTAGGAGTATGTAATGGATTTCAATTAATGGTCAAGTTAGGAATTTTACCTGGCTTAAAGTCTCAATATCTCCTCCAATTAGCTAGTTTGACTTATAACGATTCAGGTCGTTTTGAAGACCGTTGGGTTTATTTAAAACCCGACCCCAATAGCCCCTGTGTCTTTACCAAAGGATTAGATAAGCTTTATCTTCCGGTAAGGCATGGAGAAGGAAAGTTTGTTGTTCAAAGTGAAAGGGTATTAACCGCCATTGAAGAACAACACTTAGCTGTATTAAAATATACTCATCCAGAAACAGAAGAACCTACCATGGAATATCCCTTCAATCCTAATGGTTCTATTAGTGCTATTGCTGGAGTTTGTGACCCTAGTGGTAGATTATTTGGTCTTATGCCCCACCCTGAAGCATTTTTACACTTTACAAACCATCCGCGTTGGACAAGAGAACGATTGTCAGAAGAAGGAATAGGGTTAGCTCTCTTTGATAACGCCATTGCCTATATAAAACAAAATATTTTATAAATTCAAATAAAGACTATCACAACTGCTCTATAATATGCTCATAATCCTTGAGTTACTAGGTTATGCTACAATGACCCCTTCTGTAAGGTCTCATTTATAGTCCATAATTCCCTCTCTCCTGCTAGGAAATGAGCTAGCTCAAGTGTTTCTCTTTTTGTATGATCTCGGCAAAGTCTGCCAAAAATTTGGGTGAATTCATAAGTTGGGGGGCGAGTAATAAGGCTTGTTGAAAATATTCTATAGCCTTTGGATATTGCCCTGCTTTTTTATAACATACCGCTACCTGACAAACAATTTGGGGAACTTGAAGGTAAGAAGGTTCTGCATCCAATGCCTTTTCTAAGTAAACGACTGCCTGACTATAATAACCAATATCCATCAGTTGTCGGGCAATAAGTAAATAAGGGTGAAGTTTGGCACTGGGACGATTAAGCCTAGCTCCAGGAACAACAGTAATGACAGCAGGAATATCCAAGTCAGGATGGGTGGTTTCTATCACAAATCCTTCTAAGTGTTTTTGACTCAACAAATCAAGAACACGTTCTATTTCTATCTTAAAATCAGGGTGGGAAAAAGAAGGAACACTAGTAAAATCTATTTTTTCACCATCTAAAAGAAATTTAGCTGATGTTAAGTCTTTAAATCTAGGAAAACAATAAGTGGGGGCGCCTGGCCTTTTCTGGACTAGTTCTCTATAAAGCATGTGAGCCCGATGTTGGGCAAGCTCATTTAAGGCCCGAATGACAGCAAGTTCGGGATTTAAATGACTACCAGCCGCAGCATAAATCTTAATAGTGGATATAAGGGCATGGGTGTCATGGGTAATGACCGCTAGAGTGGGAATACCTAAATCCAGACTAAAATCTTTTATAAATATTTCAATTCCTGCATTTTTTATTTTTTCTATTAGACCTTGAACAAGAGGAGACTTAATAGAATCAATATTTATAGTAGGAACAATCTTTTTCCCTTCTATTACTAAAGAAATGCAATGTCTTTCTACAATTTCCTGTAAGGCTTGAAGGACAGCTTCTTCTAAAGTATTACCAGCCGCCCAGCCTGTAGTGCCGTAAATGCGGTAAAACCAGGGTAAAGGGAATAATACTTCTTTATCTTGCTTAAAACTATAAGCTTTTACCCAAGCAAGAGGGATTGATTCTAAGATTTCTAAGATTTTATTATCTCTATAATAAAAAGGTATAGGGTGAAGTAAGCTGTCAAGAGGTATGGCCTTTTCTTTTATTTCTTTATAAGGAGCAATAATAAAATGATTGGTGTTTTTTAAATACATAAATCCGCTATATCTTTCTATCAATTCCATTAAGGCACTTGCCTTGGCTTGTTCTGGAGTGATGCCTTTTCCATAAGTTTCCTCAAATTTTAATGCCTTAGCTACATCTTGATTTATTTTACAGGTATAAGCAGGAATACCAATTCTATCCATTTTATCCAAACAAACAATTTCAGAAAATATAGTAGCTTTGCTTTGTGTTAAGCTTGCCAAGGCCTTCTCTATAGTTTCTTCCGGCACACAGGCCTTATCCTGTCCATAAGTATAAGTTTTTAAACAAGAATTTAACAAACCAGCCTCCTTTCAATATTTCTTAAATTATAGGTTAAAGGTTTAAATATTTCTATAGGAGCACCAATAAATCTTTTCATAAGGCCCAAAATCCCTTTACCAATGGCAGAAGGAGGAAGGAGCACTACCTGGGGATTTTGTATTCGGCCTTTAACCTCTAAGGGCACAGAGATAAAAGTCTTGCTCTTGCCAGTTAAAATCTTACCCAAAATAGGTATCTTGCTTAAAACAACATCAATAGTTCTCAATGGGGCAACCAAAATAGCCATCTTTAGTTTTGAACTAGAGATATCAAATGTCCCCTGGCCTACAATCTTCATCGCCGGGCTATCAATCACAGCCGATTCTATATTTAAAATCCCATTTTGTAAACTAGCCTTAATATCAAAATGTTTATAATAGAGCCCTTCTTTAGTAAGGTCTGGGAGTCTACCCTTAAAGACTTCTATCACATTCAATAGAGAGAAAATCTTGGCCAAGAGAGTGGCTTTATAAATCCTTCCCTTTTCTGAATGAAACTCAAAATAACCAGAAGAATTTTCTTCAATGGGTCTTTTCTTCCCCTTGGCCTTAAACTCTCCATTAAGAGAATAATTGGCTTCAAATAAGTGGTCTTTTTGGAAAAGACATTGGGATAAGCTATTCAGTGCCAGGTCTTCCCCATTCAGGGAAATGTTTACTTCTGTTTCTTTTTTTGAGGTTCTGATAAAACCATTTAAGTCTAAGTTACAGTAATTTCCTTTTAAAATCTCCATCTTTATTTTTTCACTCTTTTTTATGGTAATAAGAGCCTCTATTTGTTTTAAATTAACATTGTTATATCGTAATAAATCAATCTGAGCATCTATGTTTGCATTTATTTTAACCTTAGGCCTTTTTTCTGAAGTTCTTTGGGGAAATAACTTACTAATTTCGTTTAAATCAATTACTGAAGCAAATATCTCCCCATTTACTCCCAGAAAATCTTCTATTAATTTTATACTTCCCTGAGCTTCCAATGTAGTTTCTTTCAAAGAAAGGGCACATTTTTTAATGTCTATTTCCTGTCCCTTGGCATTTAAACTCATTTTTTCTATTGTGAGTTTTTTAAAACCATTTAGATTAGATAATCCTTCTACCAACAAATTCCCTTTAAGTTCAGAATTCCCAAGGTATGCCAAATCAATCTTTCCCTTAATTTCTCCTTCAAAAAAACCATTAAGGTATTTATTGCTGATTAAAATGGCGTCTAAGGTATGAGAAGAAAGACTCCCCTTAAAATTCAAATCAAGAACAGGGTCTTTCTGCCAATTTAAATCTAAACATAGATAACATTTTTTGTTATTTTCTTTTAAATAAAAATCTCTAATAGAGCATTTCTGAGGTGAATAATCTAAGGTAAAACTTAGGGAAATCTTTTGGGGATTTAAAACATTTATTTCAAGATGAGTATATTGAGGGTGATAATCTAATTTAAAGGTTTTAACTCTAGCTGGCGTTTTGATTTTAAGTGAATTAGGGATATTTGCCAAGTCATAAATCCAATCTTGGAGAGAAGCAGTTATTTTCCCTGCTCCTTCAAGCCTTATTTGTCTTTCTTTAGTAAAGGGAGTTTTGATCTCACCAGAAAGGAAAAAAGTCCCATTTCCTAAACGCCCTTGGGTATTCCTAAACTTAATCAGGTGAGGAGAAACAAATCCCTCACCCCTTTCTATTTGAGCCTTTTTAGGCAAAAAAGAAAGAAAAAGAGCAGAATTTTTAAGATTAAAATGAAAAGCATAATTAAGGGAAGAAGGCTGGCCAAATTTGTAAACAAATTGGGCTGAAGAAACTTTAACTTCTCCTTTAGAAAGCTCAAATGCTTGGTAAAGACTATTAAGAAATGTCTGTTTTTTCAGCCAGGGATTGAGTTCATGGGCTATTAGTTTTCCAGAAAACTCCTTAATATTTAAGAAAATCTTTGGATTGGAAAAATCTACCTCACCTTTGGAATTACTAATTACAGAATGGCCAAAGCGTCCTTTAAGACCTTGCCAGCATATCTTTTCTGTGTTGTAAGAAAAACCAACCCTATTAATAAAGGCAGGATAAGGAAGTCTTGCATAAAGGATATTTCCTTTTACTAAAGCACCTTTAAGACTTACATCTGCAGTCTTATATGTGCCAGTAATAACCAGCTTGCCAGAAACTATACCTTCAGTTTTGGAAATAAGCTTAAGTTCTTTTTGGACCAAATGATTTTTTACAAACTTTTTAAGAAAAAACAAACCTGTTTTTAGGGGTGCAGTAAACGCCCCCTCAATATTCAAATCTTTATGGGGTGCTTGGATACCAATGGCAATCTTGGCCTCCCTGATTTCAGCACCTTCCATAATCCCAGAGAGGTTTTCACCATAAAGCACACCTTCTTTTATAGTAATTCCGCCTTGTCCATTATGGACTTTCAATCCTACTTTAGGAATATCTATTTCTGCCATAGAGGCTTCTGCTTGCAGCTTAAATGTCTTTAAGGACTCAAATTCTTTTTTGTTAACGGCTGTCTGGGTTATGTGAAAGCTCTCCGCCTTCCCTGCCTTCACAATCTTAAATATATTTTTAATGGCCTTGCTTTGGGAAAAGACACTTAACAATAGCTTTCGGCAACCAGTGACATCTATCTCTTGGGCATAAAAATCATAAGCTATATGGTATTTTTTAACATCCGTATTTAACCACCCTTGACCTTTAATCCTGGGTGTTTCCAGTTCTAACCTTGATAGTTTAAGCTCCCAATTATTTCCCTCTTTAAGTAACGTCCCTTGTGCAATTGCGTTTTTCAAAAAAATATTTGGAGATTGGGATTTAAAGCAAGGAGAAGCAATATTAAACGCTAAATTGAACTTAGTAGGTGACTTAAAGTCAAAACTCAGTTCTAAATCTATTTGAGACTTATTTATTTTTTTATTTACGGAAACTAAAGGAAGGTGCTCAAGCCTTAAATTTTTAACCTCTGCACGTCCTTTTAAACTAGATAAACTAGAGCGTGCCTTTAGAAATATTCTCTCACTAAAAGGGGTGCTAAAAGAGGTCTCTAAAACAATTTGGCTATCCTTTACATCTGCCTTGAGCTTGATAGAATGAGCTTTGAAAATAGAAGTCTTTTCTTTTAGGACCTCAACAGAACTATCTTTTAATTGAATATGTGCTTTGAAAGAAAGGGCTTTAAGTCTTTTTCTCTGTTTCTTAAACACCTCAATTGGAGCAATAGAATTAGCTGATTTAGATGAAAGGGTAAACCTTAAGTCCGCCTTCTCTAAAACAACAGACTCTATCTCCAACTTTTTATGCAAGATAGGCCAAACTTTGGGATAACCCGAGACTACGGCAAAGAAGGCCTTAAAATTATCCGAAGCTACGGTGGTGTTTTTTAAAACTATTTTAGGACGAGGGAGAAACCTAACTGAAATATAACCAATCTGAGTTGAAACTTGATAGCGGCTTCTCAATTCCTGGTTAATTTTTGACTTAATAAAATCTAGGTTTAAAAAATAGGGGAGAATTATTAAAGTCAAAAATAAGACAATAATAAAACATCCTATTCCCAGAAGAATCCAAACAAGAGACTTTTTAGCTTTACCCATTTTTTAAATACTGATTAAAATATCCCCACTTTAACTCAGGGAATTCCTTTTTCAATTCCTCCATCATATTTTTTATCCCTATTCCGGCAGTATATGGAATTTGCATTTGTTTTATATACCAAAAAGGGTCAATATTTAAATTTTTCAACTGGATTAAATCCAGGTGAGTCTCAGCAACCAACTGTTTAAGGGCATTGATTTCTTCCATGGTATCAGAAAGACCAGGAAAAACAAGATAGTTAATCATGGTAAATATGCCTTTTTCTTTGGCTAATTTAATAGTATCCTTTACTGCCTTAAAATTATAATTTATAGGTCTATGATAACGGTGATAATACTCTGGTTGGGCACTGGCCAAGCTGATGCGAATACTATCCAAACCGGCATCTATGATTTTTGATACCATTTTGGGAATACTCCCATTGGTATTGAGATTTATAGTTCCTTTATCAGTTTTTTGCCTTATAATCCTGATACTCTCAGCAATAGTATCTCCTGCCAACAATGGCTCTCCTTCGCAACCTTGTCCAAAGCTAATAATAGGTTGTTGCGCATAAAGCACATGGGGTAAGGCAATTTCTACAATTTCTTCTACTGCAGGCACAAACTGAATCCGATGATGAGAAGGCAAACAGCTATTTTCTTCCTGCCAGGAAAGGCATCCCAGACAACGGGCATTACATGCAGGAGAAACAGGCACAGGAAGTTCCCAGCGTTCATAGAAGGCATTTTTGGCAGCAAAACAGTGAAACTCAGTAGCACAGCGCTTTAGGTGTTTAAGTAAACGATTGTTAGGAAAATGAGAGAGTTTTTTCTTTATTTTGGGCAAAAGGGAACGGTCATCATATTGAGATGGATACCAGTGGGGATTATCTTCAATGAGAAAGGCAGGCACCCAGTATTGGTGATCATACCATCCTATGGCAGTATATGCCCAAAGGGGAAAAATACAGTCTTTATGAATATACTCTGCTGCTGGTAACAAGCACCGCACATATCCCGGAGGCATAAAGGCAGCTACACCATAACAAGGTTTATCCGAAAAGGGTGAGACTTCCAAGAGATAAATGTGTCCTTTCTTTTCATCATAACCAATAGGTGGACATTTGGGTAAGAAAAAGAGTTTGCTCCCTTCAGGCAGAGGTATAAAGTCTTGGGGTTTGGGAACAACAATTTGTTCCCCAGATTTTCCTATGGCTTTGAGATAAGGATGATTATAAATCCTGCCTTGGGCATCTGCATAGACTACATAGGGCAATTCATTCAACATCAGCAGTTCATCATAAATTAGTAAGTAAAAAGGTCAAGGGTTAGTGGGTTTGAATACCTTGTTTAAAACAGTCAGAAGTGTTAAAAAAGCTCCATGTCTGTATTAGATAATATCATTGCTCATAAAAAGAAAGAAATAGAAACACTAAAAAAACATAAGCCATTAGATGAAACAGTGGCTGAATTTAATCTTTATCCTAAACGCTCTTTTTCTCAGGCTATTACTCACTCTGAGGAGATAAGTATTATTGCTGAAATAAAGAAGGCCTCCCCTTCCTTAGGAATAATCCGTGCTGATTTTGAGCCTCTAAAAATTGCTAAGCTGTATGAGGAAAATGGGGCATCTGCTATCTCTGTGATTACTGATAAAAAATTCTTTCAAGGAGATATAAATTTTTTACCAGAGATAAAGACAGCCGTTAAGCTGCCCATTTTGCGTAAGGATTTTATTATTGACCCATATCAGGTATATGAAGCCAAACTTTATGGGGCAGATGCCTTACTGCTTATAAGCACTGTGCTTTCTGTTCAACAACTGAAGAAATTACTTAATCTCACCCATAAATTGGGAATGGAGGCCCTGGTAGAAGTCCATGATGAAAAAGATTTGGAAAAGGCATTAAAGGTAGAAGCAAAAACTATTGGCATCAACAATCGCAATTTAAAGACCCTTAAGGTAGATTTAAATACCTGCCTTTGTTTAAAAGAAAGAGTGCCAGAAGAGAAAATTTTAGTAGCCGAAAGTGGGGTTAAGACCAGAGAAGACATCTTGCTTTTAGAAAAAGCAGGGTTTCAGGCAGTATTGATTGGTAGTGCTTTAATGCAAGCAGAAGATATAGGGAAAAAACTTAAAGAATTTTTGGGCAGATGAAACCACGCCTAAAAATATGTGGTATAACTAGAACAGAAGACGCCTTATTGGCTGTCTCTTTAGGGGTTCATGCCTTGGGATTTATTTTTTATAAAAAAAGCCCTAGGTATATTTCGCCTGAAAGGGCAAGAGAAATCATCATTGAAATACCTCCATTTGTGCAAACGGTGGGGGTTTTTGTCAATGAATCTAGGGAAAAAATAAGGGAAATTGCCAGTTTTTGTGGACTTAATCTAATTCAACTGCATGGAGATGAGTCACCATTATTTTGCGAAAAGTTGGGGTTGGCTTGTATAAAGGCCTTTCGCATAAAAGATGAGCATAGTATTGAAAATATGGTTGCCTATAAAGGAAAGGTGCGGGGATTTCTGGTTGATACTTATAAAAAAGACCAACCTGGAGGCACAGGTGAAAGCTTTAACTGGGAACTGGCAATAAAGGCAAAGGTTTATAATGTTCCTATTATCTTAGCTGGTGGACTAGCTCCAGATAACATTAAAAGGGCGGTAGAGATAGTTCAGCCCTATGCCTTGGATGTAAATAGTGGTATAGAAAAGACACCTGGGATAAAAGACAAAAAATTAATGGAAAAGCTATTTGCAGTATGGAGCAAAATTTAGAAAATACTTTAGGAGTTGCCCATGTTACCTGATAAAAAAGGACATTTTGGAGTATATGGAGGGAAATACGTCCCTGAAACCCTGATGCCTCTTTTGGAAGAGCTAGAAAGAGCTTATAAAAAGGCAAAAAGGGATAGTGCCTTTAAAAAAGAATTTCACTATTATCTTACCAATTATGCTGGTCGCCCCACTCCTCTTTATTTTGCTCAAAGATTAACAGAACACTTGGGCGGAGCCAAGATTTACTTAAAGAGAGAAGACCTAGCCCATACTGGTGCCCATAAAATTAATAATACTATCGGTCAAGCCCTTTTAGCCAAGAAAATGGGTAAAAAAAGAATTATTGCTGAAACAGGAGCAGGCCAACATGGAGTAGCCACTGCTACTGCCTGTGCCTTATTGGGTCTTAAATGTATAGTCTATATGGGAGAAGAAGATACCAGACGTCAGGCCATGAATGTATTTCGGATGAAACTCTTAGGAGCAGAAGTTATTACGGTAAAACAAGGCAGTAAGACATTAAAAGATGCCATTAATGAAGCCATTCGTGACTGGGTAACCAATGTCCGCACCACTTATTACCTCTTAGGTTCAGTAGTAGGACCTCATCCTTATCCAGCAATGGTGCGTGATTTTCAAACTGTAATTGGAAGAGAAACCTATAAACAAATCTTAAAGGCTGAAGGCAGATTACCTGATTATATCATTGCCTGTGTAGGTGGTGGAAGCAATGCCATGGGCATCTTTTATCCATTTAGAAAATATCCCGTAAAATTTATTGGGGTAGAAGCCGCAGGATTGGGTCTGAACAAAGGCCACCACGCTGCCACTCTTTGTGCAGGCACCCCAGGGGTTTTGCATGGAGCGATGAGTTACTTATTACAGACAGAAGATGGTCAAATAAAAACCACTCATTCCATTGCCCCAGGCTTGGACTATCCTGGTGTGGGACCTGAACACAGTTATTATAAAGACAAAAAAATTGCCTTCTATACGGCTATTACCGATGAAGAAACATTGGAGGCATTCCACCTATTATCTAAATTAGAAGGGATTATTCCTGCCTTAGAAAGTGCCCATGCAGTAAGTTACGCTATGAAATTGGCCCCCAAATTAGATAAAGACCAAATTATTATTGTAAATCTCTCTGGGCGGGGAGATAAAGATTTAGAAATAGTGTTTGAGACAGTAAAAAAGGAGAAACAATAATGAAAACCATTTCCCAAGTGTTTAAAACACTCAAGAAACAAAACCGAAGGGCTCTAATTCCTTATATCACTGCAGGTGATCCTGATTTAGATATTACAGCCAAGCTTATCTTAACTATTAGCCAAAATGGAGGAGATATTTTAGAATTAGGAGTTCCATTCTCTGACCCCCTAGCCGATGGCCCTACCATTCAAACTGCTTCTCAAAGGGCCTTAAAAAGTGGCACTACCCTTAAAGGTATTTTAGAAATGGTTAGAGAAATCCGTAAAAAAATAGATATACCCTTGGTGCTAATGAGTTATTATAATCCCTTACGACAATATGGTTTAGAAGCTCTGGCAAGAGATGCTTCCAAAGCAGGTATAAACGGTTTTATTGTCCCTGACCTCACTCCAGAAGAAGCTACAGATTGGCTCAAGGTTTGTAAAGAGCATTCTTTAGACACCATTTTTCTTATCGCCCCTACTACTTCATTAAATAGGGCACGAAAAATTGCTCAAATGAGCCGTGGATTTATTTATTACGTCTCAGTGACTGGTGTTACCGGGGCACGGGAGAGCTTACCTCAAGATATAATTGAAAACTTAAAACAATTAAGAAAAATCACCAATAAACCCATTGCGGTAGGATTTGGTATCTCCTCCCCTAACCATGTCAGGATGCTTGTTCCCTATACTGATGGGATTGTGGTAGGCAGTGCTATCGTAAAATTAATAGGAGAAACCAAAGAATTATCTCAAATATGTGCCAAAGTAGCTAAATTTATTAAAAACCTATCCCAAGCCACTTTTATATCTTAAAAGGCACAGGAATAAAAGTAAGGATAAATATAAACAGCGCCAAAATGCCCAGTTTCACACGTCCCTTTCCCAGAGGAAGCGTTGGGTCTATAGGTTCAGGATGATGGAGTCCTAAAAATATCAGTAAAACTGCCCAAACAAACCAACCATACCAACCCATAAATCCCAAACCAATAAGGCATATTAGGGTCAATTTTGAAATCAACCTATGCCCCCTTTCGCCAAAAATAGCAAAGGCAATGTGCCCTCCATCTAATTGACCAGCAGGCATAAGATTTAAAGCAGTAACAAATAGGCCTAACCAGCCAGCAAAGGCCGCAGGATGAAGCATAAGGTCTGCATTTTCAGGTAAGCTACCCCAAATAATCTTTACCAGGATTTTAAATAATAAACAGTCTCCCAAGATAAGGCCTTGAGGTGGGGTTGGAGAAGGAATAATACGAGAATGAGCAATCCCATAAATAACAATGGGTAGACAAACAATTATACCTGCCAAAGGGCCTGCTATTCCTATATCAAATAAAACCTGCCGATTGGGCATAGGGGCCTTAATTTTAATAAAAGCACCAAAAGTCCCAATTAAAGAAGGAGCAGGAATAAAATAGGGAGGAGTAACTGCTACTTTGTGATATTTAGAGGCAAAAAAATGGCCTGATTCATGAAAAAGCAATATAATCATCAAAGTTAAAGAGAAAGGAAGACCTTTGGTAAAGGCAGTCAAAGAAGAAAGTGGGTTTACTCCTGCTTGAAAAGCACCTGCAGCAGTAGTAGTAAGAAAGGTAACAAAAAACAAAATAACATTTAAAAGTGGCATAGGACATGGTTTACTTGAGAGAATAAGGTTTGTCAATTAGCAAAATCAGCAACTTATTGCCATTTTATTTAAAATCCATATAATTGTCTACTATGGATTTAAATAATCCTTTTTTACCAGACCTCTCTATCCATCGTTATAAGGTCAAAATTAAG
>Ga0190361_1000650_pt1 | contig 13743 bp, 15 predicted proteins | sample 48721845_MG_FD_161273 | JGI IMG/M metagenome (GOLD analysis project Ga0190361, IMG submission 161273) | Hydrothermal vent microbial mat bacterial communities from Southern Trench, Guaymas Basin, Mexico - 4872-18-4-5_MG | ecosystem: Environmental > Aquatic > Marine > Hydrothermal vents >...
AACCCTGACATTACTGAGTAACATACTTCTATAGCCTTATGTTATAATTTTCCCTGTAAGGACATTTAAAAGGAGGAATAAATGGAGAGAGTAAAAGAAGAAATAATAAGATTTCTTTCAAGAGGAGGAAACGATTTCTGGAATATTATATCCTTTTCAAACTATTCTGCTAAAGAAGTGATAGATGCTATAGGAATATTAATAAAGGAGGGGTTGATAGAGGAGAGAGACGAGAAATTCTATGTAAAGAATCCTATTCCAGAAATTGTATCTACTTCTTACAGGTGCACTGAATGCAAAGGAAGAGGGGTGGTGGACGGAAAAAACAAGTGGAAAGACATACTTAACGAGTATAATGACATTGCAGAGGGAAGACCAAAACCTACAACTCTATATGATCAAGGTGTTGTTGATTCTGATACTGCCCTTGCAAGGATGCTTTACATGCTGGAGAGAGGAGACATATATAAGAAAAAGATACTTATACTTGGCGACGATGACCTCATGGGGATTCTGTTTTCATTATCAGAACTTCCAGAAGAGATAGTGGTGCTCGAGGTTGACGAACGGCTTGTAAATTTCATAAATAAAGTCAGCAAAGAGAGAAAATTAAGTAAACTTAAAGCTATAAGATACGATGCGAGGTGGGAAATACCGAAGGAATTAAAGGGAAAATTTGATGTATTCTTTACAGACCCTGTTGAGACAGTAAAGGGAATAGAGTTGTTTATCTCAAGACTTCTTGAGGGAGTAAACGGAATAGGAAGTTGTGGCTATTTTGGCTTAACAACCATAGAATCGGATATGAAAAAGTGGCACGCCATTGAGAAGTCCCTTCTTGAAATGAACCTTGTTATAACAGATGTCGTAAGGAAATTCTCCTACTACATTCTTGGAGAGGGGGATATACTGGATAGTGATTTACCTATAATAAAGGAAAATCCTTTCAGATTAGGAAATCCTAAAACTTTGTGGTACAACTCCCACCTGTTCAGAGTAGAACTTATTGGAGAAAAGGTGGTAAAGATTAAAGGAGAGGTAGACTGGGAAAGAGATCTCTACTTTGATGAATATACATATGTAGTGAACCCATGAAAAACGAAGTTCTTTTAAGACCCGTCTGGGCTGAAATAAATCTTGATAACCTTAAAAAGAACTATAAAGCGGTTAGAAAAATAATAGGAAAAAGAAAACTTATAGCGGTTGTAAAAAGTAATGCCTACGGACATGGTTCTGTAGAGATAGCAAAGGAACTTGAGAATCTTGGAGCAGATTATCTTGCTGTAAGGAATCTTGAGGAAGGAATAGAGCTAAGAAGCGAAGGTATAGAGAAACCAATACTTATAATGGGGTATGTGTTTCCAAAACAGGTAAACTACGTAGTTGAATTTTCCCTTACACCTACAATTCTTTCCTTTGATTTTGCAGAGGAGCTGCAAAGATTTCTTGAAACATATGGGGAAAAGATTAAGGTTCACATAAAAATAGATACAGGAATGGGGAGACTGGGAATTCCCTATAAAGACGCCGTTGAATTTATAAAAGAAGTAAAAAAATTAAAAAACATTGAAATAGAGGGGCTGTACTCTCATTTCTCCACAGCTGATGAAGAGGACAAGTCTTTTACAGAAGAACAATTTAAAAGATTTATGTATGCTGTAGATAAACTTGAAAAAGAAGGAATTGAAATACCCTTGAAACACATAGGAAATTCCGCCACCGTAATTGATCTTCCGAAGTTTTCTCTTGATGGAGTAAGGGTTGGAATAATGCTTTATGGATTAAGACCTTCATCGTTCGTTAGAGAGATAAAATTACATCCAGTTATGAGTATAAGAGCAAAAATAGTCTTCATAAAGAGAGTTGATAAGGGAACACCCATAAGTTATGGAAGAAAATTCTATACCAAAAGAGAGAGCATTATAGCTACCATCCCTATGGGATACTCTGACGGTTATCCCAGAGCGCTAACGAATATTGGAGAGGTAATCGTAAGGGGAAAACGGGTTAAAGTTGCAGGTAGAGTGTGTATGGGAAAATTTATGATAGATGTAACTGACATTCCAGACTTAAGGGTTGGAGATGAGGTAACAATTATTGGAAAAGATGGAGATGAGGAGATCACTGCTACAGAGATAGCAGGAAAGCTTGATACAATAAACTACGAGATAGTATCAAGAATAGCTAAATCCGTGCCGAGAGTCTATATAAAGGAAGGTAAGTCAATAAAGATAGTCTCTTTTCTTGATAGATGACGGGAGGTGGAAGATGAAGAAAAAAACAAAAAGCCCTGTAAAAACCTATTTTATTGTATCTTTAGTTATCATTTTAGCTTTTCTTTTGATTATAACAATTCCTCTAATGTTTAAGAGAAATCTATCCTATGAGAAAGCTTTGAGCTTGGTGTTTGGAAAAAATGTATCTGTGTACGAAACAAAAACAGTAAACTTTCCTGAGAAACCAGATACTGGTGCAAGTTTTGATACCATAGCAAACAAGAATAGTACCTTTCTTGGAAAAGCAACAGTAATTTCAATAAGACATCTTTCTCTGAAGAACAAAAACAATGAAATTAAGCTTCTTGTTGCCTTTGACTCCAACGGAAAAATATTAAAAATTCTACCCATGAATGAGATATTAACCTCACGTGATGTGAATTGGGATTCATTCTTTAAAAACTTTGAAGGAAAGGACTATAAAGATCTTCTTACAAAACCTGTTCCTCTTCCGGTAGAGGAAGGAGAGGTTTCTGTATTGATTCGGGACAAAATAAAGGAGGCAGCTGCTCTCTCTTATATAGGTGATTACGGAGTTACCGCATATAAAAGTCTTAAGTCAAACGAAGAGGAAGAACATAAAATCCTCAGGACAGGTGATAAACTACCCGAATTTGAGGCAATAGATATTGATGGAAATAAAATAGAGAGTAAGGATTTAATGGGGAAGAAACTTATAATAGTTGCAACAAATGCTACATGTGGTTCCTGCATAAGGCATACTCAGGAATTTGATGATATGCTCTCTAAGTATATAAAGAAAGGGAAATTCACCTACCTTTTTATATCGGTAACCTCTAAGGATAAAACCCTTGAGAAGTATAAAGACTCTAAAAACATAGATTATATGAAAATAGTAATTGATACAAAGAGAGAACTTGTAAAAAAACTTACAATGGAGTTCACTCCAAGGGTCATGTTTGTGGATTCAGATGGAACAATTATGTTTCATGGAAGTCCTACATTTAAAAACATAGAGGAGAAGCTCAAGGAATTCATGGGATTATGAAAAGATACATACTAATAGCCTTTCTCTTTTTATTTTTTTTAATTCCTCAAGTGAAAATTTTCTCACTTAATTCTGATATACTTATCTATTACTTCTATATAGAAGGATGTTCGGAATGTGGAAGGGTTGGTCCCTATCTTGAACATCTTGCATTGTCAGATAAGAGAATAAAGATTACAAAGTTTAATATAGCAGAGGAAAAGAATCAGGAACTCAGAGCAAAACTTGACGAGATATACAAGGTAGATAAAGAAGAGAGAGGAGTTGTTCCAGCAGTTTTTATTGGAAAAACTGCTCTTGTTGGAGAAGAAAAGATAAAGGAGAACCTCTTAAATAGAATCAAGGACTACTCACCAGAGGATACCCAGTTCTTACTTGAGGCAGCTTCATCAAGTATAAGTGGAAGAGAAAGAATCAGAAGATACTTTGAAACATTTGGCCCTTTCATGGTTATGGTGGCTGGATTAATTGATGGAATAAATCCGTGTGCTTTTGCAGTTTTAATATTCTTTATAACATTTCTACTTACCCAAAAAAAGGGCAGAAGAGAGATTCTATTAACCGGTGTATCCTTTACACTGGGTGTTTTCCTTGCCTATCTTCTGTCTGGTTTAGGTCTATTCAGAGTAATACTCAAAATTTCCTTTATTGGAATAATCTCAAAAATTATCTATCTTATCTCTGCAGTTCTTGTGATAACCCTCTCTATCTTTTCTTTTATAGATTACATAAAGATTAAAAAAGGCAAAGGAGAAGAAATTTCTCTTCAACTACCAAAAATTTTTAAAAAAAGTGCCAGAGAAATAATAAAGAAACAACCAAAATCTTCCTTAATAGTAATTACTGCTTTCCTTGTGGCGTTCCCAGTTTCTCTAATAGAATTCTTATGTACAGGACAAACTTATCTACCAACCATAGTCTATATAATCGGAATCCCAGAGCTCAGGGTTAAAGCTTTATTAATGCTTGTAATTTACAACTTTATGTTTGTTTTGCCCTTAATACTTATATTTACTGGTGTCTACCTTGGTATGTCTAACAGAGATCTCGGGAGATTGATGCGAGAGAATGTAGGAAAGGTGAAACTGGTAACTTCAATTCTCTTCTTTATACTTGGTATATTTCTTATCTACCTATCCCTAAAATCCTTTGGTGTTATAATTTAATAGATGAGAAAGAGAGTTACTATAAAAAGAAAAAAAGATAGCTCAAGACGCTTAGCTTTTGTGTTCCTACTTATATTTGTTATTGTGGTTCTTGTCTCATTAAGAGTCCTCAATATTAATCTTTTCTCCAGAGGTAATGAATCAGTAAAAATATACTTTTATGAGGAGGATTCTAAAGAACTCGTATGGGAAAGACATACAATCCCAAAATTTTCTCATATAGAGGAAAAAATAAAGAGAATATGTCTTGAAATAGTAAGGGGACCCAAAAATAGTAATCTCTCGAGGGTTGTAGATCCCAATACAAAGATTATAGGTGTTGAAACCAAGGAAGATATAGCCATTGTCTCTTTTTCTGAAGAGATCAAAAATAGAATACTTCCTGGAATATCAGGTGAAGCAGCATCACTCTACTGCATCGTAAATAGTGTAGTGGCTAATACACCTCTAAGAAGGGTTCAAATTCTAATAAATGACAAACCTGATAATTTCTATTGGGATTCTGTATCTATATCAGAACCCCTTAACATGCTTACATCTTCTCTTCCTCAAGGCAGAAAGGCAATTATTTATTTTTTTGACAAAAATACAACCTTCCCGATACTCTATGAGAGTGAAATTCCAGAACCTGAGGATAGAATCAGGTGGGCAAGAATAGTTTTTGATAAATTAAAATCCGGACCTTCTGGAATATATAAAGATTACCTCATCCCCACGGTCCCAAAGATTGCAAATTTAAAGGATATTAGAATTGAGGGAGATGTACTAACCCTGGATTTTACCTCTGATATTTTATCCTACACGGGATTTGGATCTGCCTCTGAAAATGCTTTTATGTACTCTATAATTTTATCCATGACTGAAATTCCAGGTATAAATAAGGTTCTATTTTTAGTAGAAGGAGAGGTTCAGGATACCATCGGGGGTAATTTTGATACGAGCAAACCTTTAACAAGGTGGTATTTTGATCTGAATCCTCCTCCTGAAGGTATGATTGGATATCCCGTCTACTATGTATATAAAATCAAGGACAAATACTTCATAACACCTACCACAAAATTTACAAAGGAAGAAGAAGACGGCGTTAATACTATATTTAATGGATTAAAGAATCCACCAGCTGGGCTCGAAACATTTATACCGAAATCTGCTAAAATCATATCCCATTCATTAGAAGGAGACACCCTTAAAATAGATGTTAAAATAGACCTTTCCTTCATTGACTCTAAAACAAAAGAGAGATTGTTTTTAAAGGAGCTTGTCTACACCTTTACTGATGCATTGAACATTGGCAAACTTGATCTTTCCATAAATGGAAAAAAACCAAGCCTTCCTTTCGGCACAAGCATAGAAAATCCTATCTCAAGAGACGAGGTATGAAGAGAATAACTGGAAAAGTAACAAGCGGAATAAAAGAGGGAGAAAAGTACATTAAGATATACAAAGAAAGAATAAAAGATACTTTGGGAATAGAAGTATTCAATGGAACCTTAAATATTAGAACACCTTTAAAGGTTAAAAATATAAAATTTAAAGAGAGGAAAATCATTAAAGGATTCTCTGGATTTGGCGATATATCCCTGTCACCATGTAAACTGAACAATATGAATTGTCACATAGTTCTTCCCGATAAAACAAAATATGAAGATGTGTTAGAGATAGTATCAGATGTGCCATTGCGAGAGAGACTAAATCTTAAAGACGGTGATAGAGTCACTGTGGAAATTGACACTGACGATATATGGTCAGGTGTGCTCACTGTAAGTGATAAGGGTTCAAAGGGTGAAAGAGAAGATAAATCAGGAAAGACAATAGAAGAAATTTTAACAGAGAATGGTTTTAATGTAGTTTTCTATAGGATTGTACCTGACGAAAAAGAAATCATAAAAGAAAGTTTGGTAGAGGCAGAGAAAAGCGGTATAAATCTCCTTATAACCACAGGAGGAACAGGTTTTTCCAGAAGAGATGTAACTCCTGAAGCAACAAAAGAGATAATAGAAAAAGAGATACCTGGCATTCCAGAATTAATAAGATTTGAAACAGGAAAAATAACAAAAATGGCGTATCTATCTCGTGGAATTTCTGGAATAAGAGGAGACATGATTGTAATTAATCTTCCCGGGTCTGAGAAAGCGGTAAAAGAGTGTATGGATGTTATTGTTCCTATTCTACCTCACGCTCTTGATATTCTCCTTGGTAGAGTTACAGAACACAAGAAATGAAGAAAGTTATTATAATAGGCGGGGGACTTGCAGGAAGTGAAGCTACCTTTCAACTTGCAATAAGAGGAATCAAGGTAACCCTGTTTGAGATGAGACCAAAGAAATTTACACCTGCCCACAAAACAGGTTATCTTTCTGAGATAGTTTGCTCAAATTCATTTGGTTCAACAGACGTAACAAGGGGTAGGGGAATGATAAAAGAGGAACTGAAGCTATTAAACTCACTCCTTATAAAAACTGCCTATGAGGTGAGCATATCATCTAAAAAATCTCTCATAATTGATAGGGAGAGATTTTCTGAGCGTATAACTTCTATATTTTCATCTATGGAGAACATTGAGATTGTTAGAGAGGAGATAAAAGAGTTACCAAACGGAAGACCAATTCTTGTTGCTACCGGACCATTAACATCAGATAGTTTTTCTCTCTATCTAAAAAAATTTTTGGGAGAGGGTTTTTTATACTTTTATGATGCTATCGCCCCCATAGTGGATGGAGCCACCATAGACTATTCGAAGGCATTCTGGGGAGGAAGATACTCAGATGAGAAAGATTATCTGAATTGTCCTCTCAATGAAAGAGAGTATGAAATCTTTTGGAGAGAGCTGATAAGTGCAGAACAAACTGAGGTAAGAGATTTTGAGAAAGGAAAGTTTTTTGAAGCCTGCCTTCCAATTGAAGAAATAGCCAGGAGGGGGAAGGATACACTTAGATTTGGTCCCCTACGGCCCACTGGCTTGATAGATCCAAAAACAGGGAAAAGGCCCTTTGCAGTTGCGCAGTTAAGACCTGAAAATAAAGAAAAAACATTCTTTAGCCTCGTTGGATTTCAAACATCCCTCAAGTATGGGGAACAGAAGAGGGTGTTCAGGTTGATTCCTGCTTTAAAGAACGCAGAGTTTCTCACTTACGGCTCTATGCACAGAAATACCTTTATAAACTCTCCCAAGCTATTGAAAGTCAACCTTGAGTTAAGGGAGAAAGAGAATGTTTTCTTTGCAGGACAAATTATAGGCTCGGAGGGATACGCAGAAAACATAGCTACAGGTCTTGTGGCATCATTAAATATCTTCAATAAACTTCAGGGTAAGGAAAGTATTGTTTTTCCCGAAGAGACAATGATAGGGGCTCTAATAAAATACATAACATCCAAAGAGGGTGAATTCCAGCCAACAAATGCTCATTTTGGCCTTTTACCCCCTATTGAAGAAAAACTCTCAAAAAAGGAGAGGAGAAAGAGAATGTTTGAAAGGGGAATCAAGAAATTAAAAGAATTTACCTCTTCAGGAGACTTTCCTTATCACCAGCTTTGAGATAGTCTTCAGACACTCCATCACACCTTTTCCCTCAATAGCTATAGATTCAAAGTATGGATAGAGTGTTCCTCCATCATTTAAATCACTATTTAACTCCTCCACACTCAAAATCTCCTTCAAATCCCTCTTGTTGTACTGAAGAACTATAGGAATTCTTTCAATGGAAAGGCCAAACTCCTTCAAATTCTCTGCCATATCTTTAAAACTTTCTATATTCTTTTCTCTCACATATCTCTGAGAATCAGCCACAAATATTATCCCATCAGTTGCCTTAAGGATTGTTTTTCTTGTAAGACTGTATATTGCCTGTCCTGGAACGGTATACAAAGAAAGTTTTACAGTGAAACCTTTTATTCTTCCAAGGTCAAGGGGAAGAAAGTCAAAGAAAAGCGTCCTTTCATCCTTTGTGGCAATGGAAGTAAACTTTCCTTTAAGTTTTTCAGGGAGGTGGTTATAAATATATCTTAAATTAGTAGTTTTCCCGCTCATGGCGGGACCATAATAGACTATCTTAAATGTAATTTCTTTTAAAAAATAATTTATAAGTGCCATTATTCTATCAGAAGAGGGAATCCAGTTTTTTCTCTACTTCTGATTCCATCTCCTCCTTCTGAATAGTAGATTCAGGTGGTTTTTCAGTAATATTTTTAAGATAAGGAACAATTTCAGCCCCTATCTTCTTTGCCCAGAATCTTATCGCTCCCACTGGTGCTCTATTATCAAACACAATCACAAGAAGAACCTGGGGTACAAGCAGGGAAATATGAATATTGGCCTCTTCACCTTGATGGAATGTAACGGTAAATTCCTTTTCTCCAAGAAGTTTCGCAAGCTCATTGGTTGCAGAGAACAAACCCGCTGCAAGAGCAGCAATATTTAGAGCGTCTCCCTTTGAAACACCCCCGTGTTTTGTTATGAGCTGACCTGATCTATCAGAAAGAAGGATGTTTTTTGCTTGAGAATCTGCAAGGGTTTGGGATAAATAATCATCAATCCTTTTTAAATCCTCATCAGATATAACAATAGAGGACATTCCTTCAGCCATTTCTTACTCCTTTCTTAAGGTTATTATACCCTTTTTTAATAGTTGGTCAATTATCTTTAAAAGTTTAATCTTATCCATCCTAACTTCGGATAAAATATATTCTACAGTTTTCTTACCGTCAACCTTCATAAGCACACTCAACTCTTCAGGAGTAAGAGAGATCTTGGAATCACTATCCTGAAAATTAACCTCCACTCTCTTTCGAAAGGTCTCTCCCATTTCTTGAACCTCATCAGCCATACTTATGGCTTCTATTATTGCCCTTTCTGTGCCCATTTTTATAGAAGGAGCTGGAAGAATTATATTCTCTTTAAAATTAAACTCACCCTCTTTAAAAAGTAATATTTCTGCTAATGCCTCCAATCCAAAATTGTCTGGTGAATGTGCGTGTATGAGCTCACCATTATCAAAAAATATTTCCCCTTTATCCCCGTTTGGAAGAAGAATCTCGAGCTTTCCAGTCTTCCTCAATTGATTTATCGTTTGAATCAAAGAGGAGACTTCTATTATTCCTAACTCACCCTTCAATTTCATACTAAAAATATACCAAAAAATCACATTTATATAAAGTGATTGAGCAACAATTTTACTTGACAATTTTAAGTAGATAGTTAATAATTTAAATGTAGATTTTGGAGAACAGGAGAGGATATGGAAAAAAAAAGCATTGTTGTGACAGAGTTTAGGATGGATGTGGATAGGGTGGGTAAAGCTGCGCTTCTACTTGCTATGTCCTCTGATGATGAGGAAGTAGAGTTAAAAAAGAAACTTTCTGAGCTAAAGAAGTACAAAATAGGTGTTACGCGAGTAGCAGGCTTTGCCTCTGATATCAGAAGGAAATTGATCCCTGCGGTTCTTGGAGCTGCATTAAATTGTAATGTTATTAACAAAACAACTGCAGAAGTTCATGCTCTTGTTCATGCCTCCCTTGAAGCATTAAACTCCCTTATATTAAATGAATCTTTAGATTCTTCCCTTTCCCTTAAAGTGGGAATAGTATCTGATGGCAAGTGGCTTTGTGTCGGAATATTTGGAGATTCAGCCTTTTATCCTATTACAAATCATGAAAAGGCTGCACTTGGAATTATGCACTTAAGGTAATCTAAGTGAAAGGAAAAACTGTATTAAGAGAAACTTTAGAAATTAATACCTATGGGTTAGAGTTATTTAGTATAGGAGACAGACTCCGTGTAGGAGATTATAAATTGCATTCAAGATTTAGGAGGGTGATAAATTTTGTAAAAGATGGTTATCTTACCTCAGTAGTTACAGAGGAAGTTGGAGGAGGTCCTGTAAACATAGTTATCAAAAACTTCCCAATAGATTATGTAAAGACTTTATCTATTGAAGGAGATTTTATATTAGTGAATGGGAATCGTTTTGAAGTAAACAGTGGGATAATTTATAACTCAACGATTGACTTTACCTTAGAATTCTTTAAGGACAGATATATAAATAACCTCCATACTTTAAGGGATTTACTCATTTTCCATTCACCAGAACGGAGTTTATCCTTCCTTTTGGATGAAGGAAGGGAAGAGTACTTTAAAACTGAATTTGAAAGAGCTTTTGTAAATAGAATAAAAACAGGTGCTGAGGAGTTGTTCAGTGGAAGAATAGAATCAGGGATTAATCTATTAAAGGGAGTAGGTTATGGTCTTACCCCAAGTGGAGATGATTTTATATCTGGAGTTCTTTCGGGTCTCTACATTCTTGAAAATCTATTTAACTATAATTTGACCTCTGTTAGAAAGAGAGTATATAAATTATCTAAAACTTATAACCTAATCTCATCGTCATTTCTATACTTTTCAAGCAGGGGAGAGTTTTTTGAGAGAGTGAAGAACCTGATTACCTCCATTATCTATAAGGGAAGGAGAGATGTGGAAAGGCACTTCTTTAGTTTAATGGGGGTAGGAGATACTTCGGGGAGTGACATCGGGACAGGACTATTTATGACTTTAAAGAAAGGAGGAGAAGTATGGTTGTAAAAGGTGTTATTAAGAAAGGTCAGTATTTTGATTCTGTAACTCTCATGCTCGTCGCAAAAGCTTTAACTGAAATTGACGGAATTGAAGATGCTGCCATTGTTATGGGTACAGAAGAGAATAAATCAATCCTTGAAGCTTCAGGAATGCTCCTTGATGAATTTAAGGCAGCAAAGGATTCTGATCTAATTATTGCAGTAAAGGCAAGGGATGATAAACTCGCAGAGGAGACTCTTGAAAAGGCGGAAAAAGACCTTCAGGAGAGCAGAACAAAATTTGAGGAGGCAGGAGACTATCTCCCTAAGAGTTTGGAAGGCGCTATTGAGATTATGCCAGATGCAAATCTTGTACTTATCTCTGTAGCAGGAAAATATGCAGGCGATGAAGCAATGAAAGCACTTGAAAAAGGTCTCCATGTAATGCTATTCTCAGACAATGTTCCTCTTGAAAAAGAAATTGAACTCAAAAAGTATGCAAGGGATAAGGGTCTTCTTGTGATGGGTCCAGACTGTGGTACTGCCATAATAAATGGTGCACCACTTGCCTTTTCTAATGTTGTAAGTCGTGGAGATATAGGAATTGTGGCAGCATCAGGAACAGGACTTCAGGAGGTAAGTTGTGTAATTACAAATGAGGGAGCAGGGATATCTCAGGCTATAGGGACAGGTGGAAGAGATGTTAAAAAGGACGTTGGTGGAATCATGTTTCTTGAAGGAATGAAGGCACTTAATGAAGATGAAGACACAAAGATCATCGCTCTCGTTTCAAAACCCCCACACGAAGATGTACTAAAAAAGATTGCGGAGCTTATAAAAGACGAGATTAAAAAACCAGTTGTTGGAATATTTATTGGAGGAGATCCCGAAGTGGTAAAGAATGCAGGAGCTATTCCAGCCAGCACACTTGAAGAGGCAGGACTTATTGCGGCTTCTCTCTCAAAAGGAAAGAGCATGGATGAGTTTAAAAAGCTCCTTGAGAAAAGAGAAGAAGAGATTAAGAAACTCGCCGACGAGGAAGCTTCAAAGAAGAAAGACGGCCAGAAGTATGTCAGAGGATTATACACAGGTGGAACCCTCTGCGATGAGGCTCAGCTTCTCTTTAAGGATATGATTGGTTATGTCTATGGCAATGCTCCTTTAAAGGATGAATTTAAGCTTAAAGACTCGTGGAAGAGTTTTAAGAATACTGTTATTGATTTGGGAGAGGATGAATTTACAGTTGGAAGACCACATCCAATGATTGATTACACTTTAAGAAACAAAAAGATTCTTGAAGAGGCAAAAGACCCAGAGGTAGCTATAATTCTACTTGATGTAGTTCTTGGATACGGCTCAAATATGAAGCCAGGAGAGGAGCTTGCTCCAGTAATTAAGGAAGCAAAGGAGATGGCAAAGAAGGAAGGAAGAGACCTATCTATTATATGCTCCATAACGGGAACAAAGAAAGATCCTCAGAACAAGGACAAGGTAGAGAAGGAACTTAAAGAGGCAGGAGCCATAGTTATGCCATCAAATGCCGCAGCAAGTAAACTATCTGCATATATTGTAAAGAAGTTGGGAGGTGACAAGTAATGGCTATTAAAGATCTATTTGGAAAAGAACTTAAAGTTATAAATATTGGGCTTCTCTCATTTAAAGAAAGCCTCGAAGACGCTGGAGTTAAAGTTATTCAGGTGGATTGGAGACCACCTGCAGGTGGAGATGAAGAGGTAATGGAAGCTCTAAAGAAACTATTGGGTAAGTAAAGGAGGTTAAGATGAACATTGATGAATTTTTGGAGTTTATGGGTAAAGTTAAGGTCTATGATCTTACACAACCCTTGAGCGTACACACTCCTCCATGGCCAAGCTATATTCCCTTAAGTGTTCAATATTTTAAGAGGATTGCTGGAGCACACATGGGACAGGGAGCTAATGGTCAGGTAATAACCACAAGTCATCATGTAGGAACCCATATGGATGGAGAAATTCATTTTCATGCAAGTGGAAGATCCATAGGTGAGGTACCCATTGAGGAATGGATTGGACCTGGTGTTGTTGTAGATATCTCTGATGAAGTTGGAGATTACGATCTCTATTCCCCGGAAATGCTCATGAAAAAAGCAGATATTAGAAAGGGGGATATTTTGATTATCAATACAGGCTATCACAGGTATGCATGGGACCAGCCAGAATCTGACGAGGTAAGATACTTCGTAAAACACCCAGGACCTGATCCTGAATTCCACAAATGGGCATTGGAAATGAAGTTCAAGTGGATAGGTGTGGATTGCGGAAGTGCTGATCATCCTATGAACACAATAATTAGACAATGGCATCCAAAATCATTTCAGGAGGCAGAAAAGAAGCTCAAAGAGAAATATGGAAAGAGCTGGGATGAGATGTTCCCTCCTGAAGAATATTATCAGGTGATGCACCTTAAACTGTTCCCTAAGGGTCTTGTTCATGCAGAAAATCTTGGCGGAGATATTGACAAGGTTAAAAACAAAAGAGTGTGGATTGGTGCTTTTCCATTAAGGGCAATTGAATTTGAATCCTCTATGATGAGGGTTATTGCCCTTGAACCACCTGAATAATCTGGAGGTATGATATGGTTATAGTTCATGAATTTAAGTATTTTAAACCTTCATCAATTGATGAAGCCATTGGACTTTTAAACGAGTATGGATCCAAAGCAAGGATTCTCTCTGGTGGAACTGATCTAGTTGTAAGAATCAAGGATG
>Ga0190361_1000651_pt1 | contig 13738 bp, 8 predicted proteins | sample 48721845_MG_FD_161273 | JGI IMG/M metagenome (GOLD analysis project Ga0190361, IMG submission 161273) | Hydrothermal vent microbial mat bacterial communities from Southern Trench, Guaymas Basin, Mexico - 4872-18-4-5_MG | ecosystem: Environmental > Aquatic > Marine > Hydrothermal vents > Microbial...
TCATAAATACTGAATCCCAGGGAAATGGGTCGGTCGAAAATATAGGGCTCAGTAAAACCAAAGGAATAATTCTTAAGATTTTTTCCATACTGGAACATCAGATTAAGGTTTTCACCCGCGCCCATGAAATTAACTGTTTCATAACTCAAGGCGACAAAGGTGCCGTAATAACCACTATAGCCCGCGGTGAATTGGATGTTATTCCGCTGCAGCTCCTTAACATAAAGAGTCACATCTATCTGGGTGGGATCATCGGGCTTGGGCCTGATATCCGGATCTTTTTCCAGCTCCACCAGTCCCAATTGCTTCATCCGCAACAAACTATCTTTAAAAAGGGACAAACTGAATCGGTCGCCTTCCCGCAGTAGCAACTCCCGCCGGATAACCTTATCTTTGGTATAGGTATTGCCCCTTATCTCCAGACGGTGGAGATAAACTACCTCGCCTTCATAAATATTGAAGGTAACATTAACCAGTTTTCTTTTGGGGTCGAGATTCTCAACCGGCATTATCTGGGCATAAAGATAACCAAAATCCCGGTAAAGCTCTCCAATATCCTCCACGGCTTTTTCCCGGACCTTAGTATTATATAATTGACCCGGTTTCAGCTTGATCATCTTCCGCAAACCGGCCGCCGAAAAGACCTTGGCTCCTTCTATCTTGATTTCCCCAACCCGATAACGATAACCGGCATCAATGGGGATAATCAGTTTCTTCATTACTTGTTTCTTGAAGAAAATCGATCTCTTGACCACATCTTCCACCCGAGGCTCACCAATGGTCGCCTCCATATAGCCATATTCTTGCAGCTTCTTTTTGATATTTTGAAGGTCTTCGCTCAATTTATCAGGTTTGAAAGTATCTTTGCCTCTTATCCAGGAAATAAGTCCGTGTTTCTTATTTTCTTTCAAAGCCGAAAGGAGCACGCTTTGAGGAAGTTTAGGCCGCCCGACAAAAACCACCTCACCTACTCGAATCTTGGGGCCTTCGTCAATATTGAAAACTACTTCTAATTCGTTTTTACCTGTTTTTTTGAGAGCTATATCAACCTTTCCTTGAGTCAGACCTTTTTCCCGAAGAAGTTCTTCAATGCGGGCTTTAATTCTCTCCACCTTGAAGGGGCTGTAATAAGAATAGGGCAGAATGTACTCATCATGTTCTTTTAATTTGTCAATAATGTCGTTTTCTTTAAGTTTTTTACCTGTTTTGAAAATAATATCTTTAATGATCGGATTCTCTTCAACAATGACCTTAATAATCTTACCGCGGGTTCCCTGCTCCTCTTCAATTCTTAAATTAGCGAAAAATCCCGTGGACCAGAGAACTTTAAAATCACGACGAATCAGGTCTTCGTTATAATAATCCCCTTCCCGGGAGGAAAGGTAATAAAGAATGGTTTCCTCGGTAACCCGCTCATTCCCGATTATTTCAATTTTCTCTACAATTTCCTGGCCGAATAAAAAAGAACCACCCGTTAAAACCAGGATAATCAATAAAACAACTGCTTTTCTCATCTGGCTATCTCCTTATACCACAAATATAATTAAATTTCCAGGGGATGGCCTCTAACAATATGATTCTTAAGAAGATAAAAAAATTTAATCCTACCGACCGCCTCTTGACCAGAACCTCAACCCACCTCACCTTCTTTATCATCAATATCATAACTCATTTTGAGCTTAATTGGTTTCAATTGTCCCTTTTCCAATAAGTAAATTTTCTCACAGAACCTGGCCACTTTTTCATCATGAGTGACGATAATCGAGGAAAGTCCCTTTTCTCGATGGAGAGTCTGAATAAGATTTAGAATCTTCCGGCCGGAGGTCCAATCCAGATTACCGGTAGGCTCATCAGCCAGAAGAAGCCGCGGGTCAGTTACCAGAGCCCGGGCGATGGCCACCCGCTGTTGCTCTCCACCGGAGAGCTGGGCGGGACGTTGCTCTAATTTATCAGCCAGACCCACCTCTTCCAGAAGTCTCTGGGCCCGCTGGCGGGCCTCAGCCATTTTTTCTCCCTGAATTAAAAGGGGGAACATAACATTCTCCAGAGTGGTGAATTCAGGCAGGAGATGATAAAACTGAAAAATAAAACCAATTTTTTTATTGCGGAGCCAAGCTCTCTCCCGTTCGCTCAAGGAAGATACATCCTGCCCTTCAATCAGCACCCGGCCTTTGGTCGGCCGGTCCAGCAACCCCAGGAGATTAAGCAAAGTGGTCTTACCCACCCCGGAGGATCCCATGATAGCCACCAGCTCTCCCTGGTGGAGAGCAAAGGAAATCTGGTCGAAAACACACAGACTCCCCCGGGGAAGAGGATAATCTTTCCTCAAATCGATGGTGCGGACAATTTCCTGGTTATTCATATTTAAGAGCCACCACAGGATCAATTTTAGCCGCCCGGTAAGAAGGAAAGAGAGTGGAGAGGAGACTTATCAACAGGCTGACTAATATAATCGCCGTCAAATCTGTAGCCTGTAAACGAAAGGGCACATAGGCAATCTGGTATATTTCCACAGGAACCCGAATCAATTGGAAGGTATTGGCCAGCCAACACCAGGCCACTCCCAACAGTACGCCCAGAAAAGTTCCGATAAAGCCGATCATGGCCCCCTGATAAAAGAAAATACGGCGAATGTCAGCCGCCGTCGCCCCCATGGCCATTAAAATGCCGATATCCCGGGTCTTTTCCATGACCATTAAAATCAGGGTAGCAATTATATTTAAAGCCGCCACCAGAACAATCAAGGCAATGGTAAAAAACATCAATTTCTTTTCCAGCTTTAAGGCCGAAAAGAGGGACTTGTTGAGTTCCATCCAGGTGGTAATATAAGTCCCCATGGGTAGAATTTTCTGTAATCTTTGTTTGACCTTTTCGGCCTCGAAAATTCTTTTTATCTTCACCTGAATAAGATTAACCCGGCCTGTCATTCGGAATAAATCTTGAGCCACAGACAAGGGAACAATAACCGAAGAGGAATCATACTCATAAAGCCCCGTATGAAAGATACCGGCCACCCTGAATTTTTTCATCCGGGGCAACGGTCCCACCGGTGATAAACGGGCACTGGCGGTGATCACCGTGACCATTTCCCCCACCGTGGCTCCCAGGCGAAAGGCCACGTCACTCCCTAAAAGAATCTCGGCCACTTTACCTTCCCGCGGTAGAGCTCCTTCTCTTAGATTCTTCAACCAAGCGGAATGCTTGACCTCCTGGTCTAAATCCAATCCTCTCAAAACCACACCGCTGCTCTTAAAAGGACCGTTTAAAAGAACGGTGTCATAGACGACCGGAGTGGCGTAAAGCACCTCCTGGTCTTCTTCTATCCGTTGAATAAGACGAGGATAACCCTCCAGGCCTTCACCGGCCAGAGAAGAAATCATTAAATGAGAAGTCGTTCCCAGAATTTTATTCTGGACATCAGCTTGAAAACCACTGATAAGAGCCAAAGCTATCACCAAGGCCATGACACCGATGGTAATGCCCAAAACAGAAATAAAAGTAATAACCGAAATAAAGGCTTGTTTGCGGCGAGCCGTCAAATATCTTTTGGCAATAAAAAGCTCATACCTCATCCTGCAGTTTTCCTGGTTGGCTCTCTTAATCTTTGGGTCGAAGGAGGGGGAAGAGAATAACTTCGCGGATAGATTGCTTGTTGGCCAGAATCATGGTTAGGCGGTCAATGCCGATGCCTTCTCCTCCGGTCGGGGGCAAACCATACTCCAAAGCCTGCACATAATCCAGATCAATAGGATGAGTTTCCTCATCTCCCTTCCGTCTCTCCTCAGCCTGCTGTTCAAACCTTTTCTTCTGCTCTATGGGGTCAGTCAGCTCACTAAAAGCATTGGCTATTTCCATCCCGGCGATAACCAGTTCAAATCTCTCGGCTTCATCTGGATTCTCCGGCGATGATTTAGCCAGAGGAGAGATTTCCTTCGGTGGATTAATCACAAAGGTGGGTTGAATCAATCGGGGTTTAACCTGTTTATCAAAGAGAACATCCAGTGCTTTTCCGTAAGAAAGCGGTGTTTTTTCCGAAGCCAGTTGAGAAGCCAGCTCGATAACGGCTGATTTATCCGCCAGCTTGGCTGGAGAAAGTCCGCTGTATTCCACCAAGGCCTGTCGAAACTTGATTCTCTTCCAGGGACGTTGCAAGGAGATTTGATGCTCACCGTAAGTAATTTCCAATTTTCCCAATAATTTCTGGGCTAGATGAACCAGCAACTCCTCGGTCATCTCCATCATATCATGATAATCCTTATAGGCTTCATAAAACTCCAGCATGGTAAATTCAGGATTATGCTGGGAAGAAATGCCTTCATTGCGGAAATTGCGATTTATTTCATAAACCTTTTCAAAACCTCCCACCACCAGGCGCTTGAGGTAGAGCTCAGGAGCAATCCGCAGGTAAAGATCAATCCCCAGCGCATTATGGAAAGTTTTAAATGGTCGGGCCAGTGCTCCACCAGGAATGGTCTGCATCATGGGTGTCTCGACTTCAATATAGCCCCGCTCATCAAAGAATTTTCTTATCTCGGCTATCAGAGCACTTCTCAACCAGAAAACCCGGGCTGATTCAGGATTGATGATCAAATCCAGATATCTTTTGCGATAACGCAGCTCCACATCCTGAAGCCCATGCCATTTTTCCGGAAGAGGATGAAAACACTTGGCCAGAAATTTATATTTCTCTACCAGAACCGTTAACTCACCTGTTCTTGTCCGAAAAAGTCGACCTTTAATACAAATTATATCCCCAATATCCAGAAGAGAAAAACGCTGATATTCTGTGGGGCCGACCTTATCCTGACGGAGATAAGCCTGAAGCCGGGAGAGGGCGTCGCCCAGGTGAAAAAAAGTGGCCCGGCCCATTTTGCGGACAGTTAAAATCCGACCCGCCACACTCACCCTGATTCCATCTTTTTCCAGTTCTTCAGCCGACAATGATTCAAACTCTTTTTTCACCTGAGTCACGGAATGAGTTATTTCGGCTCGATGAGGAAAAAGATCCACTCCTTCTTCTTTTAAAGTCTGCCACTTTTTTATCCTGACCAATTCTTGATCAGTCGAGACTGACAGTTCCTGAGCCAAATCATTCTTAGAGTTATTCTTATTCATCTTTCTCACTCCTGGTTAGATTTTATTTGATGGCTGTCGGGGGGAGAATCAATTTTTTTGCGGACCGCATCCAGGATACCATTAACAAAAACTCCGGCCTTCTCGGTGCTGTATTTTTTGGCAATCTCAATAGCTTCATTGATGATCACAGCCGGGGGAATATGTTTCTCTTCCAGCAGTTCGAACACAGCCAGACGGAGAATATTCCGGTCAACAATGGACATCCGCTCCAATTTCCAATGTTGAGAAACTGACTGGATCAACTCATCTATATAATTTTTACGGGCGAAAATACCCTTGACCAACCATTCAGTATATTCTTTTGTCTCTGGAGGGACCCTTTTCTCTGACCAGAAATCATTAAGAACAACAGATGGGTCTTCAGGCTGAAATTCAAGCTGGAAGAGAATCTGTAAGCAGAATTCCCGTGCTTTTCTTCTTCTTCCCATCTGTCCTGATCACGGTTAATTTAAAACAGTCCCCTAAGTTAACTTGGCTGACTGCAAAAGATTGATCATTTCTACTAAAGCCATAGCTGCTTCATAACCTTTATTGCCGGCCTTGGTGCCAGCTCTTTCTATGCCCTGCTCAATATTCTCGACGGTTAAAACCCCAAAAGAAACCGGAACTCCCTCCTCTAAAGCCACCTGGGCCAAGCCTTTGGTCACCTCTGAACTTAGAAAATCAAAGTGAGGTGTATCACCTCTAATCAAGACTCCTAAACACAAAATTCCATCCACCACTTTTTTCTGAGCAATCTTTTTAGCTAACAAAGGAAGTTCAAAAGAGCCGGGAACTTTATATATCTGAATATTCTTCTCTTCAGCACCCAATTTAGAGAGGGCATCCAGAGCCCCTTCTTTCAGGCGTTCTGAAATAAACTGGTTAAATCGGCTTAAGACAATAGCGATTTTCAAACCCTCTGCTTTTAGATTTCCTTCATAGATTGGCATTGTGCTTCTCCTTACTGACCTTTAAATTCGGCCTTGCGTTTCTCCAGGAAAGCTTTAGTGCCTTCCTGGCTATCTTCAGTGGCACAAGCTTTGCCGAAAAGTTCAGCCTCTAAGAGTAACCCATCCTCCAGGGATTTATCAAGCCCCTGATTGATGGCCTGAATGGAATAGCGGAGCGCCAGCGGGGCGTTGGCCATTATTTCCTCGGCCAGTTCCATCACTTTGGAAGTCAACTCTTCATGAGGAACCACCTGATTGACCAGTCCTATGGCTAAGGCTTCTTCGGCAGAAATGACTCGACCGCTCAGGATGAGTTCCAGGGCTTTCCCTTTGCCCACCAATCGGGCTAAGCGTTGCGTGCCCCCAAAACCCGGAATCAAACCTAACTTAACTTCGGGCTGGCCCAGCTTGGCCCGGTCTGAAGCAATCCGAAGATGGCAGGCCAAAGCCATTTCTGTTCCCCCACCCAGCGCATAACCATTAATAGCCGCAATAACCGGTTTGGGATAGTTCTCAATTAGTTTAGTTAATTCCTGCCCTTCCAGGGCATAATCTTTCCCTTGATTATAATCCAGATGAACCAGTTCACTGATATCCGCTCCGGCAATAAAAGCTTTATCCCCTTGGCCGGTTAAAATGACTACTTTAATGTCCCGATTCTCACGGAATGAAAGAAAGCCCGAGTACAACTCCTTAATAGTTTGAGCATTAAGAGCGTTCAGTTTCTCGGGACGATTAATTATAATCCAGCCAATATTCTTGTCTTCTTTAAGTAAAATATTCTCGTAAGCCACTGTCCCTCCTTCCTTGGAGAAAATTAAATCTTTTTCTCGTAGATGCGGTATTTTTTATAAATTCTTCCTCCCAAGGACTCGGTAAAACGATTGACAGCGTCATTATCCTCAAGTTGCCAGGAGGTTTCACACCATTCATAGCCTTTGCGCAGGGCATTCTTCTCCAGCTGGTCATAAAGCAAATAACTCAGACCAGTCATCCGGTACTCTTTAAGCACACCAAACACTATTGCTCTGATGCCTTTAATTTTCTTGCGATTCTTCAGAAAATAAAAAAGTCCCCAGGGGGTTAATCGGCCATTTAATTTTTTTAAGAGTTCATTATAATTAGGCAGACCAAAAGCAAAACCTACAGCCTTTTCCTTGTCTTCAGCAAAAATAACCAAATCGGGGTCAGCATATTGTTTCAATTTCTTGGCCATGTGAATCATTTCACTCTCTGTCCAGGGCACAAATCCCCAGTTTTGACTCCAAGCTTGGTTATAAATAAAAGCAATTTTTCTGGCTTCTCCGACAATATCCTTCATATTAACCGTTCTCAAAGTTACCGGTAACTCCCGGCGAGCCCGCTCGACAATCAACCTGACTTTCTCTTTCTCTTTATGTTCCCGGTCCATGAAAAAGGCATATAGGTCCTTGGCTTTAACCAGGCCACACTTTTCCATCAGCTCATTATAATAAGGTGGATTATAAGGCATCATCACCACCGGGGGAGAATCAAAACCTTCCAAAAGAAAGGCGCATTCATCATTCATCGACAGATTCATCGGCCCTCGGAGAATCTCCATCCCTCTAGCTTTACCCCAGTCACTTACAGCCGCCAGCAACTCCCGGGCCACTTCTTCATCATTGATACTTTCATACAGGCCGAAAAAAACAACCTTTTCCTGATGGAATTCATTATGTCTTGTATCCAAAATAGCCGCAATCCGGCCACAAACCTCTCCATTTCGATAGGCCAGAAACAAATCCATCTCAGCGTGTTCAAAAAAGGGATTCTTTTTGGGGCTTAACTTCTCCTTGATATCAATCACTAAAGGTGGCACCCAGTTAGGATCATCCTGATAAATTTTCCAGGGAAAATAAATAAATTCCTTCAAATCTTTCTTTGATTCCACTTTTTTTATGCCCAACTTTCCCAGGCCTCCTTCCGGTTAGAGTTGGTTTCATTTTATCAGAGAGTCAATATTTTTGCACGAAAAATCTATTAAAACGAATATACTTGTATATACTTGCCCCTATAATTGCTTTTTCCTGGAGGATTAAGGTCCTAATGGATACCTAGAGAAACACTCTCAATAAGGCCTGGCCTTTAAAGGTTCCTTTCTTCATAAAGAAAAGGGCCCATCACCAACAGATGAATGGCCGCTATGAGGCAGGGATTAAAATCAAATCTTTTTTTAAATATTCAATAAGTTTCATCTCCTCAAGGGTGAACCGGGTGTGAACCGGAGTCAGGTCTTCACATTTCATAAATCACTAGCGGCGTCATCAAGGTCAATTAACCGGGGACAGATTTTTATTTTAATTGAAATTTATCAATTAAAAAGATTATCTTCCTTTTCTTATTCTTTTTCTTTATATGCCCCCCAATCCCCTTTTTCAAAGGTGCCAGGTGAAGCCCTGACTCCGCTTCATTTGTAAAATGTGAAGACCTGCCCCGCTTGGCCCCCAAATGAATTGTTCCGGCAGCAATCCAAGAGCCAATGAGGATGCCTACTATATTGCCCCCCATCCCTTTTCTCAAAGGTACCAGGTGAAGATCTGAGTCCTCTTTAATTTGGGTGGAAAGATTGGTGAAAGGTGAAGGCCCAGCTCCGATTGGTTGTAACCCCAGTTGGTGATCCCAGTTGGCAAGCAAACAAGAGTGAAAAGTAAATTCTGCCTGTTTGTCTTCAATTCAAAAGTATGCTAATAATTTAAGAACCTGTATATCACCGGGAGGAATAAATGCTAAAGAAAATTCAGGAATTTAAAGAACTCAAAGCTGATGAATTAACCTGGCGGCTGGATGAGAGCCAAATCCCCTTTGAGACCTCCAACGATTGTTCCATTTGTGAAGAAATCATCGGTCAAGAAAGAGCTCTTAAGGCTATCCAGACCGGTTTGAACATTAAAAGCCTAGGTTACAATATCTTTGTCACCGGTCTAGTCGGGACTGGCCGCAGCACCACCATTAAAAAATTCTTAGAAAAAATCAAGGAAAAGGAAGACATTCCTGAGGATATTCTTTATGTCAACAATTTTAAGAACCCCGATGAACCCACCCTCCTGGTTCTCCCGCCTGGACAGGGCCGCGCTTTCAAAAAAGCCATGGAGCGCTTAATTGAAATGCTCCGGGTCAACATTCCTGAACTTATTCAAAGCAAATATTATAAAGAAAAAAGGGACAGCATTATTGAGGCTCAGCAACGCAAACAAAAAGAAATCCTCAAAAAATTTGAAGAAGAAGTTTCCAAAGAAGGGTTTTCCGTCATCCAGGTTCAGATGGGCGTTTTCGTCAAACCCGACCTGATTCCGGTCATTGAAGGTCAGCCCACACCCTTTAACAAACTTGAAGCTCTGGTTAGAGAAAACAAATTCCCCAAAGAAAAATTAGAACAACTTCAGAAAAAATACGAAGAATTGACGGAGAAACTGGAAGATGTTTTTGAACAACTCAAATCTTTGGAGGAACAAACGAGAGAGCTCCTCCAAAAATGGGACGAAGAATCCATTACCCCGATGATCAAAGGAGCCATCTCCGGCATTCGGAACCAATTTTCTTTTTCCAAAGTGGCCACTTATCTGGATGATGTCGAGAAACATCTTATCCAGAATATCAATCTTTTCAAGGGGCCCAAAAAAGACGCTCCGGAAAAAGAAAGAATGATGGAAGACCCTTTCCTTCCCTATCGAGTTAACCTCCTCATCGATAACAGCGAACAAAAGGGAGCCCCGGTGGTGATTGAAACCAACCCCAATTACGTCAATCTCTTTGGAGCCATTGAAGCCACTATGAATCGGATGGGCATTTTGCAGACTGATTTTACCAAGATAAAAGCCGGCTCTCTTTTAAAAGCCAACGGCGGTTACTTGGTCATTAATGCTCTTGATGCTCTCATTGAGCCCGGCGTCTGGACCACTCTCAAAAGAACCCTTAAATATAAAAAATTAGAAATCCAGAACTATCCCCCTATTTATCTAGTGTCCACCAGCCGCCTTAAACCCGAGCCCATTGAAATAAACGTTAAGGTTATCCTCATCGGCGATAATTACATCTATTCGCTTCTCTATCTTCTCGATGAAGATTTCAAGAAAATTTTTAAGATAAAGGCCGAATTCGACTCCGAGATGCTCAAAACCGATAAAACTATTCTGGAATACACTTCTTTTATCAAAAAAATAACCGAAGAAGACCGCCTCCTGCCTTTTGATAAATCCGGCATTGCCGCCGTCATTGAGTACGGCACCAGATTGGCTGGCCGGCAGAGAAAAATCTCCACTCGTTTCCACATTATCTCCGATGTGATCCGAGAAGCCAGCTACTGGGCTTCAGAAGAAGGCCAACAGGTGGTGAGACGCCAACACGTGGAAAAGGCGATCGAAGAACGATTTGAGCGGCTCAGCCTGGTCGAGGATAAAATTCAAGAAATGATTGAAGAAGGCACCCTGCTTATTGATACTGAAGGGGCGGTCATCGGGCAGGTGAATGGTCTTTCTGTTTATTTTCTGGGAGACGTCTCCTTCGGCAAGCCCACTCGGATTACCGCCCGAACTTCGGTGGGACGGGCCGGGGTAATCAACATTGAAAGAGAAGCCGACCTCAGCGGACGAACCCACAACAAAGGAGTTCTCATTCTGGCCGGATACCTGCGCGGTAAATATGCCCAGGACAAACCTTTTGCTCTCTCGGCCAGCTTGGCCTTCGAGCAATCCTATTCCGGCATTGACGGCGACAGCGCCTCCTCGAGTGAAGTTTACGCTATTCTGTCCAGCCTGGCCAAGCTCCCTCTTCGTCAGGATATTGCCGTGACGGGTTCACTCAACCAGCATGGTGAAATCCAGCCTATCGGTGGGGTTAATGAAAAAATTGAAGGATTTTTCGATGTCTGTAAAGCCCGCGGTCTCACCGGAACTCAGGGAGTCATCATCCCTCACCAGAACGTTCAGAATCTAATGTTGCGGAAAGATGTGGTGGAAGCCGTCCGGGCAGGAAAATTTCATATTTATCCCATTAAAACCGTGGATGAGGGCCTTGAAATTTTAACCGGGGTTAAAGCTGGCCAGAGAAAGGAAGATGGCACCTGGGAAGAAGGTACGGTCAATTATCTGGTCGACCGGGAGTTAAGCCGATTAGCTCAAAGCTGGAAAGCCTACGCCCAGGCCACCGAAAAAACAAAATCCGATAACAAAGAATAATCCCGCTGACTGCAGAAAAGCCCTTCGCCTGGCAAGAAGGAGGGTTTTCCTTTAACTCTCAAGGCTTGAACCTGAGAAAAAATTAACTCTAAATCCTGGTTCACCAGGTTGCAGCTTTTTGCTTTTTTTTCAGGCCAAGCCTGAAAGTCACCTCTTCTTGGATTTATTAATTTCCCTCTATTTCTTATTTCTTTTTTACTTTGACTTTGGCTTTTTCATGAAAGCCCGACCGGTCCGGCGGTTGAGGTTTTTGCGGCCGCCGAGGAGGATTCTTCTTCAACTGCTCCAGCAATACTTCCACTGCTTTTTCCAGGGAGGGATCGCGGCCTTTAGCCACCAGATCGGGACGGTCGTAAACTTCAATATCGGGAGCCACTCCCACACCTTCCACCGCCCAGTTGCCTTCGGTATCGACAAAACCAAAGGTAGGGACCGCCAGGTAGCCGCCGTCCATCAGTCCCGGGTTCCCGGACAGGCCGACCAAGCCTCCCCAAGTCCGGGTGCCGATGAGAAGGCCGAGATTAAGCTTTTTGAAATAATAGGGGAACGCATCTCCCCCTGAAGCTGAATAATGATTGATGAGCATTACTTTGGGACCCAGATGAGCTACCCCGGGAGTCTGCGACAAGGTCAATCCCCGGCGGGCCCAATAATTCAGCACCTGCCGGTCCAGCAGGTCAATCATCACATCCGGGATAAATCCGCCGCCGTTATAGCGTTCATCGATGATCAGAGCCTCTTTATGGTGAAAAGCATACATTCCCTTGAACAATTCCCGATTTCCTTCGCGTGAGGTATTGGGCACATGAAAGTAACCGATTCGGCCGCCGGAAAGACGATCGACCATCTCCCGTCTGGTTCTCACCCAATCCAGATAAAACAACTGTAATTCACTGCGAATGGGCTTGACCCAGTACTCCCGGGCCCCTTCTTTTTTCGGCACAGAATTAACCACAATAGAGATTCTCTTGCCGGCCGTATTCTCCAGAAATTTATAGGGGTTATCCTTAAGGGTGACTTCATGACCGTTCAAACTGATAAGATAATCACCTTCTTTGATATTCACTCCCTGTTCAGTTAAAGGAGACCTGGTTCTTTCTTCCCAATTTTCACCCCGATATATCTTTTTGATCCGATAGCGACCGGCTTGAACATCGGCCTCGAATTCGGCTCCCAGCAAGCCGCCTTCGACTCTCTTCGGTCGTTCAAACTCACCCCAGTTGACATAGGCGTGGCCGACATTTAATTCTCCCACCAACTCCCCAAAGAGATAATCCAGGTCGGCTCGATGGCCTAAATAAGGCACCAAGACTTCATACTTGCGACGGACTTTTTGCCAATCCACCCCATGCATGTTCTCCACATAAAACCAATCGCGATAGATCCGCCAAGCATCGACAAACATCTGCCGCCATTCCTTCTGCGGATAAATTTTGAGAGTTAAATCTTTGAGATTTAAGGCACCGGCGCCTTTCTTTTGGTTAGGCTTCAGGTCAATAATGCCGTAGACATCGCCACTACGATAAAGAACCTTTTTCCGGTTGGCCGCCAGGGCCACCCCACTGACCCGCTTGAGAATGACCTCATCTTTCTTGCGCTGGAGATTAAAGTGATGCAATTCACCGTCTTTAAGATAAATCACTCCGTCTTCTACAGCCTCCAACCAACGGTAATTGCCCGCCGGCAAGGGAAAGGCCACAATCCGGTCATTAATATCTTCAAAGTCAATTTTCACCGCCTTCTTTTTCCCGACTTCAGACTTATCCGGTGATTGCTTTTTATTAGCTTTTTTCTTCCCCTGTGCAGCGGAGGATATCTCTTCTTCCTCCATTTTTTCTTGAAATAAAGGAGGAGTATTTTTGGTGAGGGGAATAGCATAAATCTTAGTAGCTTTAGTGTAGAGGTAGTCCTGTTCAAAACTGGAGAAGGTCAAATTAAAAGTCCGGTCGGAGAGGAAAAACAAATACCGGCCGCAGGTGGAAAAAACCGGCTGGAAATCACGATACATATCGTCAGTCAACTGCCGGGGTTTTCCTGTTTCCAAAGAATACACCCAGACCGCCGCTTGGCCATTTTCTCCGTCTTTGGTGTAAACAATCCAGCGGGAATCAGGCGACCAGGCATAATGCGTTATCTCGAATCGCCGCGCCCGGTCCACCCGGGTGATTTTTCCCGATTGAATATCGAGAAACTGGAGCCACTGGTTTTTATCGCTGAAGAGAAGTTTGGTGGAGTCGGGAGACCAGAGAGGAGCAAAGCGCCAGATATGACTGTCGTGGGTGAGCTGTCGGGTAGTTCTGGTCTGACGGTCAAAAAGATAGATCTCGTATTCGCCAGTTTTATCTGAATAATAAGCAATATATCGTCCATCAGGAGACCAGGTAGGAAAAATTTCCCTCACCCCCGGCGTTTGGCTTAGATTACGGGTAACACCTTCTTTCGCCGGAACAGTGAAGATCTCTCCTCGGGCTTCAA
>Ga0190361_1000652_pt1 | contig 13734 bp, 30 predicted proteins | sample 48721845_MG_FD_161273 | JGI IMG/M metagenome (GOLD analysis project Ga0190361, IMG submission 161273) | Hydrothermal vent microbial mat bacterial communities from Southern Trench, Guaymas Basin, Mexico - 4872-18-4-5_MG | ecosystem: Environmental > Aquatic > Marine > Hydrothermal vents >...
TGTGTTCATCTATACTCAGTGAAATCATTGCAGTGTTTAAGTTCTCTAGTGATTTTGGATTAATCAGTGTAGCATTAGAAGTAATTGATGTAACTATCCCATATGCTGTACACAGTTTACAGAAATCTTTCAAGAATGCTGGAAAGAGAAATGGTTCACCACCACCAATTGCCACTTGTTCTATTCCCATGTCTCCAAGAACATATATTAGTTTCAACCAGAAGTCAGTTGATTTTACTTCATTAGAATTAACATAGCAAAATGGACATGATAAATTGCATTTGTTAGTGAAGTGTAATGACACTACACGTGGATATTCTCTCATTTATTATTCCTCCCAGTATTTAGTACATTCAAGATATCTCGTTTTTGCATCTGATGAAAACTCATGGAATACAATAAATCTAATAACAAGACAACTTTTTACTTGTATCACACTTTCCAGTTTAAATGTAACATGTTTCAAATATCAACACATCCGTAGCTGGAAACGGGTGCCCACCTTAAGGCAGGCAACCGTTTGGTCACTCTTCATAATACACACCATTGATATATAAAGTAAATGTAAATGATGAGAATGGAAAGTCATGCCTATCTACTACATGAAGTGTGATGGAACACAAAACAACTTCATGTGGTTCTACTATATCTGGAATACTCCACGATACAACAATATATTCACTTGGTGTAGTAATATTAACAAGTGATCCATTACAGTCTAAAAACATCCATTCATCTGTATAAACAGTTATGTTCATAGGAATATTACCTTGGTTAAACAAATAAAACTCATATGTAGCAGTATCATTTGGACACATTATTCCCCAATCTATATAATCCAATTCTATTGTGCAATTACTGTCAACATATGCTTGAATACCAACAACAACTATTCTTGTTTTATTTTGTATCTCTATTTGATGTTGAAACATAGCCCATGCAATGCCCATACTAACTATTAGTGAAAGAATCAATAGAGCACGTAGTTTCATGCTCTATTCACCATGTAAGAAATGGGTATAGAGAAGGATTTATGCATTATTCAGTTTCATCTTCTACTTCTGGTAAATATTGTTCTTTTACTTCATGTGTCTCTTCTTCTATCTTAATTGATACTGACTCTGGTTTGTGTACTATCAATATTTCATCTGAAGACAACTGTGCATACAAGTGTGGTGCTCTAGATTTCCATAACTCTAATGCCATTTGACTTTCAAATATCATCTTGTATTTGTGTCTATCTTCAAAATGTTCATCACACCAACCAAATGTATTTGGACTACTGTATTGTTTGACACCATTGTTCCCTACCATCCAGCCATCATATTTAGTAGCTGGTTTTCCACATACAGCACATACAGCCATATTAATCACCTCAATAGTAAACTGATTGATATCTCTTATTTATGTGTATCAACAATTGAACATGTTTGTTAAATGTTCAGTAATCAACAAATAGTTCAGTAACTACTGAACATAAAAAAGAAAGAGAGGTATTATGGACTTGGCTGAATCAACAATGGTATACCATTCTCTCCAGTAGCTAATATAATCACGGGAACATCTAGTTCTTTAAGTGTCTGTAACCATATGTATAGTTCTAACAATTCAGTAGAGTTCATATCTGGATTAATTGACATAATTAGTTCCACAGCTTGTTTGATACCTTCTGCTTCTATTATCTTAGCTTGTGCAAATCCTTCTGCTTCTATTATCTTTGACTGTGCAGTAGCATTAGCTAGTACCAGCATTCTCTCTTTTTCAAATTCAGCTTGTATCTTTTGCTGTTCTGCACACAATTTCTGCTCAATTGCATTTACATATGCTTCTGGCAATCCTATATTCCGTAAATCCACTTGTATGTTTATTAGCACATTTGCTAATGATGGCTCTCTTTCTATAGCTGAAACTATTTCACTTTCTACTTGATCAGCAATAAGATCTCGATATAATACAGTCTCAACAGCAGTGTATTGTTTGGTAATAAACCTGATCCTTTCTCTAACTAGTGATGCAATAGTCTTCTCTTTATAGTTCAAATGTGGATAATTCATGTATAGTTGACGTACTTTACTGACATCTAATGACCATCTTACCATGACATCTATACTCATTTCTAGTTGGTCTTTTGAGAAACATGCAACAGCAGGAAAATCTGCTGTTTCATCTGTGCCTTAGAGGAGTACTAGAATATCAACCTAGTACTCTATCTCCCCACATGCCTAATGTGTCTGTTGCAATATATACATGTACTACTGATACCCATGGTGCTTTAACTCCCCATGCTGGACCAACTATTGGTTCTGATATTGAACCAGATAGTGGATCCACTAGTATTGCTGCATATCCTGTACCTACTGAATAATACATTGTTCCAAAGAATATCACTAGAAACACTGTAAGTGCAAGCATTGTTCCTAGAAAGAACACTTTAGTTCTTACTCTCATACATTATCACCTCCTTTACAGTTGTTCCAATAAGTTGGGAAACACTAGTTTAGTAGTCAAAATTTTCTAAGATGTGTTTGTAACCATTTCTTATACACCATTCTTCAAAGATATTAGGACTACCACCATCATGAGTATGCCATATGCTGTCATAATGTTCTATAATTTTTGCTAATGCAATAAAGTCTCTTTCTACACAGTGTTGTTCTGCTTTGAATGTTAGACCTTCTCTTGAACAATATCCATCACCCAATGCAATTCTAAGATATGCACCAGTCTTCTGATTACATAAGACTACCATACACCAATTATCTCTCAGACATTCTTTCATGATTTCTGGATATTTATCTGGATCCAGTCTAGGAACAAATATTTCTTCTCTGTAATCATATGATTCATCAACATCATGTACTAGTTCACTATCTATGTTAAGTGGTATAAACAACTCATTATATGATAGATCTTCAGCAAATGGGAATAGATAGCACATTGGCAAATGTGTTAACACACCAACTTTCCATCCAGTTAACTCTTCAATTTCTTTAAGTGTTTTCTTGATTTCATCAAAATCTGTAATCTCTAGATGAGTTACTAGTTCACTACAGTTTGGATGTATTATCTTTCTATTCATATCCAATCACCTTCATAATTTCTGCTTGTTTTTCATATTTACTAACTTGTGTTTGATATCAAGTATTTCTTCCCATGTGAATGCATCTGGTTCTATAAATCCAGACCATTTACAGTGATCACAATAGCAATCATATACTATTTCCATACGTGAATAGTCTCTGGATAATGCTGCATCTCTGTTTAGCCATTTGATACCAGTCATTATATCATCTATCTTTGCACCACACATTGGACAATATCTTGGTTTTAACCATATTCTTTCATGCATTTGAAACACCTATAACAAGTAAATGCTCTTATGTTCTTTAGAGAGTAGTTTGTAACACATTGCAGATATAATAGCTATTCGTTTACTATCTGAATTCCATTTACGTTCATTGATTACAGTTTCTTTCATGAAGCATTCTAGACAAAGTGGTGATTTGCATGATTCACACAGTTCAGTATGAGCAAGACATGTCCACGTGTGTCCACACTTGCTACATTTAACCTTCCTCTTGTAGAATGATAGCCCTATACTTCTTTTAAACAAATGTATCTCAGTAGGTTCCAAGATATTCTTCAAATCTTTTAGGGATAGTATCTTCACATTCTTTTCTTGATTCATATTCTTTCACCAATTTATCTAATGTGTATGAATTGATAGTTATCTTAACTTGTTCATTCAAAATAGATTTTACTAATCTAGCTATTGCTTCTAACATTTCCTTATTGTCTTTCTGTATTTGTATCCACAAATGTCCTTCACTGTCAACACCAACATATGTAATGTTCCCAACAATTGACATTCCACCAGTGTACTTGATATCTTTTATTAGTGAAACAATTGCAGGTGGTTTCTTACCTATCTTCACAATCTTTCTAGAACTATTCTCTTTAGATTTTTGATCCATATTCGTTTCACCTTATCCCATTTACCCATCATGTGAACATACTCAAATAACTCTTCTTCTTTCATCACATTAGTAAAGTATGCATGTAACAAATCAAATTCATTGCCACTCATGTTATTCAATTCAACATCATCAATTGCGTATACAACATGAACAGTAAAATCATTGGGTGCATACTTGTGAACAGACACTGGCTTAAAGTTCAGGATTATTGGAAGAACAATAAGTTGTGATGGATATTTAAAATAAGTTAGTAATGTAACCTTTCTTCTTTGTTTACACGGACATTCTACAATATCATCTGATCTGTATATGTACATCTTATGTAATGTGCCTAAATATCCAATATGTGTGTATGAATCATAGAGATTGCGGATTGTATTTCCAATACCCCATGGGAATCTCAATTCTATTATCAACATGTTCATCACTCTATTACTATCTTCCCAAATTTGGTTATTTCAACTTGTCCAGCATGTATTGTTCTCTGTATAAGTTTCAGTCTATCAAGCACAAGCTTTTCACCTTTCAACTTATCCCTCCATTTGAGATCTGCCCAAGCATCTGAATCCTTCTTTGTTTTAAGATATCCCTTCTGATGTTTGATATACTGTCTTTCTATATTCTCAACTATCTTGTCTATGTTATCAATAAGGAACACCCATGCTTTTATGTGATCATCTCTACCTCTATAGAAGTGTATTTTCTTACTCCAATATCTCTTCACAAATCTTATTGGTTTATTATTCACACGTGTACGAATATTGAATGAGAATCCTAACCTTCTTGATACTTCTTCATTTTTGATTGTAAACAATGACTCTAATGCATTAACTATTTTCTTCACTTTATTTGACAATTCAAAATACTCTTTCTTGAGTGTAGCTAATTGTTTCACTAGTTCTAGAATTTGTGATGAATACAGCTCCATTTATATCCCTTCTATATTTCTTCCAATATCCATTCATTTGATATCTCCTTGTTTTTGAGTTGTATCAACACTTCTTGAATCAATTGTTTCTTCAACTGATGTTGCAAGTCTCTCTTGATTTCTTGAAATATCCATCTTTTAACTTCATTTGGTGTAATTAATGCTGGCATGAAATCATAACTCTCTTGCATCTTTCCTTGTAATATCCTACCCTTGACTTTTGCTTTCCACCAAATAGTGAAGCTAGTCTTATCAATTTGAATATTTGTTATCCATATCTTCATACTCTGTTCAGAACTCATAATCCTTCAACCACCAATAATGGCTTTAGTTGTTCCAACTTCTTCAAGTATTCAGTATATTGTTTAATTGATTTCTGCATATCTTCTATTTCATCCTGTATTTCTTCAATAGTAGTATCACTGAATATGTGATAAGCTATTTTCCAGAACTCTTCATAATGACGAAATCTTATGAAACCCATATTATTTCCTGTGCTTAGTCTCACATCATTAGTCAAGGCAATAGAGATATCACCATCAGTTTCTATGTCTAAGTGTTTCAACAATTCATATAACCATGAACTCATTAACTTGGATAATTCCAATCTAACTGTTCTTAAACTCTTGCTATTGGATATTTGAGTCATAGAATATTTGTCTATTATTTGTCTAATAGCATACTCTAATTTCTCCAATTCTGACATATGTTCAGACAAACATATCACTCTCTAGACACACTTATTAAATAGATAAACAAACAAAGAAATGAGGTGATGAATAATGGATGTGAAATACAAGATAGGAATGTTTGGTACTGGTAATCTACTAGTGGGTATTGGACAGAATCTCATTAATTCACCAGAACTTGAAGTCAAAATAATTGGTGCAATACTTATGGCTGTTGGTGGAGGATTAATTGGTGGTTCAGTATATCTAATGTTCAAACAAGAAGCAATGAAGATAGCAGAGTTTATGAAGAAAGTACATGAAGCATAAACACCCTATCTTTCTCTTTTCTGTATAGACTTAATAAGTTCTATTGTGAGAAATTGTTTGTATTTGAGATATCTTTTCTGTATCTCTGTCTTTATCATTTCAATAATGTCATTTAGTGTATTATGAAACACTGTATCATCACTAAGATTCTCTTCATTGATTAAGTCACCAAACATCCATGTCATACCCTTGTCTGAGTCTTCCCATTCTATGCTAATCTCTCCATCTGTGATAGTTATAGTAATTCTATTTGGTTCATATTTTGCTAACAAACAAATCATCTCTTCTTACTTGCTTTATCTAATGATTCAGCAAGTTCATTAATCGTTTGTGAATCACTTACATTAAACATGGGTATTTCTCTAGCTAGCTCATATACTTTGATATCACGAATCAACCTGTTTCTAATGATATTAATTACCTCTTGTCTTAACTTGGATGGCTCATTTACTATCTTTGCTTTTGTTACTACTACAAAATATCCTCTCTGTGTCTCTTCCTCTTCTTGATATATGATAACATATTTCATCTAATTTCTACCTCTCTTCTCCATTCTAATTGTTATGCCAATTGGTGCATCTTCTTTTCTTGCATTACTTGATGCCACCCATATAACAGCCAACTCTGGTGGTACCTCTTCTACTGATGGAAATATACCATACAAGTCAGTAAAGAATATCAAGATTCTGGGATTGTCTATGTGTTCACGAATGTATTTGAACACTGGTCTAAAATCTGTACCTCCTCCACCATATGGTCTGTATCCTTTCAACTGTATCTCTGATGTTACTGTTTGTGGATTATATACCTGTGTATCACAACTCATGATAGTTACTCTCACTGCTTGAAACTGTTGGAATATCCCTTTCACTTCAGACATAAATTCTATCAGTTCTTGCTGTGATATACTCCCTGAAGTGTCAATAGCAACTATAACATCTATGAATTGTTTCTTGAGTGATGGCATATAATAGCCAGAAACTATACTCTTCTTGTGTGGTCTTGTATATGTGAAATCATGAGGTACTATTTGTGACACAAATCGTGCTAATAGTTCTGACCAATTTAACTGTGGTTCAAAGAACTCATCAAATAATCTCTCCATACCTAGTGGTTCTTTACCTATTGTTTTTGCATATTCATATGCATCTCTGAATATCTTTCTCCAATTAGGCATGTCTGCATGATTTCTGATACCTGTCTTAATATCTTTATCACTATCACTAGATCTGCCTTTGCCACTATCATCTGATTTATCTCTCTCATCACCCTTTTCTATGTGTTCATCAAAATGTGGACAATAGTATTCACCATATCCGCCATAATTTTCACCAGCCTTGCATTTGCTACACATGTTTGGATATCCAGGACATCTCTGTGGTTCTGGCAATAAATCATAGATTTCCTCTACACACTTGCCTTCTGCTAATGAATCATTTCTTACTGCATTAGGTGGTAGCTTGAATGATTGTGCAACATAGTAATTAACACATATATCTGCAGCTATATTCCACTTCTCCTTGTTTCTTCCATTCCTTCTCTCCAGATGCTCCAATCCACAGTGCATTACTTCATGACATATAACTGCCTTTAATTCTTCAAGTGATAGTTGCAATATTTTGTATGGATTGTAATATACTGTTCCAAATCTATTAACACCCATGACAAATGGATAGTTCTTTGGAACATCTACTTCTTTAAATGTCAAGTGCATACATACTTGTCCCCAGAATGGTTGTTTAGACAACATTTGTACTCTTGCTTTTGTTATCATCTCTCTTGCTCTTTGTCTCATTTCATCTGTTAATTCTTCTGATTCATTTTCTTCATTTTTCATGTTCTCACCTTCATAACATAACTGTAGTAACTATATCTCTGAGTAATGGATTTGACATTAAAAAGATATACACACCATAACATATTTGTTGATGATGTTTGTAAGCACACTCTGAACATATGCACCATTTACAATTTTTATTGCAGAAGTATACTTTTTCATCCCCATCAAACATTGATGACACACACCAAAAATCCTTCTCACAAGTATGACATCTACGTTGTATTAATGAATAGTGTGTGCCATCTACAGAAATCAGAATACGTTTGAATGTTAATACATCCTCTTCTTCAATTACTTTAATCATGCTATAACCTCACAACATAAGACAAGCAACTATTCCACGCAATATAGGATTTGACATTTGGAACAGATACACACCATAACATGTTTCACGTTTGTCGCTACACTTTGAGCATATGCAGAATGGATGTTTCTTCTTGTTCCCACAGAAGTGTATCTTCTCATTATTAACAATAATTGATGATACACACCAAAACCATCTCTTGCAAGCAAAACAACAACGCTTGGAAAGTAAGTAGTAAACATCACCTACAGCAATCAAAATATCCAAACGTTCATCACTGAATTTAAAGCATTTCTCTTCAACAATTTGTATTTCCCCTTTCATGTTTATCACCAGTCATAACAACTCTACCAATGCTTGTTTCATCAATTTATCAATTTCATCTTTTCTATCTGGGAAACATGTTTTTAACATCTTAAATCCTGATTTCAATAGAGGCAATAGAGATGAATATTCTGATATCTTCAAGATATTGTGTGTCATGCATTCGAAACAATAACACTTTTTCACTTTCTTACATGTCTTGAATGTCTTTTCTGAACATTCAAATTCTATGCCACAGTCCTCACATTTCTTCAATTGTTTCACCTTTGTAGCATTTACATGTCATGTTCATCTTCTATCAGGTAATAACTATTCCACACTGGATCATATCCAACTTTTAGTCCCAAGTCTTTCAACAGAGAATAGATACCATTTATAACATCATATATCTCATGATTCTCTGCTTCATCCAATATATGTTTAAGTCTTCTAATCAGTTCATCTTTCTTAGGACAATTAGAACATTCCATCTATATTCCTCCACAACATAATATGTTTAGGAGTATCTATTTACTTTCCATCCTCTCCCATTCTTCTATTTCTTTCTTAAGTCTATGAAATAGTTCAATACGTTCTTCAGTGGTTAATGCATAATAAAGTGCTTTCCAACCACCTTTCCATTTGATGTATTGTAACAATCTATACTCCTCTTCTGTTTCCAACCTATAATTCCTCCAATGCTCTTTCCTGCTTAAGTAATTCATATTCACCTTCATCAATGTCTACTTGAACAGACAACAAATCATATACTCTTATGTTCAATTCATTTTCACAATATTCCTTGAGTGAATTAGACAATTCAGTAACATCCTGAATACCTGAAATGATTTCAACATCTATTATAGCCAAATCAGTTATCATCATATCATATGATTCATCCCATGATATCTTAAGAAACTTAATTGGTGATTTACATAGTAAGTAGTTGTATATTCCAGTCAGTGTTTTGAATGTATCAACAAATCTGGACTTAACAGTAAATCTTATGCTTATCTTCACTGTTTGTATCTCCTATTCTGATTCGTAACAATCCCATCCATCTTCTATCTCTAGTTCTGGTCTTAATGAACCACCATTTGCATACACCATATCAGCAAACTTCTCACTATTCTTCTCTGGTTTGTCTTTCCAGCACACAGCCATGTTAATTATCTCTGTTTCATTCATTAATTCTGCCAACACATATTCCTTAGCACAATATCTTCTCAAGAATTGTATAACTAATTTTGTAAATGGTTTATTGCCTACTACACCACATGCTGTTGAATATTTGCTCAAATCATCTATTGGAATCTTACGTACACAAGTGTCTTGAAATATATTCTGTGTGCAGTATTTGAAAACTTCAAATGGGATGTCTCTAAATCCCATAGAATATATCTTCTTCAACTTCTTGTCTCTCTTTTGTTGTCTTGCATCCATTCTCTTGAAATAACAATTTGAACATATTGGCTCACCATTTTCTGTTTCGTAGTATATCACCAATTCTTTTGTATCATCACCTATTAACTCTCCACAGTCTTTGCAGTAATATTTCAAATACATCACCTCCGAACAACTGTTCACACATTCTTCTTGAGTGGACATTTATTGGTATTTACAAATCTACATGTTAAACATGCTTCATCAAAATCTGTCATATCACATTCAAACAAATCTTCAAATTCTGGACAAATATCATCTCCACATTCTTCTAAATGTACACAATAAAAACAACATTGTGAACATCCAACATCACAGATAACCATTCCTTTTCTTGATGTATCTAGTTCAAACTTATCACATTTTGGCATCACATCACCCCTATAATTCCTCAACTACTGCTTCTTCTTTACTCATAAAAGCATACTTACAATATGGACAGTGATATCTTCTAAGTCTAATAACAGATACACCATCCTTGAATCTTTTACATGAATATACACCATTTCTTACTTTCTTGCAAAATACACATCTTTCTGATTTCTTCTTGCCGAGTGCATACACAACTTTCTTCTCTACTTCTGATAGTGCAAATATCTTGTTCTCCATACTGTTTTTCTGACGGAGTATTCTGATTAACTCTTCTTTAAATGTTCTTTTCATTTTGCCTAATGATACATACACATTCTGCAGTTCTTCAATATCTAATTTAGTTACTATTGATGTGAATATAGAAACTGATTTAAGATCTCCATTAAGAACATGATTGATTGCTTCTAATACTTCATAAGCATAAGCTTTCTGTTTCTTCCTTTTAGCCATATTCATTCACCAATATAGAAAAAAGAAAGGATATTTAGAGTAGATAATCACCTAGTTTCTTCAGCATAGGTCTTGCTTCTTTCAATTCTAGTACTGTATCTTTGAAGAATCCTTCATGTATGCTCTTGCATGACTTCATTAGAAACACACCAAATTCTGTAGGTAATCTATTGGATATTATAATGATACTGCGTAGTGTTTCTTTGTCTTTGTGTGTTCTGAAGTATTCAGCAAGACTAGCACAGAGTGAATACAGCAAGTCATGTTCTTCTGGTATTGGTACTTTATTTGGTTTGTTTATGTATACATCTATAGATGGCAATTTCTCACGTAACCTAAGGAATGCTCTGAATTCACCAGCTACATATGGTCCAACACATATTGATGAATATATTTCTATCAAGTCTAGATCATCTATTCCTTTTATCATATCACTTGTGTAATGCCATGTACGTGGCGTTGGAAATGCATGTTGTCTAGCCTTTGGATCAAACTTGTATATTGCTGATTGATGTGTCATCAGAAATGCTAGTATTCTTGAATCAATACCATTAGCCATACCCCATTCTACAAATTCTTCAACTGATGGACACCGTAGTTCTACATGGGCAAATCTGTTTGCCAAGAATGGTGATATCTCAAATATTGGTGCTTCAGTAATTCTATTTGTTGCTCCAATTATCATATATCCTTCTGGCTTAGTCCATTCACCTAGTCTTCCATCATATATCATTTCTGCTGCAGCAGAACGTGTTAACTGTGGTGCCTGTAGTATTTCATCTAGGAAGATAATACCTTTGCCTTCATGTGGTAACCAACTTGGTGGATTCCATCGTGTGGTGAATGTAATGATTTCACATTCTTCACCACTAGCTAGATACTCTTGCAACACTTTGACTGGTATCTCTAAACGTGAGTTATCTTGTAGGATAATAGCAAACACATCTGGTAGTCCTAACACATCTGATGGATCTCTCTGTGCTAATCTAATGTCTGTTACACAGAACTTATCTGGATGTTTGTTTGGTGTTTTAGTATCTATGAACTCTAACCCTTCCATCTTAGCTAATTTCTGTCCACTTGTTTTAACTGTCCACGATTTGCCAATACCAGGTGCTCCCCATATCATCAGTGGTAGTCTCTTTATTTGATAACATTTCATAATGATACGTTCTAGTTCTGCATGGTTGACAGTCAATATATTCGATATATGTTGTTTAACCATTCATATCACCCTCCAATAGTTCCCATAATTTTTTCATCTTGTTCTCAAGAATCTTCTTAGTAGTGCCTTCTGGTTTGACTGACATCATAGCTTTACACAACTCCATCTTAGCTTGTATGATATCCTTATCAGTTGTATCCTTGAATTGTTCTGACATTTTCATGAAAAGTTCTGCTTTAGGAAAGCTAGCTACTCTATGATGTTCATATATCCACTGCACAAATTCTTCTGCTAGCTGTATGTATTCTTCTTTAGATATTGTGTTCATATTATTCACTCCAATAGAGTATTATCCATATCAGTATTGCTGACACTATTTCGAGTGGATTCATTCGTAGCATCCCATCTGTAAACAATGCACCACTTATGCTATATCCCATGTTTCTCAGCAGAGTTGTTTCAGGTTTAATTCTTATATTCATATTCTTTCTCTCCATATTTGTGACTTTGATTTAATACTCCAATTTCAACATATCAAATTACCCTACTGTTGTTAACATCTATTTCACTCTTACTGCTTTATATCCAATAGTGTGTCCATAAATGTTAATCTCTTGAATGATCTTGTATCTAGCATTTATGCATATCTCTCCTTCAAACTCTATTCCTTCATACACAGTACCATCATCAAAATATGCAACTGAAGGACTCATAAATCCACGTGGTTTATAATCAATTAGACTCTTAGTACCAACTTCAACACATGTCCAGGGAAATATGTACAAACATATTGCTATAATCATGCCTATAAACAACACTAATGCTATTGCACCAATCACAACATCTCTATCCATTTCTGCTTACCTCTATTATTTCAAACCGATATTTCTTGCATTTGAATATATAATCTCCCATGCTTCATCACCTACAGATAGTATATTGCAATATAATCACGAACTTTGTTTATAAAATCATCATATGGTAAGTCCAATAGTTTCATCATCTCATCATATGCTATCATGTCAGCTATTCTTAGAAACTTTATCAGTAAATCAGCAGTATATTTGCTAACAAATGACACTCTATTTCTCTGTCTGAAGAACTGTTTCTTGAGAACATGATGTATCACAGAATCTCTCAAGATAGGATAACTAGCATACAATCTTTGGAATGTATCAGTCTCATCTAACTTGTAAAATGAAACAGCAATCCAACTATTGTTACCCCAGTTAACAAGCCTGATTTCAATTTCAATTGGCTTGGTGTTATTCTTCATGTTCCTTCACTTGATAGATTTTTGCATATATCTCTACAAGTGCAATAGTTCCACAGTTGTTACACACAAGTTTACCAGTAGAATCTCTCTTATAGAATTTGAATGTGTAATTTCTACTCTTACACTTGGGACATTCCAATGCAGTAAAAGGTACTTCTTTCATAAACTCTCCACCATCAACATGTTATATAACAACTTTGCTAATGGTTCATATCTTTCTGTAATCAAATAATATACACGTTTACTATCTGGTCTGTATATCTTAACAACACCATGTTTCTGTAATCGTTTCAGTGCTTTATCCATGCTATCAGAATATGATACATTTAACTTACGACATTTTTCAGATAGATCATTCCGTCTGATATATGGATTCTTGTAAATAGTTGCTAGTAACACACATTCTAGCTTACTCAATCTAGATATCAAATATGGCATACATTTGAGAAGATCAGTATCGTATTTCATAACAGATCCTCTGTTATAAGCCATTAGTTTGTTTACTTTCATACATCTGTCTAATTTTGCTGATAGTATCCACATCATCAACTGATTTATCCAATCTTAAACGTAACAGTCTAGGATTCCGTAATGCATATCCAGAACTATACCTCTTGGACTTGAGTATTTCTTGGAAACATACTTCCACCACTATTTGTGGTTTGACTCTAGTCCCTT
>Ga0190361_1000654_pt1 | contig 13692 bp, 10 predicted proteins | sample 48721845_MG_FD_161273 | JGI IMG/M metagenome (GOLD analysis project Ga0190361, IMG submission 161273) | Hydrothermal vent microbial mat bacterial communities from Southern Trench, Guaymas Basin, Mexico - 4872-18-4-5_MG | ecosystem: Environmental > Aquatic > Marine > Hydrothermal vents >...
TCTGGTGCGGGCAGAAATTGTGACCGGCCTGTTATCAGCCGATTGTCTTGGAAGTGTTCCAGGCTAAAATTAGGTGCCAGTCACCATTTTCCCATCATGGTTTTGGAGATTCTTGCCCAAGGGAAGAAAAAGTTGCCAAATACGGTTAGTTTTAGCTATGCTTTTAAACCAGGCCATTAGTAGGAGTCGAACTGGTGGAAACATCATCTTTAAGCGCTCTTTTGACCATCAAGCTCGACATGATTCAAACCACCGCTTTGGGAGCCTTGGTCCTTTTCTTGGGTTACTTTGTCAAACGGCGCTTAGCTTTTCTTGATCGATTAAACATCCCCGCACCGGTGGTCGGAGGATTAATTTTCGCCACGCTGGCCCTCATTTTTCGGTTGACTAATGTTTTGAGCTTTGAATTTGATACCGCTCTCCAGAATCCCTTCATGATCGCCTTTTTTACCACCGTGGGGTTAACGGCTAGCTTTTCATTGCTTAAGGTCGGAGGTCCCCAAGTTATTCTTTTCTGGGGGATAGCTTCGCTGCTGGCTTTTCTTCAGGATGGAGTTGGAGTGTTAATGAGCAAAGTTTTAGGTGTTCATCCTTTCCTTGGTCTCATCACGGGCTCGGTGACGATGACTGGCGGTCATGGCACAGGACTTGCCTTTGGTCCTCTCTTTGAGAAAATGGGCATGAATGGAGCTACTACCTTGGCCGTAGCGGCAGCCACCTTTGGGTTGGTGGCGGGGGGTTTGATTGGAGGCCCCATCGGTACTTATTTAATTCAGAAGAAAAAGCTTCGTTCCCGATTTCAGCCTCTGCCTTCTTTGGCGGGGATAGCTCCAGAAGGGATGGATCAACTGGGAGAAGAGGGGGAACCTAAGCTGGAAGTTAGTGCTTATGAAATTCTTAAATATATGACCATCATTTTGGCTTGCATGTGGGTTGGGTCTCTGCTTTCGGCCTGGATAGAAAGCAAGGGGATTACTTTGCCTGCTTACATCGGCGCCATGTTGGTTGCTGCTCTCGTTCGCAACTTTTTTGATGTAACTAAGCTGGTGCCTATTTCCCAGGGTTATATTGATGTCTTGGGTTCGGTGGCTCTCAATCTTTTTTTGGCCATGGCCTTGATGAGTCTTCGCTTGTGGGAGCTTTTAGAATTGGCCTTGCCTATGCTTGTCATCCTTTGCCTTCAGGTTATGATGATGGCTGGCTTTGCTTTGTTTATTACTTTTAACCTCATGGGCAGGGATTATGACGCCGCGGTGATGGCCGGGGGAAATTGTGGCTTTAGTCTGGGGGCCACACCTAACGCCATTGCCAACATGGAGTCGCTGGTGGAAAAATTTGGTCCTGCCCCTCGTGCTTTCCTGGTCATCCCGATCGTGGGAGCTTTTTTTATTGATTTTACTAATGCTTTAATCATCACCTTTTTTATCAACATCGTTAAATAGAGTAAACCGCGGTTAAAATCATAAAAATGTAAATTATAGCCAGCTTGGAAGCCGGATTTAAGCGTATGCCTGTTGTCTTTTTTCCGGCTTGAGATAATTCTTTTCCCAGAGTGGATCTAGTTCTCTTTGTAGTTCTTTATCATAAGCCAGTAAACCTACGTAGTAGTCTTTATCTTGAAGAGCTTGGGCCGCTGGTTCATCGGCTGGTTTGGCTTTTGTTTCATCAATTATTTGCCGCATAATTTGATAATGGTCACGGATGACACAGGGGCGAAGAATATTTCCCATCTTGTCAGGAGGTCCTTGAAGGGCGTACTTTTCTTGCCATTCTCTAATTCTAGTGAATAAAGGAGAAAGGAGAACCTGGTTGAGATTACCACCTTGATTATAGATAGTAATAATGTTATCCAGCGTATAAGGATTGAAGACGCAAGGCATAACATTTCCATTCCAATCGATGTAAAGATAACCGCCGGGTTTGCCAGCGGAGATACAGCCGTTGGAGACAGCACCGCAGTTCCAGAAATCAGCCAGAAAAAGGTTCTGCTCGTGGATGTAGCTCCAAGTCTTTTCCAGCATCCATTTTCTCTGCTGAGGAGTAACTTGAAGATCTAGAGTAAAACGTCGGCCAATGGGCATGTATTGAAAGATCCATCCATAGAGGGCGCCTTGCTTGTTGAAATAAAAATCAATGAACTCTTCACTAAGTATCAACTCCGCGTTATGACGCATGGCGGTGATAGAAATCCCAAAAGGGACGCCTTCCTGGCGCAGGTTTTCCATGGCGTGAAGAATTTTCTTAAAGACTCCCTGGCCACGACGACGATCGGTTTCTTCTTCGAAGCCCTCAACGGAAATAGCAGGGGTAACGTTACCAACTTCCGCTAGTTTTTTGGCGGTATTAGCATCGATGAGAGTGCCGTTGGTGTACATTAGAAAAAAGGTGTCGGGGTGGTCCGCGAAAAGATCAAAAATATCTCGGCCTTCACTTTTATAGATTAATGGTTCTCCGCCTGAGATAACGGTAAAATGAGAGCTCCAGAGATCCTTTTGTTCGGCAATGATCCGGGTAGAAATTGAGAAAGGTAACGCCTCTTTAGTTTGGTGATAGCTATTAGCATAGCATCCTTCGCATTTTAGATTGCAAAGATGGGTTGGTGACAACGTGAGGAAAGCGGGGGGTTTTTGACCGTATTCTTGGACAAAACTTTCAATTTTCTCTTTGTTTTTGCTGTAGATACTTAAGAAGGAGTTGATAAATTTGGACCATACATTCTTCGATATAAGCCCTTCTTTTAAACCTCGGTCAATACCTCTAATCATGGTTCGGACCATGAGAAATTTGTCTTCTTGAACTTTCCGGGGGAAACGATTTGGATCTTTCTTCATATATTCTTGATAGAGGCCTTCTTCAATTTTATGAATGAGATGTTGACGAGCTAGGTCCCAAGTTAATAATTTTAGTAAAAATCCTCGAGAGCGATTACTCTTAAGCAAGTTAAGCATTTCCATTTTCTTCCTCCTTTTTGGTTAATTAGATTAATTTTTATTTAATTCAACGATTAAAATGTTTATTGATGTTTGTTTTTTAGCATCGTTTTATTATCTTTTCTTGGGTAATATTTTATCCCGCGGAAGATAACTTCTAACAATCTATCCAAATGTTGCTCTACATCTGGTGCAGCGAATTTTTCTTCCAAAAAATGTTCTAATCCTTTAAGGGCTGAAATGATAACCAGAGCTGTCTGCTCCAAATTCTTGATACGAAAGATTTTTTTCTCTCGCCCCTCTTTTAGAATTTGTTTGACAGTAGCTAATTCTTGGGTCATGATTTTTTTCCGGAATTTGTGGATAATCCTATCAGGCTTGGAAGTTTCCTCTCTAATAACTCGAGATATATTGTTTAACTCGGTTAAGCTTTGGATTCGAGCCAAAGCAAAAGCTTTTATTTTATGAAGAGGATGATGTTCTTTGTCTACAGCTTGGGCAATTTTTTGCTCCCAAAGCTGATTTTCCTTTTCTAGGACCTTTTCAACTATTTCATCTTTGCTCGCAAAGTAATAATAAAGAGAAGCTTTGCCCATGCGTGCTGCTTTGGCGATTTCGTCCACCGTTGTTTTGGCAAAACCAAAGTAGGAAAAAAGCTGCTGGGCAACTCGCAGAATTTCTTCCTTACGAGGCAAAGTCATTTTTCGACTCTTCGACCAAATTTTTTAAATGTTCGAATACAATATAATTGCTTTACTCACTTTTGTCAAGGATAAATTGCTTGTTTTCCTATCCCCAAGAAAATTTCTTAATTATGAACTATATCCTTTTCAAGGATGGACTTCATGCCTTGAAAATTAAAGATTTTGGATTATCTCCCATTTAGGTGGTAAAAGCTTGAATGATTTTTAAGGAAAAGCAGCCCAGATCATGGAAGCCATAAGTTTTTCCAGGTGGCAGGTTTCCCTTACGTGAAATTTTGAGGTGGAAATCACACAATTTCCATTCTCTTGTCTACCCTATTAAATCCCTTCTACCGCCCTTTTTATCATCGAGTTGGTTCACGCTAAGAAAAGATGATCGAAAGGAGAAGTTTGAAGTTTAATGCTTTGTAATTTGAAAGTCTAAAGACAAAAACAATTGATGTCTGAAATATAAGAGGAGATATTTTTGACTTTTTTTGCCGGGAGTGATAATTCTGTTTTCGAACTTTTATTTTTTTTCTCAGTTTTTATTAAAGGAGTGCTTACATGATTTCTCGCCGGCAGTTTTTGACCATTGGCGGATTGAGCTTAACCACTTTTGGTTTTGTAGAGCGAGTTTTGTCTCAATCCAAAGAAAAAATGCTTCCTAAAATCAAGGAAATGGTTAAAGGAATCGAGCCTCTTAGCCGCAGCGATTATGAAGCTCGCCAAGAGAAAGCCCGCCATCTAATGGCTGATTTGGGGATAGATGGCTTGTTCCTCACCCCCAGCCCTAATTTATTATATTTCACAGGGGTGCAATGGGGAAGGAGCGAGCGTACATTTGGAGCGCTTCTTAATCGAAAAAAAGAACCAATTTGGGTCTGTCCTAGCTTTGAGTTGGAAAGGGCCAAAGAATTGATTCCTTCCCACCAAGAAATACGAACCTGGGAAGAGCATGAAAGCCCCTTTGCCTTGATCGCCGGGATCATGAAGGATTTAGGTGTTTCCAAGGGGAAGTTAGCCCTTGGTCCAACAGTTCGCTTCTTCGTTTATTTTGGCCTTCGTCAGGATGCCCCTCATCTGGAGATAACTAATGGCGCGGCGGTGACTGAGGGGTGCCGGGGAATTAAAAGTGCCAAGGAAATTAAATATATGGATTTGGCCAATCGAATTACTAAGCTTGCTTATCAAGAAAGTTTTAAGCATCTCCATGAGGGAATGACTCAGCGAGAATTAGCTGATTATGTTCGTCAAGCTCACCAGGAGATGGGAGTTACCGGGGGAGGTTGGCCCCAATTTGGTCCTAGTTCATCTTTTCCTCATGGGTCACGTAAGCCGCGTAGTTTAAAGAGGGGAGACATTGTCTTGATTGATGGTGGATGTAGTGTGCAGGGATATCGCTCGGATGTGACCCGGACTATTGTTTTTGGCAAAGCAAGCGCCAAACAGATTAAATTATGGAACATCGTTCGCCAGGCTCAACAGGCTGCTTATCGGGCCGTTCGTCCTGGGGTGACTTGTGAAGAGATTGATCAAGCGGCTCGTCGAGTTATTGAAGAGGCAGGGTTTGGGCCCGATTATAAATATTTCTCCCATCGTCTTGGTCATGGGATTGGGATGGAAGGACATGAGTACCCTTATTTAGTGCGGGGAAATAAGTTAAAACTCCAGCCCGGGATGACCTTTAGCAATGAACCGGGTATTTATATCCACGGTGAATTTGGGGTTCGAACTGAGGATTGTTTTGTCGTTACTGAAGATGGTTATCGAGTATTAGGAGGAATGGAGACTGTCTCTATCTCTCAACCCTTTGCTGTCGATTGAAAAAAATCTACTTTTTCTTTTTTAATTTTAAGGCCGAGGGAGTCACAGCTAGCCCTCCCAAGGAGGTACAGCGTAATTCAGGCGGAAGCATCTGGCCCGAAGCAAGGACCGCGTCGATGGTTTCATCAAGTGGGATGGGATTTTGGTAACCACCAAGGACGATATCGGCGCAGACAAAAGCACTCGCGGCGGCCACGGCATTGCGAGTATGACAGGGAATTTCGCATCTTTCCTGAACTAAATCGCAGGGCGAACCCATGGTATTCTGGAGGGAAATGGCAGCTGCATCGAGAGCCTGGCCACAATTTCCTCCAGCAGCCTCAACCACGGCCGCTGCTCCCATCGCTCCCGCGGCTCCGATTTCAACTTGACAACCAGCAATTTCAGCAGCAAAGGTGGCCCGATGAGCAACGATTAGGCCTACAGCGCCGGCAGCAAATAGAGCCAACACGATTTGAGTTTCATCGAGGTTTTTTTCTTCGGCCAAGGTGGCCACAACACCAGGAATGACTCCGGCTGATCCTCCAGTTGGGGCAGCGCACACCCTCCCCAGACTATTGGCAGTATGCATCACGGCCATAGCTCGCGCAGCGGCTCGGGCATGGGGACCTCCGATGGCCACGGCCTGGCTATCGATAGCCTGTTTAATTTTAGGGGCACTTGGCTCAAGAAGGGTTAAGTGGACTTTGTCTTCTTCAAAGCCGGCGGTGATGGCTTCTTTCATGACTTGCCATCTTTTTTTCATTTCCTGATAACATTCTTCTTCGGAAAGGCCTAAAAGTGAGGCCTCGTAGGTTAAAGCTATTTTTCCCAAGGACAGGTTTCTTTTAGTTGCCTGCAATATTATTTCTTCACCCGAGGAGAAGATGGGTTCACCTTTTTGAGGAAAAACTAAAGGTGGTGCCATCCAAAGTTGATTTCCCAAGGAAAGAGAACGTAATTCTCTCACTAGAGCTTGATCGGGCTTTTGTTGAAACTTGGTGACCAAGAGAGCTTGGCCTTCTCTCTCTTTTAAGTCAATTTCCCCTGGATAAGCTTGGATGATGGCCTGTATTTTTCTTGAATCTGCCTTCTGGCCGGGAATGATAACTACGTGATTTTTCCCGTCAAGCCCCACCGGCCAATTGTTTAGCTTGACAATTTTTATGGCGCCTCCCCCAATTGATTTTGCGACCAGGGATAATGATTTCCCCTTTTTAGATTTTAAGAGGATCTTCACGCTGTTGGGATGATCAGCTTCAGGAAAAGGAGATACCGAAAACTCGAGTTGGATATTTTTTTCGTGGGCCACTTTAAGAGCTTGGGGAAATCTTTCATCGGTGAGTGTCCAATCCAGCAAGGCGGCGGCAAAAGCTAAATCTGATCCTTGAGCTTGGAAGACTCGGGAATAGGAACCATCAGGATGGAAAATAAACTTGGCTGCGGAAGGGGGCTCGCCCAATAATTCCCGGGCCATCTTCCCGATAAAATAAGATCCAGCGGTGTGGGAACTTGATTGGCCTCTCATTACCGGACCCAGAACATCATTAAAAATACTGATGAATTTCGCTGGCGATGAGTTCATGGCCATTTTCCTTCTTCTAAAGTTATTTTAGGCTTTCCTTGCCTTTAAAAGCACGGTCAATGGCGAATTCTCTAAAATCCACATCCCATTTTTCTTCGGCTATGAAATGGGCCAGGTGTCGTCCGATGCCCGGCCCAAACATAAAACCATGGCCGCTCATGCCTGAGGCGATATAGAGGTTGGAGATAGGACTTTCATCGACGATTGGGCTGCCATCGGGAGTCATTGTGTAACAGCCGGCCCATTGGCGGAGGATGGTGGCTTTCTCCAAGGCGGGGACTAGGCGGATCATCCGTTTGCCCATTTCCCGCAGAAATTCAAGGGAAGCTTCATGACAGATGCCTGGAAAATTAGGGTAGGGGGTGTAGCAACCCACGATGTGCCCACTGAGGTATTGATGAAAGTAGCAGCCATCTTGTCGATAGTCAACAAGCATCGGGTCGATTATCTTGGGAATTCTCTCGGTAACGATGGCTTCGTGCCTTTCGGGGTAAAGAGGAAGATCTAATCCCATTTGCTGGGCTAATTCTCTGGTCCAGGGGCCAGCACTAAGCACAACTTTGGGGGCTTCTAGTTGACAGCCATCTTGTAAGGTGAGGATAAAGTTTTTTGGCTTTTCGATTTTAGTCACGGGATTATGAAGATAAAAAGCTTGTCTTTTTGCATCGAGTTTCTGTTTGTAACCTTTTAGAACTAAAAAAGGGTAAGCTTGGCCGTCATCGGGGCAATAGGCAGCCGCTAGAAGACCAGTAATATTTAGTTCCGGGACAAGATCCTTGGTTTCTTCAGGGGTTAGAAGGGAAACATTAACACCTTCTTGTCGTTGAATTTGGATGTTAGATTTAAACACTTCAACTAATTGCTCATCGTGAGCTAAGAGAAGATAGCCCCCCTGATGAAAGTCAACCGAAAACCCGAATTCTTCCTTCATTTGAGCAAATAAAGAAACGCTTTCTTTCATAACTCTGATCGAGGTAGGAGTGGAGAATTGTTGTCGGATGCCACCGATACATCTTAAAGTTGATCCTGAGCCAATGTAATTTTTCTCGATGATAGCTAACTTCATTCCCTTTTTACTTAAATAATAAGCGGTGGCCAGGCCGATGATGCCGGCCCCGATAATGGCTACGTCGCAGGTCGTTTTATTGCTCATTTCTATTTCTCTTTAAAAATAATTTCTCTCCAAATAATATTTGATAATTAATTACATTTAAACTCTTACCCTATAGCAAAATATCCTCTCGTTGGGAAAGATGAGACCGGGAATTTTTTAATAATAACCTCATCTTTGCCTTTTGCTTAGGAAAAGGTCAATCGTTTATCCTTCTTGTTTTCGTCTTTTACCATCTTTGAGTTTGCTAGCGACTGCGAAAGTATTTTTAGTTAGTTATTAATTCTAAAAATCAAGATCGCCTCAAAAAAGAAGAAATGGTTTTAACACAGCCCTTTTTTGAAGTCAATAAAATCTAAAATCTCAGTTTTTTTACCGCCTAGAGATAATATCTGCTTGCTGCCCGACAAAAATGTTGGGTTTAATTATTAAGCCCCCGTGGGATTCGTTTTTTCCTTGACAACTGAGGGACAAAATAGCTAGTTTATACTCTCAAATTTTAAATTTCCTATCATTCTGACTGTCTATTTTAAAGGACTGATCATGGAAGATTTAAGAATTCCAGCAATTACTCGTCAAGAAAAAGTTAAATTAAAAGTAAACGACCAGACAATCGAAGCTTATGCTGGCGAAACAGTGCTAGCAGCTTTGATGGCTGCGGGGATTAAGATCCTCAAGAAAAATCCTGTTAGTCACCAACCCCGGGGAGCTTTATGTGGAATGGGGGTCTGTTTTGAGTGTACGGTGACCATAAATGGTCGACCCAATGTTCGGGCTTGTATGACCGAAGTTGAAGATGGCATGGAAATTAAAATTGGTGAGTGAAGAAATGAATCCCGTAAAAAACAAATATGATGTTATCATTGTGGGGAGTGGCTTGGCGGGAATTGTGGCCGGCACCATCTTGGCTGATCATGGACTGGATGTGCTTCTCTTTGATGAAAACATTCATCTAGGGGGGCAATTGTTACGGCGAATTCCTGAGCAACTGGGAGAATATTCACCGAAATTGGATAAGATTAAAAAAATCGGTTTTAGCTTGGTGGAGCAAATCAAGCAGAAAAAAATTACCTTGATGAATAGAACCACGTTAATGGGAGTTTATCCCCCCTCGGAGATTCTTGTGGAATGGAATCGAGAGAAAACCTATGCTTTCAATTATGAGTGTCTTCTTGTAGCCACCGGGGCTAGAGAACGGTTTTTCCCATTTCCGGGCTGGACCTTGCCTGGAGTTTATTCCACGGGCCTCCTTCAAGTGATGATGAAAAGTTCTGGTGTTTTGCCCGCCCGCCGGACGATTATTGCTGGTTCAGGACTTTTTTTAATGGCTGCAGCCTATGAATATTTGAAAAATGGCGGCCAGCTTTTGGGCATTATGGAACAAACTCCGATGCTCAACAAAATTAAATTTTTCCCGCAGATTTTCCATCAATCCGCTAAATTCTGGGAAGGGGCTCGTTACTTGTCTTTGATTTATCGAAAGAGAGTGCCCCTAAAATACCGGCGAAAAGTAGTTGAAGCCCGCGGAGAAAAACAAGTTGAAGAAGTGGTGATTGGGCGTGTTGACGCCAAGGGAAGATTAATCCCAGGAAGTGAAAAGACCTACTCCGTGGAATCGTTAGCCATTGGCTATGGATTTGTGCCTAATGTTGAAGCGGCTCAGTTGGCCGGATGTGAACTGGAGTATCAACCGGAGAAAGGGGGTTGGATAGTTAAGGTTAATGATGATTTGGAAACAAATGTGGCTGGGATTATCGCTGCTGGAGAGATTACCGGTATTGGCGGGGGACAAAAATCGATTAATGAAGGCAAATTGGCCGCCTATAACATTTTGCGCCACTTGGGACAAGAGAAAGATTCTAGTTTAGCCAGGGTGGTTACAAAATTAAAAAAAGAGAGAAAGCATCATTTAAGTTTTGCTAAATATTTTAATTCTCTTTACCGGGTGGAGCCGCAATCACTCCTTGAGCTTTCCGATGAAACTATCGTTTGTCGTTGTGAAAGTGTGACGGTGGGGCAGATTAAGGAGGCGGTGGAGATGGGCTGTTATAATCCGAACGCTTTAAAAATTGCCACCCGGTGTGCCATGGGAAAATGTCAAGGCCGGACCTGTGCTCCGATAATCTATGATTTACTCCAGGCTTTATGTCAGAAAAAGGGAGAGGAAATAGGGCTTTTTACGGTTCGCCCGCCTTTAAAGCCAGTTTCCATTAAAGCTCTTCAAGATTCGGTTAGGCAACAGGCTTAAGCTCGGAAAGAGAAAATAAAAAAAAGTTGTCAACTCTTAATTATAAATTGCTAGTCTTTCTAGCTCTTGAGAAATCTTAATGTAGACCTAGATGGTGAGGAAAATTAAAGCAATAGCCACAATAAAGCTTAGGCCGGCCAAGAGGCTGCTGAGGTATGAACCTTGCTGCCCAACTGATTTCCAAAGAAATGTAACTTCAGGTTCAATAAATTGAGTTTTTTGAGTTTATTTTTGAGGCATGGTTAACTATTACAAAAAGATGTATTGATCAATTAAGAGGAGATTAAAGAGAAGTTTTTGAATGACCAAATTCAAACTAGTAAATGATATAAAAAGATAAAAGAACATGTTTATAAAAACTATAAAAATTACTCATATTTTCCCTTGTCTGGCGGATCCAGAAAAAATCAGATTTATTGCTTATTTTGATAAGAATGTTTCAAAAATACTTCCCTATTTAAACACGGTATTAGAGGGAGCTATTTACAATCACCTGAGTCATACTTTGACTATAAAAAAAGAAGGCCGGCTTATTACCATTCATCCTAATAAAATAGCCGCCGGGAAGATTTTAAACGAAAAAGACGCCAAAGAGATTACTGAATGGCTGAAAGAGAGAATAAATTATTGTTATGAAAATGAAAACTCAATTGAGCCCAGTTATGAGAGAAGATCTAGACTTACAGCTTTGGATATTTACAAACTTTTGCCAGGAACAAACTGTAAAAAGTGTGGAGAATTAAGCTGCCTGGCTTTTGCCGTAAAATTGTCAGAAGAACAAGTAAATATAATGAAATGTGGGACCATTTTTTCAGGCGATTTTTCGGAGAAGAGAGAAGAACTCTTAAAGCTGTTGAAAGCTTCAGGTTATAAAGTGCCTAATGTCTTTATCTCTAAATAGTAGTGAAAGAGAAAGAAGTCTTTGGAAGAGAAAGTTCTGGCCGTAATATCTTCGGGTACAGGATTGAAGTCGCTTATGACCAAATCTTTGTCTAAAACAAAGATTCCGTTCCTATGTCAACAGATTCTTTATGAAAGCCAAGCTCTCTCAATTTTTCAATTAATTCATACCCATTTCTTTTTTGGTTTCAAAAATAGTTATCAAGGATTCATCTTTCTAAGATTAAATTGCCCTGATAATCAATGAGGAGATGCCAGGCTGGACTGACAAAGGTGGTTGAGTTTGTTTCTTGGATGAGAGCTGGGCCTTTAATTTTATGGCCAGCTCGGAGGCTATCTCGCCGGAAAACAGGGCATTTTATCGAACGAAGGCCTTTCTTGGTGTTTTGAGGTAACCATATTTCCCTAAATGATTTTCTGGACTCTGAAAGGGGATGGAGGGCTTTGGCCAAAGGTGGGAATTGAGGTTTAGGGCCTTTGACCACTGCTTTTAAACGGAGATTAACCACTTCCACGGGCTCATTCGGGTCACTATGACCATAGAATTGGTGGTGGAGTTGATGGAAAGCGGAGAGAAGTGAAGTTATTAGCTCAGTAGTAAATTTTTCCCCTGAAAAAGGAATATTCAGCTCATAATTTTGACCTTGATAACGGAGATCAGCCGAAGGGAATAACGCTGATTTTTCTCGGGCTGAGCTGGTTTTCTTTAGCCATGCTTTTGCTTCCTGCTTAAGGAGAGAAAAGATAGTTTGCAGGAGGGATATGTTTTCATTTTCTAACAGAAGTATTCTAGTCTTGACAAAATCCATAGTTATATCCGCCAGAAGAAGGCCAACCGAAGAGAATAAACCAGGGAAAGGCGGGATAATGATTTTTTTTATGCCCATTTCTTCGGCCAACTGGCAAGCATGGAGAGGCCCAGCTCCCCCGTAAGCTAGGAGAGTGAAATCCCGGGGGTCGTATCCCCGAGCAAGGGAGACAAGGCGGAGGATTCGCAGCATGTTAGCATTGATAATAGTCAGGATTCCTTGAGCTGCCTGCCGGTTTCCCAGTCCGAGAGGATGGGCTATTTTATCCTGGACAGCTTTGCTGGCTAAATCCGGATGAAGAGCTTTTCGTCCACCGAGAAGATTGTCTGGCTGAAGATAGCCAAGGAGTAAATAAGCATCAGTTACGGTGGCTTCCTCCCCTCCCTGGCCATAACTGGCCGGGCCAGGGTAGGCCCCCGCACTTTGTGGGCCAACTTGCAGATGTCCCCCGGCATCTATCCAGGCAATGCTTCCTGAGCCAGCCCCACATTCGGTTAGATCAATCATGGGGAAGCGAACCGGATACCCACCATAGTTTTTCCCACCGCGATGAATTTCCCCTCCCACTTGGTAATCAACAGTGTATTGAGGTTTGCCGTCGAAGATAACCCCCGCTTTGGCCGTTGTTCCGCCCATATCAAAGGCGATGACCTGCGGGAGCTGGAGTAGTTTCGCCCAGTGGGCAGCGGCGATAAGCCCGGCAGCTGGTCCAGACTCGATTAGTTGATGGGGATGACGCGTGGCTTCTTTAGCCGGCAACATCCCTCCTCCTGAGTGCATAATGAAAATTTCCGCGAGAGAACAGCCAATTTGATTAAGCTTCTTCAAGAGAACCTTGAGATAGTCAACGACAAGGGGCGCCACCGCTGCTGCGACCACGGTGGTGCTGGTCCGCTCGTATTCCCGAAATTCAGGAGAAATTTGGCTAGAAAGAAAGATGTGTTCTTCGGGAAAAAATTCCCTGGCGAGTTGGCCAAGCTTTTGTTCATGCCGAGGATTGAGAAAGGAAAATAGAAACGATACAGCCAGGGTTTTCACTCCTTCCTGGTGAAGGCGGCGGAGAGCTCTGCGGGCAGATGGTCCGTCAAGTTCTGTTAGCACTTGACCATCAGGCCCGATCCTTTCGGGGATTTCCTGAATTAATTCCCGGGGAACTAGAGGTGGCTGTTTTTCCACCTGGAGATTGTAGAGTTCGGGCCGGTCCTGGCGGCCTATTTCGAGTAAATCCCGAAAGCCCGCCGTAACGAGGAGCCCTGTTTTAGCCGTGTTTTGCTGGAGGAGGGCATTGGTAACCAATGTTGTTCCGTGGATGATAGTGGTGATTAGAGCGGGTTTGCTTTGGGCAACATCAGTAACCTCAAGTAGGCCGCGAAGAAAGGCTTTTTCTGGTTGAGCAGGAGTGCTGGGGATTTTAAGAGGCCAAAGCTTATTTTTTTCTTCGTCGAAAAAAAGAATATCGGTAAAAGTACCCCCCGTATCAATAGCCACTTTCATTTTTCTTCTTCCTCCGGTTGACTCCCAGTTGGGCGGAGTTGAAGAGTGGCTTTGGCTAAGATTTTTTTTGCCCTCGCCTTAAGGACCACTCCATAGGCTTGCCGGGCATGAGAGCGACTTATTCTC
>Ga0190361_1000655_pt1 | contig 13687 bp, 11 predicted proteins | sample 48721845_MG_FD_161273 | JGI IMG/M metagenome (GOLD analysis project Ga0190361, IMG submission 161273) | Hydrothermal vent microbial mat bacterial communities from Southern Trench, Guaymas Basin, Mexico - 4872-18-4-5_MG | ecosystem: Environmental > Aquatic > Marine > Hydrothermal vents >...
TTCATGAATTGGGTCATCTTTATGGTCTTGACCATTGCCCGGATCCCCATTGTGTAATGCATTTTTCCAATAGTATCGAAGATACCGATGTAAAATCTGCCTCCTTTTGCAAAAATTGCCGAAAAAAATTTGGGTTTTTGAGGAAAAAATAAAAAAATCAGTGGATATAATCCGTGTCCCTTTTTGATTACCCTGAAAGTATCATTCAGCCATTAATAAAACAATTGACCGTGCCTTCTTGGATGATTGTAATTTCAAAAAGAAATGCTTCTCTTAAATATCCAGCCTGCTGGCCTCTAAGGCATGGGTCTGAATGAATTCTCGCCTGGGTTCTACTGCCTCTCCCATTAAAATACTAAACAGCTCATCTGCCATAGCAGCATCTTGGATAGTCACCTGAAGTAATACCCTTTTTTGAGGATTCATGGTGGTCTCCCAAAGCTGTTCTGGGTTCATCTCGCCCAAACCTTTATAACGTTGAATTACATAACCTTTCTTCACTTCCTCTAAGATGGTCATCCATAGAAGATTCTCTTTTTCCACCTTGATTTCTTGACCATTCTTATAAAAAAAATAGGGAGGTGTGGCATTTAAATGAAGTTTTTTCTTTAAGCTGAAACACTTTTGATAATCAAAGGAGTTTATCAATTTGCTATCTACTAAAGATAAATGACCATTTACACTTACCTCTAATGTATAAAAACCAGTTTCTTGGTCTTTATATATTTTTCTTTCTTTAATGCCTTTTTCTACTAAAAACTCCTTTAATTTAGACACTGCTATTTCATCACCAAGAAGTGTTTTTTCTTTTATACCAAAAAGGATTAAACTCTCTATTAGAAACTCTGGATATCCCTGTTTTACAAGTTCCGCCATAAAGGAATGATAAATAAAGGCATTAGTAAGATAGCTCTTTAGCGCTTGCTTTTCTAATTTTAGTGACTTCTTTTGGTCTGTTACTATGATATTTTTACTAGCTTGCTCTATTAAAAACCTCTGAAGAGAATTTTCGTCTTCCACATAAAATTCTTCTTTTTTACCCTTTGCTAAGCGAAATAAAGGAGGAAGGGCAATATAAAGATGGCCTTTTTGAATAATTTCCTGCATCCGACGATAGAAAAAAGTAAGCAATAATGTGCGAATGTGTAAACCATCTACATCAGCATCTGTCATTAAAATAATTTTATGATACCGCAATTTATTGATGTCAAAATCCTCTCCAATACCAGTACCCAAGGCAGAAATGAGTGTCCTTATCTCTTGACTATTAAGAATTTTGTCAATACGAGTTTTTTCTACATTTAATATCTTTCCACGTAAGGGTAAAATTGCTTGAAATCTTCTATCTCTACCTTGTTTAGCAGAACCACCTGCTGACTCCCCTTCTACTAAAAATAATTCGCTCTTAGCAGGGTCTTTTTCTTGACAATCTGCCAATTTCCCTGGCAAACTGGAATCTCCCAGAACACCCTTACGCCTCACCAATTCTTTTGCTCGGCGAGCAGCTTCTCTAGCCCTTGCCGCCTCAATTATTTTACCCACAATGGCCTTTGCTATAGTAGGATTTTCCTCAAGATAGGAAAATAGTTCAGAATTAACCATAGACTCTACTAATCCCTTTACCTCACTATTGCCTAACTTGGTCTTGGTCTGCCCTTCAAACTGAGGATTGGGCATTCTTAAAGAGATTATTACAGTCAAACCTTCTCTTACATCTTCACCAGAAAGTTTTTCTTTCTTCAATAAATTATTTTGAGTGGTATATAAATTTAAACATCTAGTTAGAGCAGATTTGAATCCTACTACATGAAAACCACCTTCTTTAGTATTAATATTATTTACAAAACTTAAAATTCTCTCACTATATCCACTATTATATTGAATGGCTATTTCCACTTTTATATCTTCTTTTTCACCTGAAATATAAATTGGTTCATGTAATACATTTTTTGTCCGATTTAGATATTTTACAAAACTAACAATCCCTCCTTGATATTTATGAACTACGTTTTTTCCAATACGTTGGTCAGCAAATTCAATACTAAGATTCGGATTGAGAAACGCTAATTCTTGAAAGTGTTGGTTTAAAATATCAAAGTCAAAATTGATGCTTTTAAAAATAGATTCATCTGGCAAAAAGGTAATTTTTGTGCCTCGTCGCTGTGTTTCTCCTCTAACTGATAATGGTGTGACTACTTTCCCTCTTTCATATCTTTGCCAGTAAACCCTTCCTTCACGTCTAATTTCTACCTCCAAATATTCTGAAAGGGCATTAACTACAGAAACACCTACTCCATGAAGTCCACCAGAAATTTTGTATATTTTTTGGTCAAATTTCCCCCCAGCATGTAATTTTGTCATCACTACTTCAACTGCGGGAATACCTTCTGTCTCATGAATATCCACAGGAATTCCACGTCCATTATCTTCTACTACTACACTATTATCAGGATGGAGTGTGATTTTAATCCAATCACAGTAACCTGCAATGGCTTCATCAATGCTGTTATCCACTACCTCAAAAACTAAATGATGTAGACCTTCTATACCTGTATTTCCAATATACATAGCAGGACGCTGACGAACTGCCTCAAGCTGTTTAAGAACTTTTATACTTTGGGCTGTATATCCATCACTCATCTTCTTTTTTCTCCATAATAGGCACAATAAAGGCTTTAAAACCAAGGTCATTCTCACCTGTAATTACACACGGTGTTTTTTCGGCAGTGTTAAGACCAAAAATAAATATTTCACTATCCAAAACATTTAGGATATCTAAAAGATAAGAAATATTAAAAATAAACTTCATTTCTTTCGTTAAATTTCTCCCTGGCACAACTTCTATCTCTAAAGTTTCTTGTGCTTTACCCATTTCAGGATTATCCAGAAATAATGTAAGTTTGTCTTTAGTAAATAGAAAATCAGCTACTTTATTTTTTTCATCTACTAAAATATTCATTCTTCTCAAAATATCCTTTAATGGGGCTTTTGGAATCTTTGCTTCATACTCATTCTTTTCAGGAATGATATGTTGGTACTGAGGAAACCTATTTTCCATAAGTCTTATATAAAGTAAATCTCCATTTTCGCCTGCCTGCCTGTCCCCGCCTGCCGGTCGGGCAGGGGCAGACACGGCTGGCGAAGGAGGTATTTTTATTACTCCTGCACTGTTATCAAAGCCTATTTCCAATGTTTCTCGTGGATTCAGTCTTAAAATTTCCAATACTGCTTTTTTGGGAATCATTATATTTTTTTCAAACTGAAGGATTTCTATATCCTCAAATGGAATTTCCATATAAGTCAGTCTAAATCTATCTGTAGAGACAAACCGCAATTTTTTGTCTATTTTTTCACAACATAAACCTGCTAAATGTGTATCTAATTCTTCCTTAGCCATAGAAAAATATGTTTTTGTTATAGCTTTATTAAGTAATTCTCCTGAAATGAAAACTAAATTAAAATGTCCTATCTCAGGAAATGAAGGAAATTCTTCTACAGGCAAAGATGCTAAAGAAAAGAATGAGTTTCCTCCTTTGATTTCTAACCATTGATTTTCATTTTCTCTTAAATAAATCTCTTCACAATTAAGATTTCTTATAATTTCATATAGAGCTTTTGCATGTACCACAATCTTTCCAGGCTGTGAAATTATTGGTTTACAAGTACCTTTAAAAGCCAAAAGTAAATCTGTGGCAAAAATATCTAATGAATTTTCTTTAGCATCTAATAAAACATGAGACAAAATAGGCATTGTAGACCTTTTTTCAATAAGCGGTTGGACCTTTTGTAAAGGATTTAAAATTTCCTCACGTAAAATTTTTATTTCCATTATTTATTCACTCCACTCTTTTTATTATACTATTTCTATAAGAATAATAGTAATAATAAAACTCAGTTCTTTTGTTTAAAACCTGTTTTTCTTCTCGAAAAAACCACTCTTTAATCTAACAAATTTTCCACAAAGTTTCAACAGTTTTGATAGGGTAACTAGTACTATGTCAAAGTCAGGCCATAAGTAACTTAACAAAAAGAACAAACGTTTAAATATGGTCTAAAAAATCCAAATTTCAAAATCCAAATGCCAAAACATTAAATCAGTGAGTAGTGAAATAGTGAGGGAATGAAATAGCCAAATAAGTTTTTTGTCTCACTCACTCCTTACTCCCTCACTATTTACTAAAATTAAGGTTGGCGAGAAAGAAAAAAACTTTTTTCCTTTCAACTAACTCTACTTTTTAAAAAGCAGATTGCGGAGTGCCATCAAGACTGGTGGAAGCCACCCTGAAGGGCTTGGTCTTGATGGCTTAACGGAGCAATCTGCTAAGCTATAAATAGGTTGGTAAAGTTAACCTTGACGTATCACTATCACCTAAAAGGTGAAACAACCAACATCAAAAGTTATAAGGAGTGCTCGCTGCGCTCCTCCCTGCCTGTCCCCGCCTGCCTGCGGGCAGGCCCGCCTGCCGTCGGGCAGGGGCAGACAGGCTTGAGAGAAAATTGGTTGGGATTTTATCCAAAAATCAATCGCGGATTTTGGGAAATCCTCTGGCTTTTTTCTCCCTTTGTGTTATAAGAAACTAAGGGATGGATCTAATAAAAGAAAATACCTTTGAAATATGTAAGGGGGTGTGATATGCTTGATTTTAATGATGCTTATATATTTGTAGATGAAGATAGAACAATTTTGGTGATGCGAAAATTGGGACCATTGCCAGTAGAGCTTGAAGATAAAACACTTTCCTTTATTGAAAAGCAAGAAATGCGACCAGTAGAAGGAGTTCTCATTGAATCGCAACTCAATCTAACAGAAAAGGGCAAACAACTTTTGAAACAACTGATAGAAACAGTAATTGTCCAAGATGCTGGAGTAGACTCAAATCAGCCAGGGAGATATTATTTACATCCTAAACGAATAGAAACCCTGAAAAACATAATTCAAGAACACAGCGTCACAGATTAAGGCAGTTGCACTCCCTAAAAAGAGGTATATATCTGGTAATTTGGGAAAGTCCTGTAAATTTAAATTATATAAGCCTCAAAATGCCAGATGAAGACCTTTTTCACCCGCTGAGATAACTACAAATCTAACCAGGTGCCCCCTTTGTTTTTTAGTCTATAAATCAAACTTCCATAATAAGCATTTTTATTACCACCTTAATTGTTCTGAAAAATAGCGGCAACAGGTTAGAGGCAAAATAACCTGATTTGCTTGGTTTTCAACGGGAGACTAAAATTTACTATAAAGTATCCATTTTCTTCTCTGTGGTTGAATCCTATTTTGTGCTTTTGAGTAAGTTGACGTACTAAAGCAAGACCAATTCCGCTTCCTTTTGGTATGAGAGGATCAATATCGTTTTTAATAAAGCATGAAACAAAATTGTTTTCTTTTTTAAGCTGGATAGAAATTTCTCTTTTTGCATATTTAACAGCATTTTCAATGATTAAGTAAAAAATCATTTCTATATCAGTTTTACATCCAGTCATAATCACATCTATCACATCTGAATTTAATTTTTTGTCTTTTAGTGCATCTTCAAATTCAACCAAGATAGATTCTATAATAAATTTTAAATTAATCTTTTCGTCTTCTCTGGAACCAGCTTTAAAATTTTTAATAATATTTAAAGTATGATTAAATTCCTTTTCAATAAACATATAGCCCTTTTCTAATCTATTTAAAGCAGCAGAGCTGGGAGTTTCTTTAAGGATTTCTATATTTAATCGTTGAGTTGCCAAAAAATTACCCAGTTTATGGGAAAGGGTAAGGAGAATCATTTCCAAAAAAACCCTATTTTCTTCTCTCTCTTTCAGATGTATCCATAAAATTTTATAAAACAGAAAAGTGAGGGATAATACTAAGGCTGTTTCCCACAGAAAAAGATTAGTGGCAAGGTCCTTAACTTCCTTATAACCAGGACCCCAATCTAGATAGACAAATTTTCCATTCAGAGTCTGGGGAAGGAGCTCTAACTCTTTGTCTAAAAGAGGTTTTTTTGAAACCTTGATATAAGAAGGCAAATTATAATTTTTTTGGTATCGAGCCATTTTCAATTCTATTTCTGCTCTCTGATAGTAATTTTCCTTTAAAGAAAACCTATAGAAGGAAATAGCTATGACATTGAGAATAGAAATACCCACTGAAATCAAGAGGAAAAAAACTAATAAGGTCTTATACTCAAATTTTATTTTAATCGATATCCCCTACCCTTATAAGTTTCTAGGGTATTTTCTGGTAATATCTTTCTTAATTCTTTTACATATGTTCGGATAATCTCTTCGCCTACTGGTTGATCTCCCCAAATATAGTTTAAAATTTGTGTCTTACTTACTATCTTGCCTTGGTGCTTAATAAAAAGGGACAGAAGTTGCCACGCTTTAGGAGAAAGTTTGATTTCCTTATCTTCTTGATATATGGTTTCTTTTTCTAAATCTATTTTTAAATTCTCTATAGAAATAACTTGTTCTCTGTGTTCCCTTCGGGTTAAGGCCTTAAGTCTTAATAATAATTCTTTAGGTGAAAAAGGTTTAACCAAATAATCATCAGCACCCCTTTCAAAACAGATTTCTTTGCTTCTCAATTCCTTTTTAGCAGTGAGGATTAAAATTGGAGTGTTTATTCCCTTTGTCCTGAGTTTTTTTAAAATATCTTCTCCCTTTTGATATTTAAGAATAAGGTCCAAAATAATAACATCAAAACTTTGGGTGAGGAAAACAACCTCCACCTCTCGGTCATCACTAAGCCATTTTACTTGAATACCATTTATTTCTAAATATTCCTTAAGACTTTCTCCTAAACCAAGATCGTCTTCGATAAGAAGGACCTTCATTTTTGGAAGGAATATAGCAAACCCCAAATACCTTGTCAAATATTCAAAAATCAGATAAAAATAAATTATCGGGACGTAGCTCAGCCTGGAAGAGCACAGCGTTCGGGACGCTGGGGTCGCAGGTTCAAATCCTGTCGTCCCGACCATGTTTTTAAAGGTATTTCTGTATCCTAAAAATCAAAGTCCCAATTCACCCGCGATATTTTGCATGGCCTTAAGAGCAATATCTACAAATTCTTCAAGTGAAAGGCCAAATTCAGAACAGGTGTTAATCTGCTCTCTATTAGCTCCGGCAGCGAATCCTCTTTCTTTAAATCTTCTAAGCACAAACTCGCTATCTATCTTAGATAGTCTCTTTTCTGGAATTATCAGTGCACAAGCAACAATAAGACCCGTCAGGGGGTCTACGGCATAAAGTGCCTTATCTAAATTACTATTTCTTAACAAATTATGTATGGGATTGTGTGCTTTTACTGCATAAACCACTTCTTGGGGTAAGCCCATCTCTTCCAATATTTCTGCTCCTCGTAAACCATGCCTTTCAGGCTGGTTTTTTGTTTCCTCATAATCAATATCATGTAAAAGACCAGCTAGCATCCAGCTTTCTTTATTTTCTCCAAGTCTTTCTGCCAAAGCCGCCATTACTGCCTCAGTAGCCAGCATGTGTTTTATAAGATTTTTATTCTTCACCCGTTTTTTCAATTCAGAAAAAGCCGTTTTTCTGTCCATTTTAAGAGTCTTAATTCATTCTTTATTTTATCTTTTATATTTCCCCATAAGTTGACCCTGCGCCAATATACATTCCTTCATAGCCTCTAACAGCTCATCTTTGGTCGCTCCAGGTTCAAGGGTAAGTTTTTTATTTAAGGCATATAATTTAAAGTAATATCTATGAGTACCTCCAGGTGGACATGGACCACCATAGCCAATTTTACCAAAGTCATTCTTACCTTGCTTTATTCCATTCTCTAATATTTTTTTAGGAGGTATCCCTTCAGGGAATTCGGTAATATGAGGGGGAATGTCAAATATCACCCAGTGCACCCATGTTCCCATGGGAGCATCTGGGTCATCACAAATGAGAGCCAGGCTTTGTGTTCCTTCTGGTACAGTTCCCCATGATAGAGGAGGAGATATATCTTTCCCATCGCAGGTATATTTCTTGGGTATCATACCACCTTCCTTAAATGCTGTGCTTTCAAGTTTTATTTCCATAATTTTCCCCTTATTACCTAATCGTTAGCTAATTGAAAAATTCAATTTGTAGCATCCACGCATCAATGTTAAAGCTATAATATGTCAATCAACTTAGTTTTGTCAACCTGCCCTGTGGGATACAAAAATCCTTATTTAGAAAAACTTCCTGATACCAAAAAAGGTAAGCTCCTCAAAACCGTAATAACTTTAAAAGAAAACCCACCCACCTGCCGTTGGGCAGGGCAGACAGGGATGCTTTTAAAGATTAACGCCTAAATTCTGGGGAATATTCAAGATAAGGGTCTCTATTGTATCATTGCAAATTTAATAAAATATAATAAATTTTGCTTATGATTAAAAAAGCAAGAGAAGCTATTTTGCATTGTCGTCGTTTGAGGGTGCTCACCGGAGCAGGCATTTCAGCGGAAAGTGGGGTGCCTACTTTTAGGGGAGCAAATGGGTTATGGGGTAAATATAATGTGATGGAGTTAGCCACTCCAGAAGCGTTTCAGCGCAATCCCGAGCTGGTGTGGAAATTTTATAATTGGAGACGAGAAGTTATAGCTAAAGTTAAACCTAATCCTGCTCATAAAGCCTTGGTAGATTTAGAAAAAATTATCCCTGATTTTTTACTCATTACCCAAAATGTAGATGGTCTTCACCAGCAGGCAGGAAATAAAAACATGGTGGAGTTACATGGAAACATCTGGTGGGTGAAATGCACCACCTGTGATTATTTGGCCCAAGATAGGAGTATACCATTACCTTCTCTACCTACCTGTCCTAAATGTAGCAGCTTATTACGTCCAAACGTGGTTTGGTTTGGGGAGGCTTTAGACCCAAAGTTGTTAGATAGAGTTATCAAGGCCATGGAAAAAACTGAGGTTCTATTAGTAATAGGCACTTCAGCCGTAGTTCAACCTGCCGCTTCTCTTATCTGGCTAGCTAAAGAAAAGGGGGCCTTGATTATAGAGATAAATATAGAAAAAACTGAGGCATCAGAAATAGCAGACATCACGCTTCTAGGAAAAGCAGGAGAAGTTCTACCTCAGTTGGTAAAAAGCTTTAGAGAATAAACAATGGATACGCTCATTTATGATGGTATTATTGTAACTTTGGATGAAATAGATACCTGGTATAATCCTGGCTATGTTTTTATTAAGGGTAATAAAATCAGAGAAGTAAATAGTGGACAGCCACCAAAAGAGCTGTTTTCTCAAGCAAAAAAGGTAATTAAGGCCTCAAATAAATTAGTTATGCCAGGCCTAATTAACAACCATACTCATGCTGCTATGAGTCTTTTTCGGGGCTTGGCTGATGATTTACCATTAGATAAATGGTTAGATACTTATATTTTTCCTATAGAAAAGGCATTTGTTAATGAAGAATTTACCTATTGGGGTACACTTTTAGCAGGCTGGGAGATGATAAGAAGTGGCACTACCTGTTTTGCTGATGGCTATTTTTGTGAGGATGGAGCAGTGAAGGCCTGTTTAGATTTAGGTATAAGGGCTATTTTGGCTCAAGGAATAATAGACTTTCCAGCTCCCGGTGTGCTTGACCCTAAAAAGAACATCTTGCATGCAGAGCAATTTTTAAAAAAATGGCAAAGTGTTTCAGAATTAATTACCCCTGCAGTTTTTGCCCATGCCCCTTATACCTGTTCTGATAAAACCCTTAAGTTTGCTAAGAAGCTGGCTGATGATTACCAGACTTTTTTCTTTATCCATGTAGCTGAGACAAAATGGGAAGTGGAAGAAATTAAAAAAACACATGGCTTCACACCTCTAACTTATCTTTACCATTTGGGCATCTTAGACCAAAAGACTATTATAGTTCATGCCAACTGGCTTACTAGAGAAGAAGTAAATATTATTAGGGATATAGGAGTAAAGGTAGTTCACTGTCCTGAAAGCAATCTAAAATTGGCTAGTGGACTTTCACCAGTACCTGAATTACTTGATAAAAATATTTTAGTAGCTTTGGGTACCGATGGATGTGCCAGTAACAATAATTTAGATTTATTTCAAGAGATGAATACTTGTGCCAAGATACATAAAGGGTTTTCACTTGACCCTACTATTATGCCTGCTAAAACTGTTTTAAAAATGGCCACTGTTTATCCTGCTCAAATGTTCTCTTTAAATATAGGAGTGCTTAAAAAAGGGAATTTTGCTGATCTAATTATTATAAATTTTAAACAACCCCATCTTTTTCCATTTTATAATCCTTATTCACACCTAGTTTATGCAGTGCATGGAACAGATATAGAGACAGTGATTATCAACGGCAAAATTATTATGGAGGATAAAAAACTATTGGGTATTAATTCCCCAAAAATCAAAACAAATATTTATAATTTGGCAAATAAAATTAAATTGCACTTATCCCCAAATCACTAAAAATCCAAGGATATAATAAGAAGGAACCAGGTAAGGGTGATAGGGGGTGATCTTTATTTTGTATCCAAATCTTCCTGTGTCTTGGCAACGAAAACTACCTTCAAATCGATAAACACCTTTCCTTTCTTGTAATACAGGCTTCATGGGAATGGTTTTTCTTTTTCTCAATTCTCCTGAGATGGAAAGCTGGCCATAATATATCTCTACCTTTACTTCTTCAGGAGAAATTTCCCCTAAATGAATTAAGGCCGTAATTTTTAGTTCTTCCCCCATAGGGATTTCTATACTATCAACAGGCTCAATACTAATTATAGAAACCTTTTCCCAGTTAGTCATAATTTTGGTCTTCCATTGAGATAACGCCTTTGCTCCTTTCATATTTTCTTGAACCAAGTTTTGCCAGTAGTGAAGAGCAGGAATATAAAAATCAGTGGTATACTCTTCTAACATGCGATGGGCATTAAATCGGGGACATAGAGAATACATAGAAATCTTTAACTTTTTAATCCATCCATGAGGCAAACCATTAGGCCCTCGATCGTAAAATAAAGGGATAATTTCATGTTCTAGTAAATTATAAAAAGAATTGCTTTCTACGTTGGCTTGATATTCAGGGTTATCATATTCATCACCAAAACCAATTAACCATCCTACTTCTGGATTATAGGCCTCTGCCCACCAACCATCTTCTGTGCTACAATGAAGAACGCCATTAGCTATAGCCTTCATTCCACTTGTCCCGCAAGCTTCGTTAGGTTTAAGTGGAGTATTAAGCCAGACATCAGCACCTTGAACAAAATATCTAGCTACCTCCAGGTCATAGTCTTCAATGAATACTAAACGACGTCTAAATTCTTTTTGTCTAGCCAATTCAATAATCTGTTTAATTAAGGCCTTAGCTGGTTTGTCCGCAGGATGAGCCTTACCAGCTACAATTATTTGAACAGGATGCTTATCATTATTCAAAATCCTGGCCAGCCTTTCTGGGTCTCTAAAAATCAGAGTAGGTCTTTTATAGTTGGTCATCCGGCGAGCCCAAACCAAGGTAAGGGCTTCAGGGTCAAGGATATCAGTTATTCTTCCAATTTCAGTTTGCGATACTCCTCCCCGTCTAAATTGATTTCGTAATCGTTCTCGACAAAAGGCTACCAACCTAGCTCTCCTACGCTCACAAACACTCCAAATTTCTTCATCCGGAATTTCTAATACCCTGGCCCAGACCCTTTCACTATCTGGGTCTTCAAACCAGTGGGGGCCTAGATAACGATTGTAAAGTTCTGACATATCATGAGAAACCCAAGAGGGCACATGAATTCCATTAGTAACATATTTTATAGGAACATCTTCTTCAGAGATTTTAGGCCAAAGTATATGCCACAATTTCTGTGAGACTTGCTGATGGAGTTTGCTCACCGCATTAATATGTCCTGAAAGTTTCATGGCTAAAATATTCATACAAAAGGGTTCATTATGGTCTGCGGGATTTTTCCTACCTAAGCCCAACAATACAGGTATAGAAATACCTAAACTGGGAGTATAATTACAAAAATACGCCTCTATTAACTGAGGGTCAAAAATATCTATACCAGCAGGGACAGAAGTATGACTGGTAAAAACATTGCTAGCCATCACCGCCAAATGAGCAGCATCAAAAGAAATGTCAGTTTTTTCCCTTAATACCCTGATTCTTTCTAAACCTGCAAAGGCTGAATGTCCCTCATTCATATGATAAATAGTAGGTGAGATGCCAAAAGTGTGAAGAACTCTTACCCCACCGATGCCTAATAAGATTTCTTGACGCAGTCGTATTTCCCTATGAGCATCATATAAGCGAAATGTGGTATTTTGAATATCAGGTGGGTTTTGAGGAATGTTGGTATCTAATAAATAAAGCTTCACTCTACCAATGTCTACACGCCATATCTGGGCATATGCTTTCTGGTCTTTAAAATCTACGGAGATTAAAATAGGATTGCCATTTTTATCTTTTTCTAAGTGTAATGGCATATGATAAAAATCATTTTCAGGATAAACCTCTTTCTGTTCTCCATTGCTAGTAAGCCTTTGTCTAAAATAACCATGTTGATATAAAAGGCCTATACCTACCATAGGTATATTTAAATCACTAGCTGACTTAAGATGATCTCCTGCCAAGACGCCAAGACCACCAGAATACATAGGTAGGCAATCAGTTAAACCAAATTCCGCAGAAAAGTAAGCTACCAAAAAATCTGTTTCTTTTTTAAAAAAAGGAGAAAAATGAGGACTTTCTATGTAATTTTTAAAGTTCTCATAAACACGGTTCAAATAATCTAAAAAGGAATTATCTTTAGACAATTCTTGAATGCGTGCTCCACTGAGTTGAGATAATAAAAGCACTGGGTTATGATATGTTTCTTCCCAGAGATGACGGTCTATGCGGCGGAAAAGGGCGATTATCTCAGGATTCCAAGCAAAGCGAAGATTATAAGCAAGTTCTATTAAAGGTTTCAAATTTTTCGGAAGCCGCAAAGAAACAGTAAAAATATGGAAATTATCCATATCCTTTCTCCTAATCCCTTTTTTTTCTCCAAGTAGTTCCAACTGGAGTATCTTCTAAAATAATACCTGCAAGTCTCAATTTTTCCCGAATAGCATCGGCAGTAGCCCAATCTTTCATTTTTCTAGCCTCTGACCTTTTATCAATAAGTTTTTGTATTTCTTCTTTGGTCAAAGCTACTCCCTGGGTAAGAAAGGTTTCAGGTGAAGATTGATATAATCCCAAGACTTTTCCTAAAGTCTTTATTTTGGCAATAGCCCAGGCCAATAAGCTTTTTTCTGGTTTTTTTTCTTCTAGATAAACATTAATAGCCTTTATACCACTGAATAAATACGCCAGAGCTAAGGCAGTATTAAAATCATCATCCATCGCTTGTTTGAATTTATTTTCTAAGGCAGCTAATTGTTTATATAAGGGTTTATCCTTTAACGCTTGTTCTTCAAACTCTACTACTTTCCCTATCCTATCTTGAGCCCTTTTAAGGGTTAAATAAACTCTTTCTAGGGCGTTTGTAGTTTCTTTTAACGCTACATCAGAGAAGTCTATAGGGCTGCGATAATGATGACTTAAGAAAAAGAGCCTCAAGGCCTCAGGGTGAAATTTGGCTAATACTTCACGAATGGTAAAAAAATTTCCTAAAGATTTAGACATTTTTTCCTTATTTACCATCACAAAACCGTGATGAATCCAGTATTTAGCAAAAGGTTTTTCAGTAGCTGCCT
>Ga0190361_1000659_pt1 | contig 13651 bp, 13 predicted proteins | sample 48721845_MG_FD_161273 | JGI IMG/M metagenome (GOLD analysis project Ga0190361, IMG submission 161273) | Hydrothermal vent microbial mat bacterial communities from Southern Trench, Guaymas Basin, Mexico - 4872-18-4-5_MG | ecosystem: Environmental > Aquatic > Marine > Hydrothermal vents >...
TGGTAAATCTTCCTAACAAAAGACAAAGTTTTAGAATAAACCCTGGCTGCGTTTCGATTGATCTTATCGGCTGTCTTGTTTAGTTTTTGGGGCACCGGAATCTTGATGGTTAATATCAAACGTCTTAACATTCCTCAATGTCCTCCCCATGCGATATTATCACATATCTTTAAATCAAACAGATGTTTCTACAAAATCAGCGCCTTACTCTCCCCCTAAAGAAGAAGAGCCTGCGGCGGTTTATCTTTTGTCACAAGGTAGTGGGTAGAATATTACAACAAGGAAAGACCGTATCAATCTCTGGAATACAAGGTGCCAGATGATGTTTACTATGGTGGGCTGGTGGAAAAGGCATCCTGAAGAGGAACAAAAACTGATATTTTTCCTGTCCCAAAATCGGGGAGCATTTCAGTTGGGAACGTTAGGCAACATTGCTTGGAGAGGAGTAACGCAAAATTTAAACATACAGGAGGGATAAATTATGGACGAGATAAAGTACAAACCAATAGGGATCATTCACTCTCCGTTCAAAAAGCCAAAAGGAACACCTATACAACCCACAGCCGCTAAGGGGGTTGATGGAACAGTTGAAATATTCCCAGAATATGCTGAAGGTTTGAAGGATCTTGATGGTTTCTCTCATATCATTTTGATATATCATTTTCATTTATCTAAAAAATCATCTTTAAAAGTAAAGCCATTTATGGATAATCGAACACGTGGAGTTTTCTCAACAAGGGCTCCAAGTAGGCCAAATCCAATCGGCATTTCTATAGTAAGATTGATTAAAATTGAGAAAAACATTTTATACATTCAAGATGTAGATATTGTAGATGGGACACCTCTCTTGGATATTAAGCCATATGTTCCTGAGTTTGATGCAAAGATAGTCAGTAAAATAGGATGGCTTGAGAAAAATGTGAATAAACTACCGGCCTCAAGAGATGATGGAAGGTTTCAAAGTGATTGATAGAACTTCCAATAACAAGTGGATTTCGCTATCGTTCTCTCAAATTTGCCATTGCAAACCTCACATATCATGGGGAAGTTATACTTAAACAGAAAAAAACTGGGATTTTCATAAATACCGATTTGCTCCTTTCCAGCTCCTTAGATGTCCGTTTGACTCTTTCTGCCTTCAGAAGCAACCTCTGTTAAGCACTTACTGTGCCGCAAATGTCATAAGATGTCGATAAACGTTATAGGCGCCATAGAATGTTATATCTGCACCATAACACATTTTAAAAAAGAATCCAGGTATGATATGCCTGGACGTGGTTAGTTGTGTTTAAAATGGCGGTATACAAAAAATGGCTGGGAGGGGAGGATTCGAACCTCCACCAGTGGATCCAGAGTCCACCGTCCTGCCATTAGACGACCTCCCAGCACCTTTCACACTGTTATTATATCAACAGTGGAAGGTTTTAACAAGTGTCAAGGGGGTTACCTCCGCTTTGAAGGTAAAACAATCATGCACTTTAGTGAATCTGGTATAATGCTTTTCAAATAAATCGTGGGGGATTTGAAATGTTCAAAAAAGGCCTCATCTCCAGTATGCCCATTGTTATCGGTTATTTTCCGGTGGCCGTGACCTTCGGTATAAACACAGTAGCACTGGGCTTTTCTCCTCTTGAAGCGATCCTATCATCCATGTTGATCTTTGCTGGAGCGAGTCAATTCGTTCTCATATCCACCATGGGTTATTCTTTCACGAATGCGATAATAATACCGCTATTTCTGAATCTCAGGCACATAGTCTATGGATGCGTGATATCTCAGAAATTCAGGATAGAAAAGCCTGTGATGACGGCGTTTGGCCTGACAGACGAGGTTTTCGCCACTTCGCTGAATTTGGCAAGTGATGAACGGTACATGTGGGGAATACAACTTGGTGCTTACTTGTCATGGGTGATAGGAACAGCCATCGGTGCTTTTGGTGGTTCCATACTGGTCTCAAACAAAATGTTAGTGCCTTCTCTTGTGTTCTCATTGAAAGCACTTTTTTTCATCCTTCTAATGGCCAATCTCGAACATAGCAGTATCCTATCCGCCTTCGTTGGAGGGAGTATCGCTATTCTGCTTCATAAATTTGGGTACACATCTTTGGGGATAATAGTTGCCGGTATCTTGAGTCCGATTATTGTGATGAAGATCAAAGGTGGGGAGAAAACGGAATGAGAAATTATGTGATAATAATTTTGGTTGCTCTTGGAACGTATCTGACGAGATTCCTTCCCATAAAATTCGGGAAGAAATTCAGGGAGTTGAAAGATATAGATGAATTCTTAAGACATTCATCGACCGCCTTGATATCTGCTCTTTTTATCACAACTCTCATATCTTTCCCCATAGAATCGAAAGAGATGATCAAAGGGATCCTGGCTCTGCTGGGTGTGTTCGTAGCTTATAGAATCTGGAAGAATCTGGGAATTTCGGTGCTGGTTGGTGTGATTTCTCATTTTCTTTTGAGCTTGATGGTCAAGTGATGGTTTCAAGGATTTTCCCTCCTGTACAACACTCGATTAAGAAATACCAAAATCATCACTCCAAGTTATGTTACAATCTCCTTAGAAAGGAGGCGAGCACTTTGTTAACGCCTACTGAGAAGAAGTACCTTCTAGCCGTTTATTTAACCATCGATGAAGGAAGCACGAGACTCAAGAGGGTATCCGAATTTTTGAAGGTGAAGATGCCATCGGCAAAACAGGCTTTGGAAGAACTTGCAAGAAAAAAACTCATAGATTACGTTACAAGAGGTCCAATATCTTTGACCAAGAAAGGAAAAGAGATGGCGGAGATCGAGAAGGAGAGGTTCGATAATCTCGTCAATTTTTTGGTAGAAGTTCTATTCCTTGATAAAGAGAAAGCTCAAAGGGGAGCATGGGAGGTCTTCTTCAACATGGACGATGACGTAGCACAAAGACTCATAGATTTCATGAACTTCCTATCCAAGTGCCCTCTGGAGCGACCGATATGTTTGAAAGGATTTGAGGAGTTCATAAAAACGGGAGAGTTCATTCACGCGTGTGTCAAATAGTTTTATCCGTAGTGTAAGAATTCCATCGTGTATAATAGCTTCTGTGCTCCCGCTCCACATGTTATTGTGGGGCCAAAAGACCGTGGGAGGAGGTGCTACTGTGGAAGAGTTGAGAGTTTATGAAACCATGTTCATCATGGATCCAACCATACCTGAGGAAGAAAGAGAAAAACTGGTTGAAAAAGTCAAAAACATCATTGAGGAGAGAGTCAAAGGAAAAATCGAGAACGTGGACAGATGGGGCGTTAGAAAGCTCGCTTACAAGATCAAGAAATTTCTGGAAGGAGATTACACGGTGATACTCTTTAGAGCGCCTGGAGACACGGTGAACAATCTGGAAGAGTTTTACAGGATAACACCTGAGATATTCAGATGGCAGACTTTCAGGAGGTTCGATATCGAGAAGAAGGAAAGAAAAGCGAAAAAGAAAGAAAAAAGTGGGCAGGTGACCTGATGTCTTTCTATAACAAGATCATCCTCATTGGTAGGTTGGTCAGGGATCCTGAAGAGAAATATACATTAACGGGAACTCCCGTATCAACTTTTACATTAGCTGTCGACAGGATTCCAAGAAAGAACGCTACAGAAGAGACACAGGATGTGGATTTCTTCAGAGTCGTGACATTCGGTAAACTTGCAGAATTCGTAAGAACGTACTTGACAAAGGGGAGGTTAATATTGGTTGAAGGTGAAATGAGAATGCGAAGGTGGGAGACATCAACGGGAGAGAAAAGGGTTACACCAGAGGTTCTGGCGAACGTTGTGAGGTTCATGGACAAAAAACCTGTGGTTGAAGAACCGGAAGTAGCAGAAGAAGAAAAACCTCTTGAAGATAAAGAAATTGGTGGAGAAGATATGTTTGGAGAGGAATTCATGAACGACGAACCACCATTTTGAAGGAGGGAGACCAGATGCCTGTTAGAAGGAGAAGGAAAAAGGTCAAAAAATGCAAGTTATGTGAGTTGAAGATAGATTATGTTGATTACAAGGATGTTAAACTCTTGAAGGAGTTCTTAACGGATAAAGCGAAGATAACTCCAAGAAGAATAAATGGAAATTGTGCAAAACATCAGAGAATGTTGAAGGTGGCTATAAAAAGGGCAAGACAGATGGCCCTTCTTCCCTACTTGAAGCACTGAAATCAAGGTCAAGAATCATAGTGGAATATAAGGATCGAAACTATTGCTTTGGCATCGGAAGCAAAAGTTTTTTTTGTAAAGTTTTTTTTGTAAAGGAGGGATGAGCCATGAACCTCAAAATCAAGATGGTTCTTCTCGTGGTGATCCCAATTGTTGTTATGTGGATTGCGAGTTTGTTCGTACTCAATTACCTTGGAGATATGAAGGAAGATATAAAAGGAAACATAACGCGTGCGGAGTTGATTTCTGATGAGGTTTCTTATCTTCTGATGGAAGCAAACGATCTGAAATATGCCGTTGCAAAGTTCACCATAAAGAGAGGAGCCAAGGAAAAGGAAGATATCTACAGTACCAAGAAGATACTGGAAGAGAGGATCGCTTCCTTGAAAGGTCTAGGTGTAGATACCAAATCCATAGAGGAGCAAGTCAGGACAATAGATGATCTACTCGACCGCCTGGAAAAATCACTGAAAGATGCAAAAGCTGAAGAGACTGCCAGTATTCTCGATGAGATAGACAAGGTGATGACGGATGTTGTGAATATTGCGAAAGCGATGGATAAGAAAGCGAAGGAAGATATGAAGAAGTCGATAGAGTACATGGATGAGAGTATGAAGAAAATATCTCTTGTCATGCTGATCGTACCTCTTGTCGTTTTAATAGTAGGTGCATTGGTCTCAGTTTTGATCGTTCTCAGAGTGTTCAGGAAACTGGGACTTCTTATGAACGCTTCTGATAGGTTGAAGGAAAACAATCTAACATTAGAGATCGAAGAGGAAAAGGGTAAGGATGAGATATCCAGATTGATAAACTCCTTCAAGCACGCCATAGAGTATTTAAGGGATAACTTGAAGGACATACAGCATAACACGGAGGAAATTTCAAGTGAGATGGACAGTATAACCACATCCATAGAACAGATCGCTAGTTCCATATCCGAGATAACGAGCAGTATGAACGATATCTCACACAGGGTTGAAGATATTTCCGCAAGTGTTCAGGAAACAACAGCTGGAACCCAAGAAATATCCGCAGCAACCAAAAGCATAGCTGATAACGCGCAAGAAGCGGCAACTTTCAGTTCTAAAAGCAGCGAGCTGGCTCAAGATGGTGGAAAGATAATACAAAAGGTTATAGAGTCCATGAAAAACATAACGAGCGTTACAGAGGATATCCAAAAGGTTGTGGACAGTTTCCAGAAAGGATCTGAGGATATAACAGGATTTGTGGATACCATAACGGCTATCGCTGAACAGACGAATCTTCTCGCTTTGAACGCGGCAATAGAAGCGGCACGTGCTGGGGAAGCTGGAAAAGGATTCGCCGTTGTTGCTGACGAGATAAGGAAACTTGCTGAGGAGAGTAGAACGGCGGCAGAAAAGATAAGGGGAGTTGTGGAGGAGATAAGAGGAATCGCAGAAGAAGCTGTGAAGGTGTCGGATAGAGTGAGAGAGCTCGTTGAAGAAGGTTCGAGTCTTGCAGATCAAGCGGGAGGAAAACTGAATGAAATCATAAGTTCTGTAACGAGAATCACAGAAATGCTCGAGAACATAGCGGCCTCCGTTGAAGAACAGACGGCAGCTGTAGATGAAATAACGAAAGCTATGACGGAAAATTCCAATGTGATTCAGGAGATAACGTCTTCCATTCAGAGTGTTAACGCATCGATACAGGAAGTCAACGCGAGCTCAGAAGAAATCACAAGTTCTGTAAAAACTGTAAGAGAGAGGATAGAAGGTTTGAGAGAAACTGTGAGGAGATACAAGATATAAAAGGCCCGCGTCATGCGGGCTTTTTTAATGCATTCTGATGTAAAGGTTATCAAGCTCTATGATTTCTCCCTTCGTTGAGTATGAGTTTAACAAAACACCAACTAAGAACACTTTCGAATGACAGAGACGCCTCAGGAAATCACGGAAAAATAAACATCCGGGTGGCGAAACTTAAGAAAGAAGACTCAAACCACTCCAGCCATTTAACTCCACATTATCTTGTCTAGGGGATAGATCGAGCCCACTTTCACGCTATCTTTGTATTTTCCATAATATCCATGAGCTCTTTTTCAAGAAGCTTATTTATGATTTCGTCGAGATCTCCGTTTAAAATCTCATCCAGTCTGTAGGATGTGTAGTTTATCCTGTGATCTGTTACTCTGTTTTGAGGGAAATTGTAGGTTCTTATCTTCTCACTCCTGTCACCTGTGCCTATCTGTTTTTTCCTTTCAGCTGATATCTCTTCCTGAGCTTTCTTCTTGTACAATTGATAAAGTCTCGCCCTTAGAATCCTCAAAGCTGTTTGCTTGTTTTGGTGTTGAGACCTTTCATTCTGGCATGAAACTGTTATACCCGTTGGGATGTGGGTTATTCTCACAGCAGATTCAGTTTTGTTGACGTATTGACCACCCTTCCCAGATGCTCTGAAAGTCTCTATTTTTAAGTCATCAGGTTTTATTTCGATCTCCACCTCTTCCACTTCTGGAAGTACTGCAACCGTTGCCGTTGATGTGTGGATTCTGCCTCCAGATTCTGTCACAGGTATTCTCTGAACCCTGTGAACACCACTTTCATATTTCAACCTTCTGAACGCATCTTTCCCCTTGACGAAAAACACTATTTCTTTGAATCCTCCAAGATCCGTTTCGTTGAAACTTGCGATCTCAACCTCCCATCCCTTCTTTTCAGCGTACTTGTAGTACATTCTGAACAGGTCACTGGCAAAGAGCGCTGCTTCTTCTCCTCCAGCTCCCGCCCTTATCTCCATTATCACGTTGCCTCTGAGTTTTTCCTCGGGAAGTAGAAGTAGGAGGAACTGCTGGAACAACTTCTCTTTTTTCCTCTCCAACTTCATGGCTTCATCCATATCTTCCTCTTTCCAGAGTTCTATCTCCTCTTCCAGATCAAGGAGCTTTTTGTAGGTTTCCAGAATTTCTTGGCATCTTGTATATTCCTTAGACAATCTTTTTATCTCATCGGCAGAGAGCTTCTCTGCAAAGCTGTTTTCCAATTCCTTCATTCTTTCTCTGATGCTGTCCATGTATCTTGAAAGATCCTGAAGCTTCATCAGAAACCAATCCTCCTTTTCACTTCTTCAGGGTTTCTTGCAAATTCGAGGGCAGTTTCCTTGGTTATTAAACCTTTCATGTAAGCACTTATCAGGGCGTCATCGAACAGTACCATTCCATGCTTTGCACTCGCTTGTATCACGGATTCAAGCTGATGGAGCTTGTTCTCTCTTATAAGATTCTTAACAGCCGGTGTTCCCACCATTATCTCAAGAATGGGGGTAAATCCCATCCCAGTAGCCTTTGGAAGAAGCCTTTGATAGATGACGGCGATGAGTGTGTTGGCAAGCTGTATCGCTATCTGCTTTTGCTGGTGGGCAGGAAAGACATCTATTATTCGTTCAGGTGCCGATGCGGCTGAATTCGTATGGACCGTTGAAAGAACCAGATGACCCGTCTCGGCGGCTGTCAAAGCCAGAGCCATGGTATCCAGATCTCTCATCTCGCCAACGAGTATAACGTCTGGATCCTGTCTCAGAGCGTATTTCAACCCGTCAAGGAAAGATTCAGTGTCTTGACCAAGTTCTCTCTGATGAATTATCGATTGCTTGTTCGTGAAGACGTATTCTATTGGATCTTCTATCGTGATGATATGGTACGGATTGTTCTCGTTGATGTAATCTATCATCGCAGCGAGAGTTGTGGATTTTCCACTCCCCGTTGGTCCCGCAACGAGTATCAAGCCATACTTAGAACTAGCGAAATCCTTGAGTATTTCAGGAAGTCCCAATTCCTCGAAAGTTCTTATCTTCTTTGGAATAAGCCTGAAAGCAACAGCGGGATTCCTCCTTTCGTAAAAGAAATTTCCTCTCACTCTTATGGCATCACCAACTGTGAAAGAAAAATCCCATTCTTTCTTCTTGGAAGGGTCTATTCTCAACTGAGCAAACAGATCCCTCAGCAGATCCATTATCATTTCTTTGTTCATTATGGGGTAATTTCTCTGAGGAACGAGTTTACCGTCTATTCTGAACACAGGGCGACATCCCACCGATATGTGAACGTCCGTTGCTCTCATGCTGTAAGCGGTTGCTATGAGATTCGACAGGCTGAGCGTTGCAACTTCGCTCATCTTCTCTCACCCCTCAGAACGGCGGAACATCTTGGACACACATCCGGATATTCTGGATCCTTCCCAACATCCGGGTGATATTTCCAGCATCTTTGACATTTCCTGCCATTGGCCTTTTCAACATTCACCACGACTTCTTCACCTTCGATCCCGTCCACATCGTTTGATATCTCAACTTGAGAAACGATGAAGAATTCCTCCAGGAAAGAAGATGAGCTTTCCAGAACCTTTTTAATTCTTTCATTCTTGGGTTTTATGGAGACTTTGGCATCTAGAGAGTGACCTATAAGACCTTTTTGTCTCTCTTCCTCTAAAGCTTTCAACACGTCCTCTCTGACTCTTAAAAGGGCATCAAACAGATTTAGAATTTCCTCGTCAACGAGATCCTCCTTGTATTCAGGCCATGTCTCAGCTTGTACTGTCTTGTATTTTCTATCCTTTTCATGGAAATACTGATAAACCTCTTCCATGGTGAACGTTAGAATCGGAGCTAACATCTTTGTCAGGGAAATTAAAATTTCGTGAAGTACAGTCTGGGCAGATCTTCTGTATATAGAGTCCTTTGCTTCAACGTACAATCTATCTTTTATGATATCGAGATAGATGGAACTGAGCTCCACAGAGCAATATCTATTCATCATGTTGTAGACTCTTGAAAATTCGTATCTGTCATAGGATTCCGTCACTTCTTTAATGATCCTTTGAAGTCTGGAGAGTGCCCACTTGTCTATGGGTAGAAGATCCTTGAAGTCAACCTTGTCTTCCACAGGATCGAAGTCATGAAGATTCCCCAGGATGAATCTTATCGTGTTTCTTATTTTCCTGTAGACCTCTGCCTGTTGCTCCACTATCTTCATCGAGATCCTTATATCATCGAAGTAGTCACTGCTAGATAACCACAACCTTAAAACATCGGCACCGAATTTTTCAACAACTTCCATGGGATCTATGACGTTTCCCAGGGATTTACTCATTTTCCTTCCCAACTCATCTTTTATGAATCCATGGGTTAGAACCTCTCTGTAAGGAGCCTTCCCTCTGTAGGCTACCGATAGGAATATGGAGGATTGGAACCATCCTCTGTGCTGATCGCTCCCTTCAAGATACATATCAGCTGGGAACCTGTGGTCTTCCTTGCTCAGTACATATTCGAAGGATGAGCCCGAATCTATCCAGACATCCAGAGTATCCATCATCTTTTTAAGGTTGGTGGAACCACATTTGGGGCATCTGTAACCCTCTGGTAACAGTTCTTTCTCAGACATTTTGAACCAGGCGTTCGTTCCTTCTTTTTCAACTATTTCGATGAATTTTTCGATGATTTTTGGATCCAGAATCTCTTCTCCGCAATCTTCACAGACGAAAGCCGGTATTGGTGTTCCCCAAACTCTCTGTCTCGAGATACACCAATCTGGTCTTTCTTCTACCATGGACTTTATCCTGTTCTCACCCCACGCAGGAATCCACCTAACGTTTTCTATCTCTTCCAAAACCTTGTTTCTCAGGTCATTTTCATCCATCGAAATGAACCACTGTTTCACCGCTCTGAACATAACAGGATTTTTACATCTCCAGCAATGCGGATAGGAATGCGTAACCTTGGAGTATTTCAGAAGTGCTCCTTTCTCCTCCAGATCCTTTATTATCTCCTCGTTGGCATCCTCTATGAACATACCCGCGTATCTTCCAGCTTCTTCCGTGAAGACACCTTCATCGTCGACGGGTGATAAAACGGGAAGATTGTATTTCAGATGTCCATAGATGTAGTCTTCTTCACCATGACCCGGTGCTATATGAACACATCCTGTTCCCGTATCCATGGCGACGTAATCTGCTAATATTACGAGAGATTCTCTATCGTAAAGCGGATGGATAGCTTTTTTACCCTCGAGTTCTTTCCCAGAGAAGACTTTAAGTACCTTGTAATCCTTTATCTCGAGCTCTTTCATGAAATTTTTCAGAAGATCCTTTGCCAGAATCCATTTTTCTCCATTTACAGAAATCAAAACGTAATCGTATTCTGGATGAACTGCTATTCCTACATTTGCAGGTAATGTCCATGGAGTGGTCGTCCATATCAAGATGTAAGTGTTTTCCTCATCCTTCATGCGGAACTTGACGTATATGGAAGGCGAGGTATGATCGTAGTATTCTATCTCAGCTTCTGCTAAAGCTGTTTTACAGTGAGGACACCAATAAATGGGTTTCCTGGCTCTGTAGACGTTTCCGCTTTTCACCAAGGAATTGAATATCTTCAGAATCTTGGCTTCGTAATCTGGGCTCAAGGTTAAATATGGATTTTCCCAATCTCCCCTGACTCCAAGCCTTTTGAATTCTTCCTTCTGTATCTCAACGAACTTCCTCGCAAATTTTTCACACTCGTCTCTTATCTGAGAAGGTGTCATATTCTTCACTTTCTCTCCCAATTCTTGAGATACCCTGTGTTCTATGGGAAGTCCATGTGTGTCCCAACCTGGTATGTAAGGTACCTTGTACCCCCTCATGGTTTTGTATTTCATCACAATGTCTTTCAATATCTTGTTCATGGCCGTTCCAAGGTGTATATGACCGTTTGCGTATGGTGGCCCATCATGTAGAATAAAGAGAGGATGATCCTCTCTGGTTTTTAAAACGTAATTGTAAATATCCATGTCCTCCCATGCTTTCAAGATTTCCTTCTCTTTCTTTGTTAGATTCGCTTTCATTGGGAATTTTGTTCTTGGAAGATTCAACGTTTCCTTGTAATCCAAATTCGCCACCTCCCGTTCACTCCGATAATAATTTGTTCACCGTATCCTTCAATTCCTGGAAATCCATGGATTTTATGATATAGGCATCGGCTGCCCAAGATGATAGATCTCCTTTATAATGAGAGTATGCTGTTAAGAGGATTATCTTCGCATCCTTTTTCATTTCCCTGATTCTTCCTGCAAGTTCTAATCCATTCATGCCAGGCATCTCTATATCTATAGTTACGAGGTCGTATTCGGTCTCTTTGAACTTCTCCAAGGCTTCTTCACCATTCGATGCTTCTTCCACATCGTACCCTTCTTCTTCCAGTTCTTCCCTTATCAACAATCTCATGTTGGGTTCATCCTCAACTATTAAAATCCTCTTTCCCATTTTCTCACTCTCCTTTTTTGGGGATTTCAAAGATAAAGTCGGTTCCTTCTTCGTCACTTTCCACCCATATGGAGCCGTTGTGCTCGTCTTCCACGATCTTTTTACATATCGATAACCCCAGTCCTGTTCCTTGAATCTTAGTCGTGAAGAAGGGTTGAAAGATCTTATCCTGTATATGCTTTGGAATTGACGATCCACTGTTCCACACGGATACACGAACCCTTTCAAACATATCTTCCGTTTTAATTCTTATATTACCATTTTCAGGTGTGGCGTCTATAGCGTTCTGTATGAGATTTATGAGAACCTGTTTTATCCTTATTCTATCTGCAAAAACTGTTATGTTTTCTCTTCTCGTATCGAACTGGAATTTTATATTCTTCTTATTTATAGGATCTTCGAAAAGGGTGTAGACTTCCCTCACTAGATCGTTTATGTTGAACTCCGTGTATTCCAACTTTCTCGCTTCTCTACTGAATTCGAGGATTTCACTAACGATTCTCTCCAACCGTTCCAGCTCATTCAGAACTATTTCTATGTACCTTGCCAGAGTTTCGGGCTCATCTATGTGTTTTTTCATCCTCTTTATGAAACCACCTATCACAGATATAGGATTTCTGAGCTCATGAGCAACTCTTGCAGCCATTTCACCTAGAGCGGAGAGCTTTTCCTGTCTTTTCCTCTCTTGCTCCATCTTATACCTGTCCGTTACATCCTCGAAAGTTATTATCACGCCGTCTATGTGCGTTCCGGATGGGTTCCAGAGAGGAGAAAATCTTATATCGAAGTATTTTTCTTCCCTTTCCATTGTAAACATGTAGTTGGCCATACTTATCGTTTCCTTCGTCTCAAAAACCTTCAAAGCCACAGCAAGAATGTTTTCAAATTCCACTCCAAGGTTCTCGAGTCTCGATCCTATCATCCTTTCTCTTGGATAACCGAATACGAGTTCTGCTTTTTTGTTCCATTCGAGTATCTTTCCATCTCTGTCAAGAACTATCACCACGGCATCCAGATTTTGAAGGATACTTTCACTGAATCTTCTGAGATAATCTATGAGATCTTTTTGTCTCTCGAGAGAAATCGTCTTTTCTCTGAGCTCTTCGTAATTCATGATGTTCTCTATAGCAAGTCCAGCACTTTCCGACAGAAGTTTCAGAATTTCAAGGTCGGAATCCGAAATACTCCTCTTTGTGAAGCGGTTATCCATTATGACAACACCCAACGTATCCCATCTTCCCACCAGTGGCATGACTATGAACTCTTCTGTTTCGAGAATGTCGAGAATGTCTCTTAGGTTCTCTCCAAAACTTTCTATTATTCTGGAATTGACGTAAACGATTCTCTTTCTGAGGACCGCCCTTTCCAATATAGGATGTCCCTTGTAATGAAAGATTTTACCTTCTATTCTTGGGGTGAGGTCACTACTCGCATCGAACGTCATGGCTTCTTCTCTGAAGTATTGAACTATATCACCATACTTCAAGGATCTCTGCCTCATTTTCTCCATGAAAGATACCGCTTCTTCTTCATCCTTGGGTCCCACCCACAATTTTCCAATCAAAACTTGCCTTTTGGTATCGCGGAGAAGAAGGAGAGCTCTATCGAAGTTGAAACCTCTGCTCGCTATCAATCCGAGAAGGAGTATCTTGTAAACGTTGGTTAAACTGTAACTGGATCTCATCGCTTGACTCACGTTGTACACGGTTTCCATCTTCATGAGTTGATCTCTCTGCACCTCTATGAGTTTTTCATGACGTTTTCTCAATTCTTCAAGTTTTTCTACTTCCTCTTTCAACCTTTCATAGTATTCGAGCCTCGAAAGTGCTAGAGAAAACCTTCTAGTTATCTCTGCAAGGAGTGAAACATCGAAATCATCGAACTTCTTGAAAGGTCTGTACCCTTTCCGTTCTTTCTTGTTTATAAAAACGAATAGACCTTTTATCTCGTTGTTGACACGGTATGAGGATATCAGAACGGATTTTAATTTCAAATCGATGAGGTCATTCAATCCCAGAGAAATGTCGGGGTTGAGTATTAGAGATGTTCCTTCTTTGAACTCTGAGAAAAAAGGATGGGTAACTTCTACCCTTCTTCTCAAAATGGCATCCTCTTCTAAATTTCTGTAAGACTTCAGAACGTACTCTTCACCCTCTCTCTCCCATATCATTGCACTCTCCGCTTCCAAAACATCGACGGCAACTTTTAAAACCTTCGTA
>Ga0190361_1000661_pt1 | contig 13643 bp, 15 predicted proteins | sample 48721845_MG_FD_161273 | JGI IMG/M metagenome (GOLD analysis project Ga0190361, IMG submission 161273) | Hydrothermal vent microbial mat bacterial communities from Southern Trench, Guaymas Basin, Mexico - 4872-18-4-5_MG | ecosystem: Environmental > Aquatic > Marine > Hydrothermal vents >...
AGAGCATAAATAGTAGAAAAGGGTAAAATTTAATGAAATGAGTGGTTACAAGATACATATCCTGGTTTATTTGATATCTATTTTAGCATTGGTATTTTTATTGAAAAATTATAACCTACTTGAATTGCCAATGGAGACCATGCTACTTGGTATACTAATAGGAATTCCATATTCCATTCTGCCAGATATCGACCTGCCCTCTTCAGTGATGCGAAAATTTCTTGGGAGGATCTCCATAGCCACGATATTGGTTTTGCTAATTACTTATCTATTCCTGAAGAACATACTACTTATTTATATCTCCATATCCCTCGCTCTCTTTCTTTATTTTCTGTGGTTTTCCAGGCATCGGGGATTTTTTCATAGCATCACGGCAGCGATTCTTTTCTCTGCACCACTTTTCCTCATTGATACCCATATTGTAGGTTTTGCACTCTTTGGCTATTTAAGTCATCTAACTATAGATGGAAAACTTAGTTTATTCTAAAAAAGAGAAAGTGTTTGTATATGGCTGACCTAAATGTCAGACACATCCGACTGAAAGTCTGTTGTGTTTCCAAAAAGAAAAATTTCTTTGGGAAAAATCTTTCCAATTCACAAGGTGAATTTTTCCTATTTGAATTTATATACCTTATGAGGTAGAAAAAATGTCAAAGATAAACTTTGCGGGAATCGTTGACCATTCCACCATAGATTATCCAGAAAAATTATCTGCTGTGGTCTACCTGTGCGGTTGTCCGTATAGATGTCCTTGGTGCCAGAATGCAGAACTCGTGTTTAATGAGGGAAACTGTAAACCAACCGGAATTGATAAAATAATTGATCAATTGAATGAAAATTTCCTCATTCAGGCGGTCTGTGTTACTGGAGGAGAGCCATTGATGCAGAAGGAAACGATCGAATTATTGAGGGGAATTAAATCTGAAACGGATCTGCTGTTGAAGATAGATACGAATGGATACTTTCCAGAGAGATTGAAGGAGGTATTACCCCTCTTGGACTTTTTTACAACGGATGTGAAGGCCCCATTGAGTGAACGGTACGGGGAGGTCGTTGGCTTGCCAGATCGGTGGGAAAAGATAGTTGATAGGGTTGAGAGGACCTTGAATATATTGAAAAAATGGAACCATCAAAAAGAGGCGAGAACTACCATAGTCCCGGATATGATAGACAAAAAAGAGGAGATAATTGAGATAGCAAAGCTCGTCAATGATGTGGGATTTACCCTCTATACCCTACAACAATTCAGGGCCGAAAGGACCCTGGATCCAGAGTATGAAAAGATTCAGAGCCCTAGCCCGGAACTAATGCGAGAATTGGGCAGAGCGGCTAAAGAGCATCTGCCCAAAACAAAGGTACAGATAGTGACACAGCAGAACGGGTTTGAAGAGATTAGGTGTAAAGAAGGGGAAATATAATCCATCCCTTAGATAGCTCACGATATAGCCAAGGTCCTGAAATCGAAAATAGATGAAATATTCATCTTCGAGGATGATGATTAAAGCAAATGAAATTCCTCATCCCCTTTCAATTTCAGAAATTCCTTGATCTTAACTATCTTCTTGGGTTTTACCATGACCCTTGCACCTTCGTTGTTCATCTTTCTTGTGAGAACAGCCCCCTCTCTCTTGACAGAATTCCCAACATCTCCCACTTTTCTTTCATCCCTTACCAGAGCGATTATGGATGGAAATGAAACGGTTACTGAAAGTGAACCTTTTTTTAACATCTCCCTTGCTATCTTATCTCCATAGATTAATGTATTGAGCTTCATTGCACTATAGAGATTGCCCTTCAATGCTTCATCCCACATTATCTCAATCTCATTTTGAAATAATTTAATTTCATCGAGATCAATTCTCATCTTTTCTTTTGGAATCAGGATAACTGCATGGAGACTCTCCATTTCACCCCTTCTGAGAATTTCTCTTTTTTTATTATCACTAATCACAAAGCCTCCATAGAAACTTGCACATGTTCTGTCAAATTCCATACTCAAGTCAGTGCAGAGATCTATAAGTCTCTTCTTATCAACAACCTTATCATCAATGATTAGGAATTGCTCACTCATGTATTTATCTATCCTGAGTTCATTCACAGAACCGTGTTTTTTTGCCAGTGCTCCCGCTACTGCCATAATGGTTGCAGCAGAGATCGCCTCACTATCTCCTAAGCCAACCGATGAGGGAATCTCACTTTCAACTTCTATTTCTAAACCATAATCATAACCAAATAAATTCAGGGTATTTTCTGCTATATTCTTTATAATGGGGGTCACATTGACATTACCCATTATCCCATGCTCATCCTCTAAAATCCTCACACCAACCCTTGCATTTAGATCTATAGCAAAGGATGCTCCTTTATCCAATACAGAATTCACAATCTTTCCGGTACCACTCGCAATTGCCTCTACCATCTTATTTTTTTAGTATTCAACCCTCTCCCTCTGGGCTATTCCCTTGACTGGTCTTTAGAAATCATCGCCAATCATTAATTATGAAGAAGAGCAAATATATAACGAGGGGCCTCCTCATTAATTACGCAAAAGACAGTAGTCGAACACGATGAAAATCCTCTATCGAGACCTGAAGCATGGGAGGGTAAAATTGAAGGTTGAGAACCTTGACGATCTCTGGTATCTGAGCAATGTTGTAAATGCCGGGGATCTGGTGAAAGCAAAAACTGAGAGGAGGATAAAGGGTAGGGAAGACATAGCGAGGGCTGGAAAGAGTGAAAGGAGAAGTATAACTATAGCCGTGAGGGTGGAAAAGGCAGATTTTCAATCTGAGAGAGATACGTATAGAATCACTGGAATTATAGAGCAATGCCCAGAAGACCTCATTTCCATCGGGAGTCATCACACCATCAATGTAGAAAAGGGTACCATTTTAACAATAATAAAGGATAGATGGTCAGGTTTTGATCTTCAGAGGCTGAAGGATGCTGAAAGATCTGCTCTGAGACCCAAGCTACTTATAGCAGTAATAGATGAAGGTGAAGTCAATCTGGGCCTAGTCAGGGAATCAAAGATAGAACATTATGATCTCTCAAAACTAATTGGTGGTAAGTATGAAATCAAAGGCAGGCGGGAAAGGAAGCTGGAATTCTATAAAGACACCGCAGAATTCATATCCAATATTCTAAAAAAGGTAAAGGTTTCTGCATTGATATTGGCAGGGGCGGGATTTGAAAAAGAGAATTTTCACAAATTCCTGAATGAAAAATATCCCGAGATTGCAGAGATCTCAGTCCTAGAGAATATTGGGTCACACGGCAGGAGTGGGATAAATGAGGTGATGAAAAGAGCGAAAGTGGAGAAGATCGGTGAGGAGATCAACGCAGCGAGAGAGATTCGCATTATACACAGACTCCTGAAAGAAATTGGAAATGATTCTGGATTAGGTGTTTATGGTCTTGATGATGTGGAAAATGCAGCAGGCATGGGAGCGGTTGAAATTCTCTTGGTCTGTGATGATCTGTTTTTAAAAAATAGAGAGAGAATTGAGAGAATAATGCAAAATGTAAAATCCACTCGTGGGGACATACATATAGTAAATCATGAGGGGGAGGCTGGTAAACAGCTTTCATCCCTGGGCGGGATTGCGGGAATTCTCAGATTTAAGATTCATTAGATGCAATTTATTCCAACGTGGGATGTCTCCTCTTAAGGTCTTCCTCTTCCGCGTGCAACTGGATCATCAGCCTTGCGATAATCCCATCAAAGAATATCATCACCGTATCTTCAAATAACGTTCCCAGAGGAGTTAAGGAGGCATGCTTACCCTCAATCTGATTTTTAAGGGGGTCCCTTTCTATGTCTATCTTGGTCCTTCCCTGTACAGTAACTATGTAATCGGAAATTTTACCAAGACTTGACTTTGGATAGGAAGTAACGGTCAATATCTTAGAACCAACGCCTTTGGCGATTTTAGCTGCATTTACTACGGATGTTGTTTCTCCAGAACCAGATACCGCTATGAGAAGGTCCTTATTTGTCATGGCAGGGGTAACACTCTCACCAACCACATATGCAGTCAGACCCAATTGTACCAGGCGCATAGCAAATGCCCTAGCGGCTAGACCAGATCTTCCAGCACCTAATAGAAAGATTCTGTTAGCATTCTGAATTTCCTCTATCATAGTATCTATCTCAGATTCATCTAATTCTTCTATAATTTCCGAAACATGCTTCACTATCGCGAGCATGGCATTTTTAACTGGCATACTACCTCATACTATCTATTATTTCTATTATTTTTATTTGAGATATTTTATAATGGTATAATTTTATAATAGTATAGTAAATTTATATAAAACATTAAAAAGAGACTAGAGGATAAAAAAGATAAAAATGAAGGTAAAGGAGATAATGCATGAAATAACTATGGTGGAATGTCCAATGACTATACTGGATGTAGCGAAACTTATGAGTGAGAAAAATATAGGATCGGTATTGACTAAGAAAAATGATTGTATTATGATGGTAACAGAGAGGGATATACTCAAGAAGGTAGTAGCTCTGGATAAGGACCCTAAAAAGACTAAGGTCTCTGACATCATGACTGAGTGTGTCCATACCATAGATTCTAACAGCGATGTATTTGAAGCGAGCGATATATTTAATAAGTACCATATCAGGAGACTGCCAGTTGTGGAAGGGAAAAAGATAGTTGGCATAGTGACAGCAAGGGATGTGGCAAAGAGCCTGACCTATCTGAGTCTGAAAGAAGGGATTGTTAAAAGATATGTTAAACCGACATACAGGTAGAATCCTTCATTTTTGACCTTCAGATTTTATTTTATTCTTTCAACTTCTCAACAATAGCATTCCCCATATCAGATGTAGTTGAATTCCCCCCAAGATCCTTAGTCCTCACCTTTCCTTCCTTCAAAACATCCTCAATCGCCTTGACGATATCCTGAGCTGCCTTTTCTTCCCCGATCTCCTCCATCATCATTGCCCCAGCCCAGATTGTAGCTATTGGATTTGCCCTGTTCATTCCCTTGTATTTTGGGGCAGAGCCGTGAATTGGCTCAAACATGGAAACACCTTCTGGATTAATATTGCCACCGGGTGCCAAACCGAGACCGCCTTGAATCATGGCTCCCAAATCTGTGATAATATCGCCGAACATATTTGGTGTGACAACGGTCTGATACCACTCTGGCTGTCTTACAAACCACATGGTAATGGCATCTACAAAATTAAATTCATGGTCAATGTCTGGGTATTCACTGCTTACCTCTTCCACGATATCTCTCCAGAAATTGTAGACATGATTTAGCACGTTTGCCTTATCAACTGCAGTTACCCTCTCATCGCCTCTTTTCTTTGCAAGTTCAAATGCATATCTTATGACCCTCTCCGATCCCTTCCGGCTCAGAACACCTATTTGATACGCGATCTCGCACCCGTCAACATCGATATCAAGTCCGAATTTCACACTGTAGAGGCTTCTCACTACCTCAAGTTCCTGGGAATTTTTTCCAATTCTCGCCCTGTTACCTATACCAACATAGAAATCCTCTGTGTTTTCCCTCACCACGACAAAGTCTATGTCGCCCGGCCTCTTGTTCTTAAGTGGACAATCCACACCCTCCAAAAGTTTTATAGGTCTCAAATTTATAAATTCATCAAAGTAGAATCTCAAGGCTAAAAGGACTCCCTTCTCCAGGATTCCTGGCTCTATCCTCGGATCACCTAAAGCGCCTAAATAGATAGCGTCCATCTTTTCCATCTCTTTCAATGCTTCCTCGGGAAGAAGTTCCTTTGTAGCCAGATAGTGATCCGCACCAAATGGATATTCCCTCCAATTAATTTCGAAATTTTCCTTTTCAGAAACAGCATCGATTACCTTTTTTCCTTCCTCGATTATCTCTGGTCCTATCCCGTCTCCGGGGATTAGTGCTATTTTGTAGTTTTTCATTTTCTCATAAATCCCTTCTGATATACTTTCATTAAATCGCTACTGGTTATTATTCCCATTAGTTTTTTATCTTTAATTACTGGCAATCTATGTATGTTGTTCCTAATCATTATCCTCACCGCTTTTTGCAAATCCTCCTCGGGCCCTATACTTATTATCTCATTTGACATGAATTCATTCACTAATATATCAGTTCCAGATTCTCCTTTTTCCATTAGAACCATGACATCGTTTATAGTAACTATACCCACCGGTTTATCATTATCCATAACTATCAAGCTATGAATTTCGTGACTCAGCATTTTTTCAATGGCGTCATGTATGGTGGCATCTTTATCTATCACCACCAGATCCTTTGACATTATGTCTTTAACCTTTAATTTTTTCATTTTTTTACCCCCAGCAATTCCTTTGCCCTATTAACACGAATATTCTTTTCCTTTACCAGAATTTCTGCAATCCTGTCAATTTCTTTTCCTTTAGCACCGGCCATCATTGCTATGTTCTTAGCATGTAATGACATATGCCCCCTCTGGATTCCCTCACTCGCCAGTGCTTTTAGGGCTGCGAGATTTTGAGCCAAACCAACCGAGGCCATGACCTCTGCCAGTTCTGAGGCGGTTTTAACCCCGAGGATTTTAAGTGCAACCCTTGCGGTGGGATTCATCGTTGCCCCACCCACGATTCCAACCGCAAGGGGCAATTCTATTCTTCCATTTAGATTTCCATCCCCATCCATCTTCCAAGAGGTTAATGGTTGATATTTACCATTTCTGGCGGCATAGGCATGGGCCCCGGCTTCTACAGCCCTGGTGTCGTTACCAGTGGCTAAGACAATAGCAGAGATGCCATTCATTACACCCTTGTTGTGGGTAACCGCTCTGTAGGGATCAGAGGCTGCGAATTCATAAGCTTTGATTATGCCATCAACGACCTCTTCTCCGCCGACTTCTTCCTTACTCACGGTTACTTCTGCTCTCGCCAGCCTCTTGGTAGAAAAATTTGAAACAATTCTCAGGAAGGTTTTTCCCCCTGTAATTTCTTCCATGAAAGGAGAAACCGCCTCAGCCATTGTATTAACGATGTTAGCACCCATAGCATCCCTCACATCCACAAGAAGATGGGATATTACCATTCTTCCCTTTCTTGTCTTCAGAATTCTAACTTCAAGGTCTAATGCTCCTCCCCCAAGGCCAAGAAGCGTCGGATCCTGCTCATTGGCTATCTCTAAGATTCTGCTTTTATTCCTCAGAATGATTTCTCTTGCTTTTTCGGGATTTTTGGATATCAATTGAATCTGTCCGATCATTATTGGTTCAGTACTGCTGGCTCTGAAACCACCGGTCTTTCTACAAATCTTTGCTGCATTACTGGCAGCTGCGATCACAGAGGATTCCTCGGTTGCCATTGGTATCAAATAATCCCTATCATTAATGAGAAAATTTACTCCAATACCCAGTGGAATTTTCAGGGTTGAGATAACATTCTCAACCATACGTTCCGCGAGTTCCAGAGAAAGACCTTTTTCCATGGCATTTATCTCTTCATCCTTCAGATTGGCAAATTCCCCTACCTTCTTTAACCTCTCCTTTCTATCCAATTTGTAAAAACCAGAAATTCGAGATGTTTTTTTCTTCATTGTTTAATTTTAATTATTCCCGGATACAAATATATCTTAGAAATGTTAGATAGAAAGTATAAAAAACTTCAAGGCATTATAAAGGACAATAGATGTGTTTTGGTTGCATTTTCCGGAGGGGTTGACAGCAGTCTACTAGCGAAGGTTGCCAGAGATGTCTTAGGTGAGAATGCCTTAGCAGTTACCATAAACTCAGAGATTATGCCTCGAAATGAATTAAAAGAGGCAAAGAAGATCGCCAAAGAGATTGGAATTAAGCACTTAATTGTGAAGATTGACTTCATGAAAAATAGGGATTTCACAAAAAATTCTTCTCTTAGATGTTATTACTGCAAGAAGGAGATTATGAAACTGTTAAAGGAGATCGCAAAGGAGAGAAGGTTTAATGTGGTGTTAGATGGCAGTAATGCCGATGATATGAAAGAGGAAAGGCCGGGGGTTAAGGCACTAAAAGAAGAGGGCATAATTAGTCCCTTAGTTGATGCTGATTTTGGAAAGGATGATGTCAGAAAACTCGCCAGAAAATTGAATCTATCAAATTCCGAGAAGGAATCCAATACCTGCTTAGCAACAAGGATTCCTCGGGGTGAGAGAATAACCCCCGATAGATTGAGAAGGATAGATAAAGCAGAAGAATTCATAAAAAGATTTAAAGTAAGGAATCTCAGGGTTCGGGATCACGGCGATTTTGCCAGGATCGAGGTTAGTGATGATAGCGATAAAAGTACTCAGATAATTTTAGATAATAAAAAATTGATAACGAGAAAACTAAAATCTTTGGGCTATAAATATGTCACCCTGAGTCTGTAAAATAAGATGAAAATTTCAAACGAATATCAGAAGCTGATCGAGAAGCATGTCACGGCATTAGACTGGTTACATTCCGAGCTCATGGGGATGGATTCTCTCATCGAGCCGATAATGGGAATCAAATCCTGGGATGATTCTGTAATTATAAAATTTGGAAACAAGAAATTGGTGATCAGTGTTGATGGCCCCTATTCTAAGAGATTGGTTATGAAGTCTGCATTGATTCATGCTTCTACAGATGTGGTTGTGAAGGGGGCGAAGCCTCTTTTTGCTTTAGATGCCGTGATCGGAAATAGGGATGAGATTAAAGAAATGATTGAAAGTTTGAAGAGGCAATCCTTGGCTATGAAGATCCCGATTCTTGGGGGGAATACGATGTTTGAGGATTCTGAACCCAAGTGCAGTTTAACCGTGGTGGGAGAACTTCTGCTTGAGGAACCAATCAGGGACTGTAACGCCGAGAAGGGAGATCTTCTAGTACTGATAGGAGAGCCCATCTGGGGGACTCAGGAAGAGAGGATTCCAAAGGCAAAAAATCTTTTCGGTGTATGGTTTGAAATTCTGGAGAAGGGAATCAAAATTCACGCAGCTAAGGATGTCACAAAAGGTGGCTTGATCTCCACGGTTTATGAGATCTGTGAAAAATCTGAAGTGGATTTTGAACTTGAGAGGGAGACCCCATTTTCTATGACCAGAAATCTGGATAATTTTTTGGTTAGTGTTTCTGAGAGAGGATATGAGAAAATTTTGAAGATATGTGAGAAAAGAAATTGTGAAATTCACAGGATTGGGAATGTGAAGTAGATTCTGTTGGCAACTATTTCTTCTTATGCTTTAGTTTTCTCCTTCTCTTCTTCAGCTTGTGCTTTCGCATCTTCTGGATCTTTCGCTTTTTTCCACAGGGCATGATATATAAATAGGATTCTGGGGATATAAATTATAATTAACCAGATATTAATCAGAATGTACAACACAGTAATCATCAGATACGGGGAGATATTTTTGAAGAGTGAATTCATCAGGAGGGAATTCGAAAAGAAACTGATAAGAAATATTAAAAAGAGGATCGGGGATGCCTCAATTTTTAGAAAGAGACACAGGATTTACATAAAAACGGAAAATGCTAAAGAGGTTTCTGAGAGACTAAAAACGGTTTTTGGCATCGTATCTGTAAGTCCTGCCATAAAAACGGATGCAAATGTGGAAGATATTACAGAGATTTCCCTAGCTCTGGCAAAGAAGATCATAAGGCCCGGAGAAAGATTTGCCGTCAGGGCCGAACGTTCTGGAAGACATGATTTCAGCAGCAAGGATATTGAAAATCTGGTCGGAGAAGAGATTTTGAATTCCATACATGGGAGGGTAGACCTAGAAAATCCCGATAAAACGATCTTTATAGAGGTTAGGGATGATCTGGCTTTCATCTTTGATAAAAAGATAAAGGGCTTGGGGGGGCTTCCATATAAAAGTCAGGGGAGATTAATAGCATTACTCTCCACCGGAATAGATTCTCCAGTAGCTGCCTGGATGATGATGCGTCGGGGGTGTGAGATAGTAGTTCTGCACCTTGGTAATGTGAATGAAATTAAAGAGATAATGAACAGATTGGAATTTTTTACAGACGAAAAAATAAAAAGCTACATAATTCCATATGATAAAATCTTGGAAAAAATATCTGAGCACTCGGGGAGATATACCTGTATTGTCTGCAAAAGGTTTATGTACAGGATTGCCGAAAGGGTTGCAGAGATAGAAAATGCCCATGGCATAGTTACAGGTGAAAATATCGGTCAGGTAGCCAGTCAAACCCTGGAGAATTTGAAGGTAATCAACTGCTTGGATATTCCAGTTTATATGCCCTTGGTGGGTATGGATAAGGAGGATATTATCAAAATTGCAAAGGATATTGGAACCTATGGATTGGTGAAAGGGAAAAAATGTGACTATATTCCAAAAAAGCCGGTCACTAGATCAAGTGAGGAAATTATCACTAAAATTGAGGAGGAAATGGGAATTGAAAGATTTATAGAGAATGTCCAAGATAATTTTATTCTCAAAAAAGGACCCAGCAGGTAGGAATATCGCCAGGATTTTGAGGAGGGATTTTAATCTCTCTCCTTTAGGATATGACAAGGAGATTTTGTATATGGATGAGCTTAAGGTCGGTAATGTCGAAAAAGAAACCGATCTTTGCATAGTTGCTTCTCGCCATAAATCCAAGATGGGAAAGCCAAGTTTAACAGCTCATTCTCCTGGAAATTTTGGTAAGGCAGGATACGGAGGTAAAAGCAGGGAGTTGGGGATTGCTCCTGCATTATATCTGAAACAGGCAATTACCTCCTTATATGAGCATAAAATAGAAGGATATGAAGTTAGCCTGGAGGCAACCCATCATGGTCCCACCAGCATAGAATTCCCCATGATATTTGTGGAGGTTGGAAGTACGGAAAGGGAGTGGAACGATTTAGTAGCCTGCAGGGCTGTAGCAAAAACAATCGAAGATCTCATGAAAATGGAGCCAGAGAGATTTCCTGTGGCAATCGGTTTTGGAGGTGGACATTACTGCAGGAAATTCTCTCAGGTTAGGGACTATGCAGTGGGGCATATCTGTCCGAGGTACAATCTCCATAACCTCGATAAAGAGATGGTAGAACAGATGATCTCAAAAACAATGCCCATACCAGAATTTGCGCTGGTTGAGAAAAAGGGTATGGGTAGAGAAAAGGGGAGAATCTTAGAAATTTTGAAAGAAACCGAGTTGGATGTTGTGATGATCTGACCCGAGTATTCAGAGTATTGATATCTATATTTTTCTATTCATCTTTATGGATTAATCCGCTTCTCATCCATTTCTAGAATCTTCACTTCTCTTTTGAGTAGATGAAATTGCTGCTTGGTTAATGTAGAGGGGTCTATGGGGATAATTAATCGAGATCCACTGATGGCAATACTGTCATCCAGTGATTGAATAAACTTCAATATTTCCTTGTATTCGTTCTGTGTAATTAAATATTCTATACCATCTATAAGAACCACGCCATTGGTAGTCTTCTTTATAAATTCCTTTATGGTATGGCTTAACTCTACAATATCTGTTGGGTCGATGTGATTCTCTGATATTTTCTCGTGAGTTAACCATATGATGGGTGTTCTCTTGAGACCATATTTATCCCTTATTTCTTTGGGGTGCCTTCTAGTAATGTATAAACCATGAACACCATGGGTAACTAAATTTACAAAGATTTCATTACTCTTTTCTGGTTTCTCTTCATTAATTAAATAGCTTTGACCCTTCTTAACTATTTCCATGAGAGTGGATTTTATATTACTCTCCTTTTCTGTAACAGGGGTTACGGGAACGAACTTATAGAGTAGATCCTTCTTCATGGGGGAGTATAACAAATACGCCCCAATGGTCATAGAAATTCCTATAATTGTTCTCCCAACTACATCCATCAGCTCATAGACGGGAGATGTAATAAATATCATGTAGATACTTGATATGTTAAAGAGCAGAATTCCCAAGACTGAAACAAAAAGCCATGACCAACCACGAGCCTCCTTAGGATCTTTCTTGTATACCCTTTTGTATAATTTAACCCAGTATATAACGGCAATAATCGATATTACTACTGCCATGATATTAATCAATAAGACATATTCCTGAGCAAGAGGATATTCTACCATTCTAGGTCTCGATGGTGGTGTAATCGTTTTTCCTATCATTTTTGGAATTCATCTTAACATGAGTGATCGATCCATCCTTTCCAATAGATTAATAGGAGTAAATACTAATAACTCATTAAATTCATTAAATAATTTCAACAATATAGTATATTAATTTATATGAACCTATATGAACCCTTTGAAAATGGATTTCTCAGATCTTATCAAAATTGCAAAAAAGAATGGAACCCCAACGTATGTCTACTATGAAGATAGAATACGGGAGAATTATCGGGAATTTTACTCGGCATTTAATAAAAGATATAAAAGAGTCAAGGTTCTCTACGCATATAAGGCTAATAGCAATCTGGCAATCTGTCATATACTGAGAGAGGAAGGTTCTGGTGCAGATGTGGTTTCTAAAGGAGAGTTAAAAACGGCATTGAATGTCGGAGTTCCAAGTGAAGATATAATCTTTACCAATAACTGCAAGACTGAAGAAGAACTTCAATCTGCATTAGAAGCCGGGATCCTCATCAATATAGATTCCTTAGATGAGTTACAGCTGCTTGGAAGGATCTCAAATAAAAAGAAAAAGAAGGCAAAGATTTCCTTCCGAATAAATCCAGGTGTAGATCCTAAGACACACTCCAAGGTAGCCACCGGTCTGAGGGAATCAAAGTTTGGAATTCATATCGAAAATGGCCTAGCGTTTAATGCCTACAGATTGGCTGGAGAAATGCAGAGCATGGAAATCTTAGGAATCCATATGCATATCGGATCTCAGATTACGGAGGTAAGCCCATTTGTCGACGGTGTTGAGAAATTAATGGAATTTGTTCTTAGATTAAAAAATGAATTGGGAATAGAACTAAAATTTGTGGACATCGGCGGTGGTTTAGGGATTCCATATCAAGAAGAGAGAATTGCCACCCCTGAAGATTTGGCAAATGCCATAATTCCGGTAATCAAAAAATGGAATAAAAGACTTAGTTATGAACCCGAGTTGTGGTTGGAGCCTGGAAGGTATTTGGTTGGAAATTCTGGGATTCTTCTGTGTAGGGTACAGAGCGTAAAAGAAACCCCCTACAAAAAATTTGTAAATGTTGATGCTGGCTTTAACATCTTGTTAAGACCAGCGATGTATAATGCATATCATAGAATTCGAGTTTTAGGAAAAGAAAATGAAAATTCCACCGAGAGATATGACATCGCTGGAAATATCTGTGAATCGGGGGATATTCTTGCAAGAGATAGAGAATTACCAAAAATCATTGCGGGAGACATCCTCGCTATCTTGGATACTGGCGCTTATGGCTTCAGTATGTCCAGTCGCTATAATTCAAGACCACTACCGGCAGAGGTTCTGATAAGAAGCGATGGTTCAGTAGAGCTAATAAGGGAAAGAGAAGGTCTTGAGGATTTATTTTTGCATCAGAGGGTGCCAGAGGATTTGAAGAGGTGAATCAGCGCTCATAAGCCTCATCAGAAACTTCAGAAAGTTTCATCATCAGTATGTAGGTGGGGGTCTATGACCCCACTACTTATTGAATTCATCATGAATTAGATTATGAATCAGCGCTCATAAGCCTCATCAG
>Ga0190361_1000662_pt1 | contig 13639 bp, 13 predicted proteins | sample 48721845_MG_FD_161273 | JGI IMG/M metagenome (GOLD analysis project Ga0190361, IMG submission 161273) | Hydrothermal vent microbial mat bacterial communities from Southern Trench, Guaymas Basin, Mexico - 4872-18-4-5_MG | ecosystem: Environmental > Aquatic > Marine > Hydrothermal vents >...
ATCCTTCTCGCTCTTCCTTTTCTTTGGGTAATCTAATTTCTAATTTTTTAGATATCTCTTGATTGGATATCTCATAAAAGATTGCTTCTTCTTTTCCGACTACAATTATAAAAGCATTCTCTTTTTGAAGTGAAGAAAATTTTTGGGGTATTTGCATAAAAATAAATTAATTCTAAATTATGTGAAAGAATTTTTCTGGGAAAGAAATTCTTCTCGAAAAATCTTTGCTTGGTTTAAAATACTTTCTTCTGCTTTCTCATCATCTAAATCTTCAACTTCTGAAATAAACGCCGCTATTCTTCCAAAATAAAGGGCTCTTAAAAATTTTATTACCTCTTCCCTTTTTGACGCTTGATTTAAACAATATATTTTCAAAAGATGATATACTACTTTTGCCCAATTGGCAGCTCCTAAAATTTCAAATTCTTTTTTAATAAAAACATTTTCTAAAATCTCTTGTATTTCGTTATCAATTTCTGTCTCTAATAATTTGTAAGTTTCCTGAAATTCTAAAGCGGCTGTCTCTTTTATTTTATTTTTATCCACAAAAAGATCTTCTTTGTTGATTTGATAATCAACATTACAAACTATGGGCGCATTTATTACTTCTTTATCACTCCAAATTTCTTTATTAACTGCTAAAAAATCAAAAAGCGTCTTGGCTACGGCTAAAAACATAGGTCCTAATTTTGGAGCGCTTGGTTTATGAATTTTTGCCACCAAATTTACCTGCCCAATTTTCAATTGCGACTTAATAGCATTTAAGGTCATAAAAATGTCTATTCCATATTGAGATACTTCTGGCAGCCAATTTTGATTCAACCAGAATTCAACCATTTCACGAGAAAAAGCCATATCGCCTCCAATGGGCTGGCGTATGTTATAACCAAGAACTCCATAAACTAAAGGGTAGCAGATATGGTTAGTGATAGTAGCATCATACTTGTGTCGGTAATATAAAGGAGTTAGGAAATGATAATTTTCTTTTAATATCGGGGCAATCAAGCAATTTATCCATTGCGGAGTAATGCTTTTAAGATCTGCATCAACAGTCGCTCCTGCTTTTGCTCCTAGTTCTCTCATTATTGTGAATAAATTTCGCAGATTATTACCCTTGCCTTTTACATTTTCCGGGGTAGAAATATAAATTTTGGGAGTGTCGGTTTGGGTGTTTAAAAAGGCCTCTCTTGTACCATCTTGCGAATTATTATCAACATTCACTATTACAGATTTTTTATCAGAAAAATATTTTCGTAATCCCTGGTCTATTTGTTTTGCTACAAAGCCAATACTATCCGCCTCATTCAGCGAAGGAATACCTATCACGATTTCTGCCTCAGCAATGTCTCCTGGGTTTATAATTTTCATCTTTATGAAATTAATTTTAGAAACTTGTTAGTAACTTGGCTAATACTAAAATGTTTTTGAGCCGCTTTAAGGTTATGAAAAATAATTCTCTGTTGCCTTTGGTTATCTTGAAGAAGTTTTGCTTGAGAAATTATTTTTCTGTTTAAGTTCAGAAAATCTTTCTGCTTTTGTTCTGAGCCCAAAATATTCATAATTAATTTTATCCTTTTTTTATATAAATCTGAAGTTTCACCTTCCCACCTACCTATATCTTTTATTGTATTAAATTTTAGCGCAGAATAAAGCCAACTAAAATCAAGGCCAAACCGACTAAAATCATCCATAATATCATTTATCTTTCTGCCAATCAAAAGTTTTTTGCTAAAGCAGGCTTCTAAATATGGATATCCAAACCCCTCTTCTATGCATGTCATTATGATAGCAGTGGATATTTGATACAAATCCCCTATTCCATATCTGTTTTGTCTTCGCTCAAAAGGAAATTTCCCTTTACAAAAAATTACAGGATAATCCACCATTCTTTTTAGGTTTAAAAGATCTTGATAATACTCTTTGGATCTAGGATCATTTATATCAATTTTGCCCGAAATTACCAGCGCATAATTTTTACCCATTACCTTTCTCAAAAGATAAACTAAAAGAATTGCCTCCTCTATATTTTTTCTTGGCACCACTCTTACTGGATAAAGAATAATCTCAAATTTCTCTTTCTGAAAATTCTTTGGAAAAACCTGTCTATATATTTTTTCTTTTTCTTTTGCTGATAATTCAAAAGAAAAAATTTCTTGATCTATCCCGTTTGGTAGATAAAAAATTTTTTGAGGCGAAACACCTAAAGAAACTAATTCTTTTTCTCTTAAACTTTTAACCACAAAAAATTTATCAACCCCCCTATCGTTAAGCAAACCTTTCATTTCGTTTTTTGAAAAACAACCCAGAGATTGTTTATATTTTGAAGAATTAAGATAAAGATCGTGAATTCTGAAAAAAAGTTTTACCCTTTGCGGTTTGTATTTTTGAGCATAAAAAGAAAAAGCCAGCATTGCTGGAAGATGATAATTTCCCAAAAATGGATTTTCTATTATCACCCTTCCTCCTTTTTCTGTTGCTAAAGCCAGTTTTTTGGCAATTTTTTCTCCTAATGCCTGCGCTTTTTTCTTATTTATAGCTTCTCGTTTCTGGGGCGGTTTTAACTCTGGAATTTCCAAGTAATCCGCGCCTTTTACAATCTTTTCTTTTATTTCTCCGCCAATAAAAACTATTTTTGTTTTTGGAGATACCCTTAAAACGCCTTTCGCTAAATTCCTTAACGCTGTATTAACTCCATCTCTCCACCCTATGCCGTAATGAACAAAGTAAATTGGACAGTTAGTATTCATAAATTATTTTCCAAATCGCCTTTGGCGTCTAGTATAATCTAAAAAAGCATTATCAAGATCGTTTGTGCTAAAATCAGGCCAGAATTTTTTGGAAAAATAAAGTTCTGAATATGCCATCTGCCATATTAAAAAATTAGAAATTCTTTTTTCGCCTCCTGCGCGAATTACTAAATCAGGATCAGGCATTCCTTTTGTCCACAAAAATTTTGAAAACAACTCCTCATTTATTTCTTCAACATCAATTCCCTTTTTAATAATTTTTTTTGCTGCCTCAACAATATCTGCTCTTCCTCCATACGATAAGGCTATGTTAAATACATATTTTTCGTTTTTTTTGGTAAGATCTTCAACTTCCTTTATTTTTTGCCTGAGTTCTTTTGGCAATCTTTTAATTTGTCCAATAAAATTTACTTTTACTTCATTTTTTACAAGTTCTTCTATATATTTCTTAGAAAAGGCATTTTTTAACAGTTTCATTAAGTAATCTACTTCTTTTTTATCTCTTTTCCAATTTTCAGTGGAAAAAGCAAATATTGTTAAATACTTCACTCCTTTTTTGAAAGCATATCGAGAGATCTTTCTAACATTTTCAAAACCTTTTTTATGGCCAAAAAAGGTGGGAAGATTGCGTTTTCTTGCCCATCTTCTATTGCCGTCAATAATAATTCCAAGATGTTGCGGAATTTTCATATTCAAACCTTAATTCTTGATGATTAATAATTTTAGAAATTAAAAAACCCAGCCCGAAAGCCAGGAGAAAAGTTAAAAATATAATTGCCAATCTAATAACTTCTTCCTTTTTGTCTTTGACTTTAAGAAAAAAATTTGCTAATATATTCATTGTCAGTTGCCTAAATATTAAATTTATCGTATGGCAAAGACAAAATCTGCTGGATCTACAAAATTAGGAAGAGATTCTCAACCAAAATATTTGGGAGTAAAAATTTTTGACGGACAAAAAGTAAAACCGGGAATGATTATTGTTCGTCAAAGAGGGACAAGATTTATACCCGGTAAAAATGTCCGTCGAGGAAAAGACGATTCTCTCTATGCTGTAAAAGAGGGTGTGGTTAAATTTCAAACAAAGCGAATCACTAGATTTGACGGCACAAAGAGAAAAGCGAAAGTAGTAAATGTATTATAACTCCTCTTCTTTTTCCGAATTTTCCTCTGCAACAACAACTACTGTAATCTGAGGTTCAAGCCCTTCTTCAAGGGCTAGTTTAATTTGATATTCTCCCAACTCTTTAATGGGTTCTTCTAAAATAACTTGATTCTTCTTTACCTCAAAGCCCATCTCTTTTAATTTCTGGGCTATCTTAGCGTTATTGATAGTTTCAAACAATTGATTTTTCTCTCCGACTTTCACAGAGAATATAACCTCCTGGCCGTCTAACTTTTCTGCTATTTTCTGCGCTTGCTTTAATTTCTCTTCGGCTTTCTGGGCATAAATTTCCTGTTGTTTCAGCGCCCATTCTATCTTTTCTTTGGTAGCCGGAATAGCCAAACCCCTAGGAATAAGATAATTCCTTGCATAACCATCCTTTACATTTTTAATTTCATACTTCTGCCCCAAGTTTTTTATATTTTCCAAAAGAATAACCTTCATATTTTTATAAACTTTTGATAATTTCTATTGCCTTTTCTAATTGTGGGTCTCTATCTGCTTTTAAATCCTCTTCTGTCATTTTTACCTCAATGTCGGGTTGCAACCCAAACTTTTCTATCATCTTTTTATGGGGAGTTAACCAATAAGCCACTGTGACCTTAATCAAGCCCTCTCTAAAATCAACTGCTTCTTGAACTGTACCCTTGCCAAATGTCTTCTCTCCTATCAACTTAACATTTTTTTTGTTTTCTTTCAATGCTCCGGCTAAAATTTCTGAAGCAGAAGCTGTACCTTCGTTTACAAGAATAACAAGTTTAGCATCGCTCAATTTGCTATTACCTTTTGCTTGATATGGAATTTCTGTACCATCAGAAAGTTTTTCATAAACAACTACATCTCCTCTTTCTAAAAACCATCCGGCAATATCTATTGCTTTACTAAAAATACCACCCGGATTATTTCTGAGGTCCAAAATAATTTTTTTAACGCCTCTATCTAATATCTTTTGGGCTGCCTCTCTAAACTGACTATCAACATTTTCTGGAAATTGGAGAATACTTAAATGCGCTATATCGTCATCAATAAATTCTATCTTCACCCAGGGAATTATTATTTTATCCCTAATAATTTCTATTTCCTTTGGTTCTTTCCATCCCTCTCTGTAAATTGTTAGTTTAACAGGTGTTCCTTTTTTACCCCTTATCCTCAAAGCGGCTTCCTCCAATGTTAACTCATTGGTAAGAGTATCGTCTATTTTTAAAATTTTATCTTTGGGGAGAATTCCCGCCTTATAAGCAGGTGTGCCCTCTATAGGAGACACAACTACCAATTGGCCATCTCTCATAGTTATTTCAATGCCCACACCCTCAAAAGACCCAGAAATATCCTCCTGAAACAACTTCGCCTCTTGAGGGTCAAAATAATCTGTATAATCGTCCCCTACCCCTCTTACTAAACCCCTTATTGCTCCATAAAGCATTTTCTGATAATCAACACTGCCAACATATTTTTCTTCTATAATATTCAAAGCATCTAAAATAGCGGTTACATCAATTTTTTGAGAAAGTTGATTATAATGTTGGCGTGTGTAATCTGAGCCAAAATAAAAACCTGCACCTGCTCCTCCAAGAACGGCAAAAAGCAATAGAAATAAAATTAAGAAATGTTTATTGGTCTTTTTTGCCATAAATTAATCTATAAAGAAACTCTAAAATTCTATTTTTCCAGAGGCGTAATTCAAACCATAAAAATAATATCATTCCAAAAATAACAATAATAATGTTTACCCCCCTCAAAATCAGAGTAAAAGCAAGCCCGTGACTACTCAAAAGACCTACAACAGGGAAACCATATGTTTGGCTTACTTCTAAACTTCCCAAGGCAGCAGGAGCTGGAAATATATAAGAAAGTTGTAAAAGCGCGCCGATAGCCAACACCTTTCCTCCTTCAATAAAGCAATTTTCTATGGTTTTTACTATAACCCAAAAAGCAAAAAGAGTAAAGGCAAGTTCTAAAAAAGAAAGTGAAAGAATTTTAAAGAATTTTCTCTTCTGACTAAAAAATTTGGCTGTTTCTTCTTCTATATTTTTAAAAGAATTATCTTTTTGACGAAAATATTTAATTTTTTTCAAATAAAGCTTCTCGGTAATCCATTCTACAATATTTTTGTTGTTTTTTTTCAAATTTTTTTTGAGTTTGATTAAAAAAAATGGCAAAATGAAAAAGGCGAAACATGCAGCCAAACAAGAGAAAAGAATCCAAAGCCATCCTGCCCGAAGATAATAAATTAAAAAGAACAGACCAACAAAAAACATTGTGGTTGATGCTATCAAAAAAATCAACTTATCTACAATGATAGAAACAATAATAAATTCTGAATCATCGCCCACTCTCTTTTTCTCTTCCTCTTTTAATACAAGATACCTCGCTGGTTCACCGCCCATAAATACCACTGGCGTAATATAACTAAAAGCAAATCCTACAAATTTTGCCCATAGGGTTTTCCAAAAACTAATCTTTTGAAATTTTGTTTTTAAAATTACATACCAGCGAAAGCCACCAACTACATTACTCATAAAAACAAGCAAAAAAATCCATAAAAGATTTAAACACCAGAATTTTCTAAGCGATTCCACAACTTTAAAAATCTCTGATTTTCCTAACGCTAACAAAAATAAAGCAATGCCAGCCAAAAAAAGAATACCTGAAAACAGATATTTACGCATATTATAATATTTTAGTATTTTTGGCGGAAAAAAACAATCAAAAAAAATCAGGGAGCTTATTCTGCCCCCTGATAGAATATATGATCGCCCTGAAGCATTTCCTCAACTGTCTTAACTCCCTTCAATATAATCACCGTTACAAGACCATGATGTTTGTCGGCTTCAAGGGAATGATAAATGCGACGCGGGAAAAAGATAATCTCTCTTTTAAGCAGAGGAAAGTCATCAGCAATAGCGCAGTTTTTTGCCCTACCAAACCCAAAAAGCGGCAAAATCCATTCATCTCTCTTAGTGTGATAATGGCAGGAAGTTCTCTTAAGTGGAGGTATTTTTTGTACTAAAATGCCCCAGTCCGGCTTTATTATTCCCTGAAAATAATAAACCGCATCAGATCCAGGCGAAAAAGAACCTATTGGCTGAGAACAATATTCCGAAAAGTCTCCAGAAACACTTACCCAAAATCTTACACCATGGCCTAAAGCAACACTGAACATAAAATCTCCATGAGTTAGTTCTACCTCTTCCTTGCGAAACCCAGCAACAATTTCTAAATTTTCAAAAACGCCGGGTAAAGGACAATTGTTCCTTCCAACAATATCTTGAGGGAGAAAAACCATATTCCCTGACCTACGACCCCTAATATAACCAACCTTTATCATTTCCCGCCTCCTTTTTTCTTTTATACTTTTAATGTCCTGTCTTTCTTTTACAATAAATTTTTCTTTTTGACAAGCGTTAAACAATTTCTCCCAAAAGATAATTCGCCTTCCAACCAATAATTTTTACATTAACCCACTCCCCTACTTTACCATTTTTTAAAATAACTGCCTTAAAGTTGGGCAAACGAGCAATCAAAGTATTATCTTTTCCTTTTTGGGCGATTAAAACTTTTTTAAAAACTCTGCCCAAATATTGCTTTTGATCTTTTGTTTTTATCTCTTGAGAAATTAAATTTAAAAATCTAGATCTCTCTGTTTTAACTCTCTCAGGTAAATCCTTTAATTTTGATGCCTCCGTATTTTTTCTTGGTGAAAATTTTGTGATATTGATAATATTTGGTTTGATTTCTTTGATTAACTTCACGCTTTCCTGAAAATCTTCTCCTGTTTCTTGAGGGAACCCCACAATGAAGTCAGTAACAATAGTAATTTCTGGAATTTCTTTTCTTAAAAGAGAAATCATTTCTCTAAAATCATCTGCCCTATATCCCCTTCTCATTAATTTTAATATTTTGTCAGATCCGCTTTGAACCGGAATATGCAAGTACTTATAAACTTTCTCTTTCTTTAAAATATTAATCAGGGGCTTAATTATTGGCTTTATAAAAGAAGGGTTTGCCATTCCTAATCTTATTCTGAATTCTTTGTCTATCTTGAGAATTTCATTTAACAACATGGGTAGTTCTAAATTCTTTCTGTCTAAGCCAAAACACCCTAAATCCTGAGAGGTAAGATGAATTTCTTTTGCTCCTCTCTCCAGAAAATATTGAATTTCTTTTATAATATCCTCAATTTTATAACTTTTCAGTTTGCCTCTGGCAAACTTTGTGGCACAATACGAACAATTTCCCATACAACCCTCAGAAATTGGCACAATTGCCACGCAAGAATCTTTATCAATTACTCTTTGAGAATAACATTTTGCTTTATTAATTTTCCTTTTAGATATCTTTATTACTTTTTTTCCTCTTAGAACTTCTAAAGCCACTTCGTTAATCTTAAGAAGATCTTCAGGACCAATTACTCCTTCAACCATATCCATAATTTCCGGATTTATCAATGGAAGACATCCCGCTAAGATAATCTTTTTCTTATTCTTTTTCAAAGATTTTATCTTTCTTATAATCTTGTTTTCTGTTTTCTGAATAACTCCGCAACTATTAATCACAACAAAATCAGCCTCCTTTTCCGAGGCCTCCTGAAATCTTTGCAAAAGAATTCCTCTGATAATTTCCGAATCTGCCTGATTTAATTTACATCCGTAGGTTTGAAGAAAAAATTTTTGCTTCATTTGGCTTGAATTTTTGACACCGAATTTCTCTGATGTAGTTTATATAACCGAACTCGAACTTGTCTCTGAAACAACTTTTAGTTGTTGAGAAAGCAAGGTTTCAATCGTCGAAAACGTTTATAGTTCTTATTTTATCAAAAATTCTTGATTGATGAAAGATGTCCGCGTCTTCGGCACGGCATGGGGTGGGAAGCGGCTCTCTTTGCGTCAGCAAAGAGGCAAAGCCCGCAAAAATTATTCCTTTTTAATTGAAAAAATTTTGCGCGCGCCCTTAAAAGAAAAATAAAAAATTTTGCGGGTTTTGCTTGTTCCGTGAAAGTTAAGATGAGGCATTAAGTAGAAACTAAAAGCCGTACAAAAACAAAAAAAAATAATAAAATGATTAGCAAAAATCTATTAAGTCAGATTTCTAGTGGGCGTGTCAGGACTCGAACCTGAGACCTTCTCGTTGTAAGCGAGACGCTCTAGCCACTGAGCTACACGCCCAAAGATAATTAAACAAAGTGCCCCCGGGAGGATTCGAACCTCCGACCGCCGGCTTAAAAGGCCGTTGCTCTACCAAACTGAGCTACGGGGGCTTCTATGATTGCAAATTTAAAATTGTAAATTTAAAACCTATTTTCTTTCTACAATCTACAATTTGCAATTTGCAATCTACAGTCCTTCCTCTTGTAATTTCTTTATCAACTCTTTTTGTTTTTTTGTCAATCGTTTGGGGATTTGTACCTCTATTTTAACATAAAGATCTCCTCTACCATAAGAACCAAAATGGGGAACTCCTTTATTTTTAATTTTAAAAACTTCTCCAGCCCGGGTACCGGCAGGAATTTTTAGTTCAATCTTTTCTCCATCGATATTTCTGATATTGAGTTTATCACCTAATATGGCTTGAGAAAATTTAACAGGTACATTTATATAAAGATCGTCTCCTCTTCTTTTAAATACAGGGTGAGGATTAACAATAATTTTTATATAAAGATCGCCGGCTGGTCCTTTTTTGCGACCCACATCTCCCAGTCCTTCCAGCTTTAAAATTTGTCCCGAATCAACGCCTGCGGGAATATCTACGGTTATTTCTTGTCTTTCTTGAATTCGTCCCTCTCCTTTACATACATTACAAGGTTTCTCAGGAATATATCCCTCTCCCTTACAAGTAGGGCAAACCGTATAACGTGTTATTGTGCCAAAAAAAGTATTTTTTATCTGTTGCACCTCTCCCCTGCCTCGACAAGTATAACATTCCTTAATATTAGTACCAGGCTCTGCTCCTGTCCCTTGACATCTTGGACAGGTAACATATCTATAAATTCTAATTGTTTTTTTCTGCTCCTTCATCACTTCTTCTAAATCTATTCTTAACTCTACTTCTAAATCATTACCCCTGCGTATTGACTCTTTTCTTTTCCGTCTGTCAAAGCCTCCGAAACCAAAAAAATCAGAAAACAACTCCTCTATATCTGGTATGTCAAACCCAAAACTACTAGCATCATAATCTTTCCAAAAAGTTTCAAAATCGCCAAAAGGAATGTTGCCACCCCCTTGACGCGCCATATCATATCGGGCTCGTTTCTCTTTATCTGAAAGCACCTGATATGCTTCATTTATCTCTTTAAATTTTTCCTCATTACCTCCTTCCTTATCTGGATGATATTTATGAGCAAGTTTCCTATATGCCTTTTTTATTTCTTCCTCGGAGGCGTTAGGAGATACCCCTAAAATTTTGTAATAGTCTTTCATAAAGAAAAAGATTAATATCTATTTTTGAAATATCCCGAGCAGTGCCTCGGGTAGGCTGTGGGATCTACTTCTGCTTAGCCGAGCAAGACCCAAATAGCACATCCTTTGCGTTAATTTGGGTCGAAGCGAGGCTTAGCAGTGTAGGCGCAGCACTGCGAGGGATATTTCAAAAAATCTTTTCTAAATTTTACTTCTCTTTATCTTCTTCCCCTTTTGCCTCACCTTCGTCTTTCTGTGAATCACTTTGAGAACCAGAACTTCCTTGAGACTTATAAAGTTCGGCTCCGATCTTTTGGAGAAAAGAAGAAAGTTCCTCGCTTGCTTTTTTAATATCTTCTATATTATCACCCTCTTTTGCTTTTTTCAAACTCTCTATTTTCTCTTCTACATTCTTCCTATCATCTTCTGAAATTTTATCTTTAAAATCGTTTAAAGTTTTTTGAGCAGTATAAATGATGGTATCAGCATTATTTCGTGCTTCTGCCAATTCTTTTTTTCTTTTATCTTCTTCTGCATGCGCCTGTGCTTCTCTTTTCATTCTTTCAACTTCTTCGTCAGAAACTCCAACAGATCCTTCAATTCTTATAGATTGGGTTTTTCCTGTGGCTTTATCTTTGGCAGTAACGGTTAAAATACCATTGGCATCAATATCAAAGGTAACCTCAATCTGAGGAACACCTCGTGGCGCTGGAGGAATTCCGTCTAAAATAAATCTTCCTAATGATTTGTTATCTTTTGCCATTGGTCTTTCTCCTTGAACAACATGAATTTCAACCGAGGTTTGATTATCGGATGCAGTAGAAAAAATTTGAGATTTTGAAGTAGGAATAGTAGTGTTCTTGGGAATTAAAATCGTATTTATTCCGCCTAAAGTTTCAATTCCTAAAGACAGGGGTGTGACATCCAAAAGAAGTACATCTTTAACTTCTCCCTGCAGAATTCCTCCCTGAATTGCTGCTCCAATTGCTACTACTTCGTCGGGATTAATGTCTTTTCTTGGCTCTTTTCCAAAGGCTTTCTTTATCTCTTCTTGAATTTTTGGCATTCTGGTTTGCCCTCCCACTAAAATAATTTCGTTAATTTGGTCGGGCTCCAACTTTGCTTCTTTTAATGTTTTTTTAACCAAATCGATTGATTTGTTTATGTATTCTTCAACCATTCCCTCCAACTGAGCCCTTGTCAGTTTATAATAAAGATGTTTTGGGCCTGATGCATCAGAAGTGATAAAGGGCAGATTGATCTCTGTTTCTAGGGCTGAAGAAAGCTCTATTTTGGCTTTTTCTGCCGCTTCCTTTAATCTTTGCAGAGCCAATGTATCTTTTGATAGATCAATACCTGTATCTTTCTTAAATTGTTCAACTAGCCAATCAATAATTTTTTGATCAAAATCATCTCCTCCCAAATGCGTATCTCCATTAGTTGCCAATACCTCTACGGTATCATCGCCTATTTCCAAAATAGAAATATCAAAAGTGCCACCACCAAAATCATAAACCACGATTTTTTGATTCCCCTTTTTATTTAATCCATAAGCCAAGGCGGCGGCTGTAGGTTCATTAATAATTCTCCTTACCTTAAAACCTGCTATTTCTCCTGCAAGTTTTGTTGCTTTTCTTTGAGAATCATCAAAATAAGCAGGACAGGTAATGACCGCTTCTTCAATTTTCTCCCCTAACTTATCCTCGGCATCCTGCTTTAATTTCTGTAAAACCATTGCCGAAATCTCAAAAGGATGATACCATTTATCTCCCATTTTAATTTCTACTCCTCCATCCGACGCCTCTCTTATTTCATAAGGCAAAAGTTTTAAATCCTTCTGGACTTCCGAATCTGAAAAGCGTCTGCCAATTAAGCGTTTTGCTGAAAAGATGGTATTCTTAGGATTGGTAATTTGCTGACGTTTGGCAGTAATTCCTACTAATCTTTCTCCGTTATTAGCAATAGCAACAACAGAAGGGGTAATTCTTGACCCTTCCTTATTTTCAACTACTTTTGGCTCGCCATCAATAATTGTTGCCATTACTGAGTTGGTTGTACCTAAATCTATCCCTAATATTTTTGCCATAATTTACTTCCCATCCCCCTCTCTGTAATCCTTAAATAATTAAGGATTACAAAAAGAGGGTATGGGTGTTAGAATTTCAGTCCCCCGTCCCAAATGAGATGGGGCGAGGTCAGAAATTCTAACTTTTATTTTACTGACACTTTTATTTTTTGGGTTTTTGGCTTTTTTACTTCTTTTTTGGGCATCTCAATTCTCAAAACCCCGTTTTTATACTCTGCTCGAGCCTTATCACCCTTTACCTCAACAGGCAACGAAACAACTCTCTTTAGATAGCCAGACCTTATTTCTTTTTTGTAGTATCCCTTTCCCTTTTCCTCTTTCTTCTCCTCTTTCTTTGCTGCCACTTTCAAAAGATTGTCTTCTATAGAAACATCTATACTTTTAGCATCAATTCCTGGCATTTCAAGCTCTGCCACCAGTTTATCTTTCTCTTCATAAAGGTCAATCCTTGGTTCTTCGATGCGCGCCATATCCATTAAACTAAATTCAGAAAATTGAGATGCCCAATCGTCAAAAATTTTCTCAATTTCTCTAAAAGGATTATATGGTACTAAAGCCATAGGCCCTTAAAATTTGGTTTATTTAGCGACCTTTTTAAAAACCTTAACTTTTGAGGGGCGCAACACTATATTTTCGACCAAATATCCTTTGCTTATGATTTGGGCGATTTTGTTATCTTTTTGAGGATCGTTTGTCTCTACAATCTCTATTGCCTCACAAAAGCGAGGATCAAAATCCATTTCCTCTCCTATTGTAATTTCTTTAATGTTAAATCTTTCCAGCAATTCTTTGAGTTGTTTTTTTATGCCCAAAAAACCACGAATGATTGGATTATCTGTCAAATCCTGAGAAATCTGCTCTTCTGCTCTTTCAAAACTATCCAAAATCTCTATGAATTGCTTCAAGGTTTCTATCTGAGTTATTCTTTTTACTCTTTCCATTCTTTCTTTTTCGTCTTTTTTATAATTGAGGAAATCCGCCCTCTCTCTTTTCCATCCATTTAAGTATTCTTCTTTTTCTTGCGAACATTTTTCCAGTTCTTTTTCTAAAGTTTTTATCTTGGCAATCAATTCTTCTTGGCTTAGTTTTTCTTTTTGTGGTTTTTCTGATTTTTTCTCTTTTTTCTCCATAAAAGATAACTATACATTAAGTTTATCGAACTCATTTAAAAGTTCATTCAACAAGAAGATATTCTTTTTATAAGCCATTCTTTTTGGCCCTAAAAGCGTAAATACTACTTTCTCAT
>Ga0190361_1000665_pt1 | contig 13606 bp, 14 predicted proteins | sample 48721845_MG_FD_161273 | JGI IMG/M metagenome (GOLD analysis project Ga0190361, IMG submission 161273) | Hydrothermal vent microbial mat bacterial communities from Southern Trench, Guaymas Basin, Mexico - 4872-18-4-5_MG | ecosystem: Environmental > Aquatic > Marine > Hydrothermal vents >...
CTTCTTGGGGATTTATTTTTGTTTTTTGAATTATTTGATCAATATGAAGGGCATTATTATACAAAAGATTTAGAATAATATTTTCCTCTTTTGTTTCTCCTTCAACCTTCTTTTTCTTTTGAATTTTTATCCCAAAAAACTCTAAAATATCTTCTGGCTTATCAACAAGTCGCGCTCCTTTTTTAATTAAAGAGTGACAACCCGCAGATGTTGTATTATAAACAGAGCCGGGAATGGCAAAAATGGGTTTGTTTTGAGAAATTGCCCAATCAGCAGTAATTAAAGCGCCAGATTTTTCTCGCGCCTCAATTACTAAAACTCCGAGAGAGAGCCCTGCAATAATTCTGTTTCTATCTGGAAAGTGAAATCGATTAGGAGGAGTAAATGACGGATACTCAGAAATTATCAATCCCTTATTTTCTATAATTTCTTGAACAAGTTTTTTATTTTCCTTTGGATAAATTTTGTCAAGACCCGATCCTAAAACAGCAATAGTTTTCCCTTTGTGTTCAATACAGGTTTTATGGGCTAAGGTATCAATGCCTTTGGCAAGGCCACTAACAATAATAAACCCAGCCGAGGTGAGAGTTTTTGTAAAATCAATTACAACCTTTTTACCATAGTCGGTACATCTTCTTGTACCAACAATTGCTAAAGAGGGAGAAAATGTTTTTAAAAGGTCAAAATTACCCATTAGATATAATACTTTTGGCGGGCGCGGAATTTTTTTAAGGCAATTGGGAAATAATTGATGAGAACTACTAATTTTTAGTATTTTGTTTGACAAAATTAGGGAAATATGTTAATTTTATAATAAAGCTGTTTACATTCCTAGGAAAGGAGGAAAAATGATGCTTGATTGGCCAGAGTTAGGTGAGCTTCTACCAATAGGGTGGGAGCTTCGGGAGGATGTTGATGTGGTTTATCTTACAGATTCTGAAGGCGAAGTGAGAATAAGATGGTCCGCACTTGGGGTCTCCAAGACCTCAATTCTACAGGACATTCGAGAGTTCTTTAAAGAGCAGGAGCGCTGCTAAGCAGCGCTCCTTTTTTTATTAAATTCAGTCATTGCCTTTTGGATGTCGTTCTGAAGACCTATTTTTACTGCCTCAGCAAAATCCTTTTTTACCTTTTCCAAAACTTTTTGCTCTTTTTTATTGAATTTTTCAAGAACAAAAACTTTTCGGTCATAATTTTTAGGAAATTTTTTTGGCTGAATTCCAACCCTAAACCTTATAAAGTTTTTGTTATTTAAAGATTGAATAATAGATTTTACCCCATTATGTCCAGCAGGTCCCCGGTTTTTGACAATTCTAAAGGTTCCCAGCAAAAGATCTATATCATCATGAACAACCCAAAGATGGGAAAGAGGAACTTTATAAAAACGAAGTAGTTTCACAACAGCATCTCCGGAATTGTTCATAAAAGTTTGAGGTTTAGCAAGAATTACCTCTTTATCAAAAAGCAAACCCCGAGAAACAAGCGACTGGAGCCGTTTCTTTTCCTGCCAAGGAGAAAAATCGCCCAATCCATAGAGATAATCTAAAAAATCAAAGCCCAGATTGTGGCGTGTGTTTATAAATTTTTCTCCGGGATTACCCAAACCTATCAAAAGAATCATATTTTAAAATAATAGCAGATTACTTGAAATTTCGGAAGATTTCATTGTATAATTGGAAATATGAAACAAGTTTTATTATTTTTTTGGGAACTAATAAAAATCTTTTTAATAGCATTACTGATAGTCATTCCTATCAGGGAGTTTGTTTTTCAGCCCTTTTTTGTAAAGGGCCAGAGCATGGAACCAAACTTCCATGATTACGATTATTTAATTGTAGACGAAATATCATACAGATTTCATAATCCGGAAAGGGGCGATGTTGTAGTATTAAAAAACCCAAATAATCCAGCCCAGAAATTTATTAAAAGGATTATTGGCTTGCCGCAAGAAACTATCGTTATAGAGGACGGAAAAGTAATAATTGAAAAGAGTAATAAAAGCTTTATTTTAGATGAATCTGCTTATTTGGGCGAAGATAATTTTACTCCCGGCAACCTTAGGGTAACATTGGGGCCAGACGAGTATTTTGTAATGGGTGACAATAGAGCGCATTCTTATGATTCAAGGTACTTTGGGCCAGTTAAAAGGAAAGACATAATAGGAAAATTCGCCCTTAGGGTCTGGCCCATTCCAGTTTTTGCTCATAATCTCTCTTATTAACTTTTATGTCTCCTAAAATCAAATTTCAGACACCCACAGGAATGAAGGATCTTCTTCCCGAAGATTTAGAGTTTTATCAAAGAGTTTTTGAAGTGGTAGATGATTTTGCTCAACTTTTTGGATTTAACAAAATCCAAACTCCAATTGTGGAAGATGTTCAACTTTTTGAAAAAGGCACAGGGGGAAGCACTGATATAGTAGAAAAACAAATGTATATTTTAAAAACAAAGGGTGGAGAATATCTTGCTTTACGTCCCGAATTTACTCCAGCGTTTGCTCGTGCATATTTTGAGCACGGAATGGTAAACTGGCCTCATCCGGTTAAATTATACACTTTTGGGCCCCTTTTTAGACATGAAAGGCCACAAGCAGGAAGGTTAAGACAATTTTATCAATTCAATTTTGAAATTTTTGGTTCTAAGAAACCTATAAGCGATGTTGAAATTATTTATTTGTTCTGGGAAATTCTAAAAGAATTAGGGCTTAAAAATTTGATTGTTCATATAAATAGCATCGGAGACAAGCAATGTAGGCCTTATTACAAAAAGTCATTGGTAAGATATTTAAGGTCTCGGGAGAGAGGTTTGTGTCCTGATTGTAGAAGAAGATTAAAAACTAATCCCTTACGCGTTTTAGATTGTAAACAAGAAAAATGCGCCACAGTAATTGCCCAAGCACCCCAAATATTAGATTATTTGTGCGGAGAATGTAAACAACACTTAGAGAGAGTATTAGAATATTTAGATGCGCTGGAAATACCATATTTTCTTAATCCTTATTTAGTAAGAGGGCTTGATTATTATACCAAAACCGTTTTTGAGATAGTGCCAGACAATATTCCTAATCCTACTGCTTTGGCAGGAGGTGGAAGATATGATGACTTGTTAAAACTTATAGGCAAAAGAGATGTCCCTGCCACCGGAGCAGCCGCTGGCATTGAGAGAATTATCGCTTTAATGAAAGAACAAGAGGTTTTTAAACCTTCAAAAAAGAAAATAGATGTTTTTGTTGCTCAACTGGGCGATAAGGCAAAAGTTAAAACCTTAAAAATTCTAAAAGACCTCAAAAAAGCAAAAATTTACCCTGCTTTTTCGTTAAGCAAAGATTCGCTGGGCGATCAGTTAAAAATAGCTGACAAGTTAGAGGCACCTTTTGTGATTATTCTAGGCGAGGAAGAAGTTTTAAAGGGTAAGGCGCTTGTAAGGAATATGAAAACAGGCACCCAGAAGGAAGTTAAATTTGAAAAATTAAGTCAAGAAATAAAAAAGTTATTAAAAAAGAAAAAATAACATGGAAAAAGAATGTATTTTTTGCAAAATTATAAAAAAAGAAGTCCCCTCAGAAATAGTTTTAGAAGATGAGAATCTTATTGTTATTAAAGATATAAACCCGAAGGCAGATGTACACTTATTAATTATTCCCAAAGAGCACATTCCCTCACTTAGAGAATTTAAGCCGGAAAAGGCAGATATTTTAGGGAAGATGCTTTTGGTTTCAAAAGAACTGGCTAAAAAATTTGATCAAGCCAAAGATGGTTATAAAATAGCAATAAATGTAGGAAGAGGAGGAGGACAAATAATAGATCATTTTCATATTCATTTTCTTGCCGGTAACTTGACAGGTCTTCCATAAAAGCATAAAGTACGATATTAATAAAAAGTCAAAAGTCAAAACTCCTGCCCGCTCGGCAGGCGGGCAAAAGTCAAAACTAATTTAAAAATTAAGAAATAAAAATTAAAAATTAAACAAGGCGTAATTATGGCTGGATTAAAAGTCGAAAAAAAAGAACACGAAAACAGCAAACAATTAGTTAATAGTTTTTTAAGGCGCTTAAAACGAAGCGCAATTTTAAAACAGGCAAAAGAATCAATGTATCGGGAAAGACCTCTTAGCAGGAAACTTAAAATCAGGGCCGCCCTCCGAAGAGAGGAACTAAAACGTTACTACAAAAAACTAGAAAAGTTAGGAAAAATATAAATTAAAGAAGAAACAAAAAGCCCCCGCTTGCGGGGGCTTTTTGTTTGCTCTAAAAAAATTTTTTGCTATCATTAAATAATGGCTGAAAAGAAAATTTTAGAGATTACCAATCTTACCCAAAACATTATAGATGAAAAATTTTTTCAAGAGATAGCCGCCTATGTTTTAGATAAAGAAAAAAAACAAGGGCTAATTTCTTTGGTTTTGGTTGGTCCAGGAAGAATTAAGAAACTAAACAAGCAATACAGAAAAAAGAATAAAGTTACAGACGTGCTTTCTTTTCCAGCAAAGGCAGAAGTATTTGTTCCAAAAGATGATAAAAATTTTCTGGGAGAAATAGTTATTTGTTTAAGAGTAGTAAAGAAAACATCAAAAAGAGAAAATATTTCTTTTGAAGAAGAGTTAGCCCGAGTTTTTATTCATGGTATTTTACATATTTTAGGATACGATCATTTAAAGCCAGAAGAGGAAAAAACAATGATTGCCAAACAGGAAAAATATCTTGAAGAAATATTAAAAAAAGTTAAATGGCAAAACCAATAATTGCCACAATTGATATTGGCTCCTCTGCCATCAAGGGAATTGTTTGCCAAAAATTAGAAGATAAAGATCAATATCAGGTTCTTGCTCATTCTGTTTTAAAATCCGAGGGAGTGAGAAAAGGGGCAGTGGTTGATCCTCAAAAAACAGCAGAAGTTCTTAAAAAATTAAAGAGCCGGCTTGAGGCGCTCTCCCACACAAGAATCAAAAACGTTGTTGTAAATATTAATGGTCACCATATTTTTGTTCAACCCGTAAAAGGGGCAGTAGCCATTTCAAGGGCAGACCAGAAAGTTTCTCAAGAAGATATAGACAGGGTGCAGGACGAGGCGCGGGCAACATCGCTTCCTTTAAACAAAGAAGTTTTGGACATCTATCCAAGAGAATATATTATAGACGAAGAAAAGGGAATAAAAGATCCCTTAGGGTTGCGAGGCATTAAATTAGAAATGGAAGGCATTGTTACTTGTGTTTTTTCTCCTTATTTAAAAAACTTAAAAGAGGCGGTTGCCTCATTAGATTTAAACATTATAGATGTTATTCCTTCGCCAATAGCAGATGCTTATGCTCTTCTTACCCCTCAACAAAAGGAATTAGGAGTTGCTTTGATTGATATCGGTGCAGGCACTACCAGTATGGCTGTCTTTGAAGAAGGACAACTTATTCATTTAACTGTTTTCCCGTGCGGTTCTTCTAATATATCAAACGATATTGCTATTGCCCTCAAAACAGAAATAGACATTGCTACAAGAATTAAAGAAGAATTTGGCAAACTTATTTTTTCTAGGACAAACCGAAAAGAAAAGTTAAAATTGGATTCCGGCGAAGTGTTTGTTTTTTCAACAAAAGATTTTTCAAAAGCGGCAAGGGCGCGTATTGAGCAGATTTTTAATCATATCAAAAAAGAACTTAAAAAAATTAACAAGTATGGAAAACTGCCTGCAGGAGTGGTGTTAACGGGTGGCGGAAGTAAAATTCCGGGGCTAGTTGACTATGCCAAAAAAGAATTGTCTCTTCCTGTACGCCTGAGGAAATTAAGCAAATTTATTGGCCCATCCTTAGATGAAAGGTTTTCGGTGGCTTGTGGTTTAGCAGTGTTTGGGCTAGAAGAAGAACAAGAAGAGGAAGGAGTATTATCCCGCATTGCTCAAGCATTTCGTAAGATTATAAAAATTTTTACTCCATGAAAGGTTTAGAGTTTATAAAAGTAGTCGGAGTGGGTGGCTCTGGAGGTAATGCTATTACAAGAATGTTTCAAAAGCGTAAAAAGTTCGCAGATAAACTCGAGCTTGTTGCCATTAATTGCGACCTTCAAGATCTTCAGCAAACAAAATCGGATATAAAAATTCAAATAGGGAAGAACATTACAAAGGGTTTTGGCGCCGGAGCAAACCCAGAGATTGGTTATAAAGCCGTCTTAGAACAAAAGGAAGAAATTAAAAAAGCCCTAGAGGGAACAAAAATAGTTTTTATTACCTGCGGGCTTGGGGGCGGAACTGGTACTAAAGGATCTTCAGTGGTTGCTGAAGTTTCTAAAAAAGAAATAGGCGCCTTGACAGTAGGCATTGTTACTCTTCCATTTAGTTTTGAAGGAACTGAAAGAAAAAAAATAGCCCAATCAGGTTTAAAACTTTTAAGAGACAATGTAGATTCTTTAATCGTGATAGAGAACGACCGCCTGCTTACCCAAATAGATGAAAAAACTAATATCTTTGACGCTTTTTGGAAATGCGACGAAGTTTTGCAAGACATTGTTTTTGGAATGGCCAATCTTCTTTTTTCTGTAGGTTTTATAAATATCGATTTTGCCGATATTAAAGAAATAATGAAAGATTCAGGCAACACCCTTTTTGGTTTAGGAAAAGGAAAGGGAGAAAATAAATTAAAAGAAGCTGCACGTAACGCAATAACATCTCCCTTTTCCAATATTTCGATAGATGGAGCAAAGGGATTAATTTTCAACATCTTTGTTAATAATGATGTTGGTTTAAGAGAGTTAGAAGAAGCAGCAAGAATTATTACAGAAAAAATTTCACCTTCATCAAAAGTTATTTTTGGGGTTACTCAAGAAAAAACAATGCCCAAAGATGAAGCAAAAATTATAGTGATAGCCACGGGCATAGAGTAAAAAAGTTATCCACAATTTCAAAAATTTGTCAGGATTTTTTTGTGGGGATATAATATCCTAATCTGAAACCTCTAATTAAACTTTTTGAAACTTATGGAAAATAGAATAGAAAAAGTTATCAAAAGAGATGGAACCATTACTGATTTTGATCAGTCACGAATCACCCAAGCCATTTATAAAGCAGTTACTGCCTCAGGACAGGGAGATGGCAAGTTATCAAAAAGATTATCTGATCGTGTAGTAGAACTTTTAAATCGCCGATTCAAAAAAGGCGAATTTCCTACTGTAGAGCAAATTCAAGATGTAATAGAAGAAGTTTTGATGTTGGAAAATCTTGTGGAAACAGCGAAAGCATATATTTTATATAGAGAACAAAGAAGACGAATTAGAGAAGCAATTGTTTTAAGCGAAGAAGCAGTTGATAAAGTTGATCAATATTTAGAAAAACTCGACTGGGAAGTACAAGAAAATGCCAATATGGCATTTTCTTTGCAGGGTCTTAATCATTATGTTGTTTCTCATGTAGTTAAAAAATATTGGTTAAATAAAATTTATCCAAAGGAAATAAGAGAGGCAAACGAATCAGGTGATTTTCATATTCATAATTTAGACACATTAGGACCATACTGTGTAGGCTGGGATCTTTATGACTTGCTTTTAAAAGGATTTGGAGGAGTTTATGGCAAGGTAGAATCTCGCCCTCCAAAGCATTTTAGGGCTGCCTTAGGCCAGGTAGTTAATTTTATGTACACATTACAAGGAGAGGCAGCTGGGGCGATTGCTTTTTCCAATTTTGATACTCTTCTTGCTCCCTTTATAAGATATGACAATTTAAACTATGTCCAGGTAAAGCAAGCCATTCAAGAATTTCTTTATAATATGGCAGTTCCCACAAGGGTGGGATTTCAATGCCCCTTTACAAATATTACATTGGATTTAAAACCCTCCCCTGTATATGCTAAGCAACCAGTGATTATAGGTGGGGTTCCTCAAAAAGAAATTTATGCTGATTTCGAAGAAGAAATGAAGATGTTAAACAAAGCATTTTATGAGGTGATGCTTGAAGGAGATAAAAAAGGTAGACCATTTCACTTTCCAATACCTACAATCAATATTACAAAAGATTTTCCCTGGGACGATCCTAATTTTGATTTGATATTTGAAGCATCAGCAAAATACGGCATTAATTATTTTGCCAATTACATTAATTCAGAAATGAAGCCTGAGGATGTAAGATCAATGTGCTGCCGGCTTCGGCTTAATCTTACAGAACTTTATAATCGAGGAGGTGGCGGTTTGTTTGGAAGCGGGTCTTTAACAGGCAGTATCGGTGTAGTTACTATTAATCTTCCAAGAATTGGATATCTTTCCAAAACCAAAAAAGAATTTTTTGAACGCTTAGGAAAGATGATGGATTTAGCAAAAGAAAGTTTGGAAATAAAAAGAAAAACAATAGAGAATTTTATAGAAAAGGGACTTTATCCTTATTCCAAACATTATCTTTCCGGTATTAAAAAAGCCCGTGGTGAATACTGGGCAAACCACTTTTCAACTATCGGGCTTGTGGGAATGAATGAAGCACTTTTAAATTTCTTAGGAGAGGATATTGCCTCAAGAAGAGGGAGAAAATTCGCCTTAGAGGTGATGGACTTTATGAGAGAAAGGTTAGTGAAATATCAAAAAGAAACAGGAAATATATATAATCTTGAAGCCACGCCAGCAGAATCTACGGCTTACCGCCTGGCCCAAAAAGACAAAGAAAATTATCCAGACATTATTACTGCTGGCACAAAGAAAGTTCCCTACTACACAAATTCTACCCAATTACCCGTAAACTTTACCGATGATTTATTTGAGGCGCTTAAACTTCAGGACGATCTTCAGTGCAAGTATACAGGAGGCACGGTCTTCCATATATTTTTAGGAGAAAAAGCTCCAAACGCAGATACAGTTAAGGCGCTTGTTAAAAAAGTTTTTGAGAAATTTAGACTTCCCTATATCACTATTACTCCAACATTCTCGATCTGCCCGGTTCATGGCTATATTGCCGGAGAACATTTTTATTGTCCCAAGTGCACAGTTAAGCAACCCTGCGAAGTTTATTCTCGGGTAGTAGGATATCTGAGGCCAGTTTCTCAATGGAATTTCGGAAAACAGCAGGAATTCAAAGAGAGAAAAGAGTTCAAGATTAAGAAATCAAAAGTTGGGACTTAAATGGTAATCGGCGGCTTACAAAAATTTACCTTATTAGATTATCCTAACAAGATCGCCGCAACTGTTTTTCTTGCCGGATGCAATTTCCGTTGTCCCTTCTGTTATAATCCCGAACTTGTTTTACCCGAGGTTATAAAAAAGACCCCAAAAATTACAGAGAGGTCTTTTTTTAAATTTTTGAAAGAAAGAAGAAATTTACTGGAAGGAATAGTAGTTTGTGGGGGCGAGCCAACAATTCATCGAGATCTGCCATCGTTTATAAAAAAAATAAAAAAATTAGGCTTTGCTGTAAAACTTGATACAAACGGGTCGAATCCGCAAATGTTGAAAAAACTTATAGACCAAAACTTAATTGATTATGTGGCTATGGATGTTAAGGCTCCAAAAGAAAAATATCAAGAGGTAACAGGTGGAAAGGGCGACCCAGAAGTTATAGAAGAGAGTATCTCTATATTAAAATCAAGCAAAATAGATTATGAATTCAGAACCACTGTTGTTCCTACTCTTTTGTCAAAAGACGATATTTTAGAAATCGTAAAATGGATAAGCCCGGCAAAAAAATATTTTCTTCAAAATTTTTCTCCGTCCAAGCATATTGATCCTAGATTTAATAATCAAAAACCCTATCCTGAAGAATATCTTTTGGAAATCAAAAAAGTTATCGAGCCATTTTTCGATTTGTGCGGAATAAGAAGTTAGAGAAAGAAAAAATTTTTCTATTACTGCTGATATTCTCAAATTTAGGTTTGGTTATCGGCACAATATTAAAACTCAGCTATTTATATTGGCTGGGTTTTTTCTTTTTTGTAGTAATGCTTTTTTACAAAAGAAACATTTTATTAGCCCTTTCTGTTGCCCTTATCTTTATATTTTTTTCTTGTTATGCTTTTAACTTTACAAAAAATATTGCCTCTGCAAAAAGGGTTCTCTTTTCACAAACAACTCCGGTCTCAATATATGGAAAAATTATAACCGACCCTTGGGAGAGCAAAAACTCCCAGAAATTTGTATTATTGGTTGAGCAGGTAAACCAAACAAAAACAAAAACAAAAGTTTTAGTATATCTTGGGAAAGACAAAAATCTTTACAAGGGCGAAAGAATTAGAATTTTGGGAGAGATAAAAGAACTCCCAAGTTTTGAGGAGTTTGATTGTAGAGAGTATCTTTATAAACAGGGAATTGTCGGGGTTGTTTATTACCCGGAATTAAAAGAAATCAAAGAGGCAAATTTTCTTTATAGGGTTGTTAATAAAGCAAGAAAAAGGGCAGATAAAATTTTTTCAGAAAACCTCCCTTATCCGGAAGATTATTTTGTTAAAGCAGTTATCTTGGGAGAAAAAAGAGAACTTCCTGATAAACTTAAAGAAATTTTTAACAAATCGGGTATCCGTCACATCACAGCAATTTCAGGAATGCATATAGTTGTTTTGCTTAATATTTTAACCACTTTTTTAATTGCCCTAGGTCTTTGGCGACAACAAGCCGGCTTACTGACACTTTTCTTCATTATTTTATACATTTTCTTTATTGGTTTTCAGCCATCTGCTGTAAGGGCAGCCATTGTGGGTGCAGGAATTATTATTGCTCAAATCTTTGGCAGGTTGCCCGATACCACCCGTTTTCTTTTGCTGGCAGCCGCAGCAATGCTGATTGTTAATCCTTTTTTAATTTACGACACCGGTTTTCAATTATCTTTTTTGGCAGCTGCAGGTATTAATTACCTAACACCGTTTTTTAACCAAAAATTAAAAAGAGTTCCCAATGTTTGCGGTTTAAGAAGTATTTTATCAATGTCTCTTGGAGCGCAAATTTTTACAATCCCTTTGCTTTTATATCACTTCGGATATTTTTCTTTCCTTTCTCTTTTAACAAATATTTTGATTGTTCCCTTAATGCCCTTTTTGCTTGGCTTAGGAATTCTTGCTCTAATTTTTGGCTTTATTTCTTCTTGGTTAAGTTTTGTTATCTTTCTTCCTCTTTTTATTATTTCCCGGTATATTATTTGGATGTCTTCAACTTTTTCTAAATTCCAAACTTTGCTTCTTAATGTTAAAATTTCTCTTGCTCTTGTAATTTTTTATTATCTTTGTCTCTTTGCGCTGGTTAAAAAAATATTAACCAAACAGAGATATTGGTTTCTGAAAATTTAAAGAAAAAAACCGGGACAGATAAGATTTTTCTGTCCCGGTCTCTATGGGAGTTTGCCAATGATTTCAGCAAGTTGGGGAATAATGTCTTTCAAACTCTTTCCTCTTTGGGTGGCTTTCCAGTAATGTTCCATGACAGCAAATTCTATCACCTTGGCGTCAAATTCCTTGTGAAAATCGCCACGAGGAGGGTCATAACGAAAAAGGCAATCTACGAATAGTACTACTTTCCTCATATAGTCGTCCTTAGAAGGAGAACTTTGAGCAAACCAGCAGTTTTTGGGAAGAAACCGCTGCAGCCGATGGCGTACCTCATGAGCAGCAATTCCTACGATGAGAGCATCTACGGTAAGATCAGGCAATTCTTCTGACTTATGATCTCCCTCTAAAAGAATTAACTTCCCCGTGGCCGCCCGCTCAAGATGTTGAGCAATTCCTGGAACGAAGATATGGTATTCTGGATGATAATACTCAATGTAATGGTCCTTATCCGGTGGGGGATTGGTTGCCAGAACAATTGTAGCGGGCATCAGACAAGTGTTTTCGTTTTCAAATACTAGCCGATCTAATGTCGCTATTATTTGATAAAGCTGATCGGCAATCTTCCAGTCGCTCTCAGGCATTCAGTATCACCTCCTTTGCGGAAAGAACTAATTTGTATATTACCATATTTTATTTATCTGTCAAATAATATTTTTCAAAAAAAAGAAAATATGAGATAATATATTAATGCCTGTTTTAAAATTTCCAGAAAATTTCCTTTGGGGAACAGCAACTTCTGCTTATCAGGTAGAGGGGGGCAATGTCTACAGCGATTGGGAAGATTACTATCCTGCTGGCATTGCCTGCGATCATTATCATAAATATCAAGAGGACTTTGACTGGATTGTTAAACTCAACCAGAATGCCTATCGTTTTTCTATTGAATGGGCAAGAATTGAAAAAAAAGAAGGAAAGTTTGACCAGAAAGAAATTGAACATTACCGGGAAGTACTTCTTTCACTCAAAAAAAGAAACATTAAAGCAATGCTTACCCTGTTTCATTTTACTCTTCCCCGATGGTTTCAAGAAAAAGGAGGCTTTACCAAGCAAGAAAACATTTTTTATTTTAAGCGATTTGCCAACAGAATTTTTGATGAGTACAAAAACCTTGTTGATTTTTGGGTGATCATCAACGAACCTCAAGTTTATGCTGCTCAAGGATACCTTTTAAAACTTTGGTCCCCCAAAAAGAAAAATCTAATACTATATTTAAAAGTTTTGAGAAACTTAATTTTGGCGCACAAAATTATTTATAAAAATTTTCACCAAAAACAATCTCAAGTTTGGGTGGGTATTGCCAAAAACAATCAGTTTTTCGAGCCATACAACCCAAGATCTATTTTTGATAAATTAACAGTAAAAATTGCCAATTGGTGGCAGAATCATTATTTTTTAAATAAGATAAAAAACCACCTCGATTTTATAGGGCTAAATTATTATTTTCATAATAAAATCAAATTCCCGTTTTTCATTAAAAACGATAACAAAATTGTCTCTGATGTTGGTTGGGAGGTCTATCCAAAAGGCATATATTTTACATTAAAAGATTTAAAACAATACAATTTGCCAATTTATATTACAGAAAACGGAGTAGCTGACAAAGACGATCGTTTAAGAGAAAAATTTATTAAAGACCATCTTTATTGGATATGGAGAGCAATTCAGGAAAAAGTAGATATAAGAGGGTATTTTCACTGGTCTCTTCTCGATAATTTTGAGTGGGAAAAGGGTTTTGAGCCACGTTTTGGTTTAATAGAAGTTGATTATAAAACATTAGAACGCAAACCCAGAAAAAGCGCCTTTTATTATGCAGAAATTTGCAAGACAAACCAAATAAAACTTCCCTGATCATTCACTACCCACTACCCACTACTCACTACTCACTATCTATGCTTTGGCTAACTCTAACAATCATTTCCTATTTCTGTTCAGCCGTTGCCTCGGTTGTAGATAAAATTCTTCTTTCAGGGCCCATTCCTAAACCAAAAATTTACGCTTTTTATGTCGGTATTTTGGGAATTCTGGCACTAGTTTTAATACCCTTTGGGTTTCAGGTGCCCCCCTTGCAAATAATTTTTCTTGCCCTTTTTGCTGGAAGTATATGGATGGTGGGAATGATGTATTTGTTTAAGGGGTTAAGGCAATTTGAAGCCTCCAGAATTATTCCGGCTATAGGAGGGTTTTTACCTCTTTTTACTTTAGGATTTGTTCATTTTTTTTCTTGGCAGGCAAAAATATCAACGCCGTTATTGACATCTTGGCGTCTCCTTTCTTTTATTTTATTAATTTCAGGAAGTGTATTGATTAATTTACAAAAAGACAAACACTTGACCGCAA
>Ga0190361_1000666_pt1 | contig 13597 bp, 14 predicted proteins | sample 48721845_MG_FD_161273 | JGI IMG/M metagenome (GOLD analysis project Ga0190361, IMG submission 161273) | Hydrothermal vent microbial mat bacterial communities from Southern Trench, Guaymas Basin, Mexico - 4872-18-4-5_MG | ecosystem: Environmental > Aquatic > Marine > Hydrothermal vents >...
AAAAACTATCCCAAGACAAGAAAAAAAATCGCTGGTCGGATACTGAAAAATTCAACTCTTATGATAGAAGACTCAGCACCTCTTCATGAAAAATACCGTTTGAGGCTACATAGCCCCTGATCCGTGGACTCCAGGGCTTACCACGGGTATCAGTTACTTTTCCTCCAGCTTCTTCTACAATTAGTGCTCCTGCAGAAAAATCCCATGGTTTATCAAAATACTCTACCATGAGGTCCACTTTTCCCTCAGCTATATAGGTTAGCGCTCTGGCTGTTGAACCAAACATTCTGACATTAAAAACTTTTCTTCCCAACTTCACCAGGTTTTGAAGAACCAGATTCTCTTTATCAAGGTTAAAATTACTGTCATAGATGAGTGTAGCTTCACTTAACTTCCTTTGTGAAACCTCTATTTTTTTCTGGTTTAAGAAAGCACCTTTTCCTTTTTGAGCAAAGTAGAATTGATTGTGGTAAGGCAGATAAACCACACCCAGAACAACTTCTCCTCTCCATTCAACAGCTATAGATACACCAAACATCTCGATACATCTAATGTAGTTGTGAGTTCCATCAAGAGGATCAATTATCCATCTATATTCACCTGTTCCCTGAAACCCTTTGCTTTCTTCTGAGAGTATGCTATGATGAGGATAGCTTTTTTGAATAAGCTGGATGATTTTTCTTTCTATTTCTATATCGACATTGGTTACAAGGTCGCCTCTCTTTTTGATGCCAATTGTCCCAACTTTACCAAAATTTTCCATGAGGATTTCACCAGCTTGCTTTGCTGCCTCAACAGCTAATTTCTTTATCTGGCTCAATTCATTTTCCATAGTATGTGCCTCTTTTAACTTAGTTTGTTTTCTTTTTGAAAGGTTAATAAATAAGTTTAAAGTTTCTGATGGATAAGTCAAATAAAAATTTAAAGAAATTATGTGTGATTGCCGATAAACCATAAGGGTTTAAAATAAGATGGAGCAAAAAAGAATAAGGCATATTGGATTTATATCCACCAGATTGGCCGGCATAGACGGTGTTTCTCTGGAGGTTGCAAAATGGGCCAGGGTTCTGGAGGAAGAAGGATATGTATGCTTTTACATGGCTGGAGAGCTTGATAGACCCCCGGAGAAGTCATTACTTGTGGAGGAAGCTCATTTTAAACACCCGGAAATCAAGAAAATTTTTAGTGAGTGTTTTAACAACAAAAGATACAGAAAACCATCTGTCACCAGGAAAATTCAAAGGCTGAAGGATAAACTTAAAAAAGAAATCTACAAGTTTATCAGAAATTTTGGAATAGATATTCTTATCCCAGAAAATGCACTTGCCATACCTTTAAATGTTCCTCTTGGACTTGCCATAACCGAGGTCATAGCTGAAACAGCCATCCCTACCATTGCCCACCATCATGACTTTTACTGGGAAAGAAAGAGATTTTTAGTTAATGGCGTTTGGGATTATATAAATATGGCTTTTCCTCCTCATCTTCCTTCTATTCAACATGTAGTGATTAATTCCTCTGCTGATAATCAGCTAAGCCTCAGAACAGGAATTTCAGCAATGGTAATACCCAACGTGATGGACTTTGATAACCCACCAAAAGTTGACGATTATTCCCGGGATATAAAAGAAGCCCTTGGAATTGAACCCGACGAACTTTTTATTTTACAACCGACGCGGGTGGTAAAAAGAAAGGGAATTGAGCATTCCATAGAGCTTGTAAAAAGATTAAATATGAAAGCGAAACTCGTTATTTCACATGCCTCGGGCGATGAAGGTTATGAATACGAGCAGAGAGTAAAAGAGTACTCCTCGTTATTGGGTGTTCAGACCCTTTTTATCTCCGATATTATAAAGCCTGAACGTGGAAAAACAGAAGATGGAAGAAAAATATACACCCCCTGGGATGTTTATGCCCATGCCGATCTTGTAACTTATCCATCAACTGTTGAAGGATTTGGCAATGCTTTTTTAGAGGCTATCTATTTTAAAAAACCAATTGTGGTTAATACTTACTCCATATATACGATAGATATAAAGCCTAAGGGATTTAAAGTTATTGAGCTTAATGATTATGTTAACTCTGAAGCCGTGGAGCTAACCAGAAGGGTCCTCATGGAGCCCCATCTGGCAAAAGAGATAGTTGAACACAATTACAGGCTGGGGAAAAAATACTACTCCTGTTCTGTATTACGGCAAAAACTTAAAGTTCTACTCTCCAGTTACTTTGGTGTATGAGGATTAGGCTATCTAAGCGGAGGTGAATTTTCCCCAACATCTCTCCTGGATATATTAAAATCTATATCTTTCAGGAAAAATCCAATATCATCCTTTTGAACCTGAGAGAATTTTCTTGACAGCACATTGTCTGATAGTACAATGCGGAAGGTTCAGGTAAAAATATTTTAGGAGGTGAAAAAGAGAAATTGTAAAGCTAAGGTTTAAAAAAATTAGGAGAAGTTATTATGAGTAAAAAGAAAATAAGCATGTTTTGTTTTTTAATTCTCGTTTTAACAGGAGGGGAGGCTTTCGCTCAAGGTAGTACTAAATTAACTCAGCCAGCCTTAGAGCAAGAGGTGGCAAGATTGAAATGTAATTGTAAAAGTATAAGATCCACAAGGGAATGTAAGAAAAGGACAATCAAATACTATATAGATTTACCATCTGAGTGTAAACCTATTGGTATGAGTTTTATAGATGGAACTTGCGGGAGAGCACTATGGGATAGGAATATCTGTACAGGAGAGGATTTTTCTCAACTTGATGCAGAAGCTCAAAGACGTGCACGTAATAATGACAACATTATCGGTGTAGAAACTGGGATGGTGTATAAGGGAAAAGAGGTAAATAGTACCACCATAAGAATCGAGCGAAGAGGGAATAATAAAAACAAATGGATTCTTGAACTGTCTTCATGCTGCCATACAATTCCAACCTTAAGAGTTTCTGTTAAATGCCCCGGAAGTAAATATGTTAAAAACATTTATTTTGGACTGTATTATGACGAAAAGAACCGCTTCAGATTATTTGGTAAAGTGGAGGTGGATGATAAAAGATTAACATTGGAAAATTATAATTCTTTTTACAAAGACTGTAGTGTTCCTTATTGCTTTTTTAGTGATCGTTCTAATCCAGATTCTTTGGGTTCAAACGGTGAAATAAAATTATATATGGTTCCAGATGCGAACTGTAAATTTGATATCACCGCTTTTAGGAATGAACTCTACCTGATGATGAAGAAAAGTGGATGTTACTACAAAAGTACCCATTTGATTCCCAAAAAAGGCATTATGGCAGGGCATATTTTTACCAATAAATGTACACCTCATATTGTAGATTGTATAAAGAGATTACTGAAAAAGTATACAGATTGTAAGGAGGTAAAATGGATAGGAAGACAAATTAGGATTTTACCTATACATTAACAAAATAAGGAGTTTTTACATGATAGGGGTAAACTGCGAAAAAATAGAGGGAAAAAAATAAAGGAATATACCGAGATGATGAGTGAAGCAAGGGAGGAGGCTTTAAAAAGGATGATTGAAGAAGCAAAAAAATGGAGGCTGATGCTGTGATAAATGTTAGATTTGCAACTTCCATGATCATGAGTGATGTTGCTGAAATTCTTGCCTGTAGAACGGCCGTAAAATTTCAAAATGAATGATATACGTTGGAAATATAAGACTCTAATTTCAGATGTGTCATAATTGACAAAGACTGGCTTTTTCTTAAATTTATACTTACCAGTAGAAAATGATCGATACCCACGCTCATCTAACAGACAGGCGTTTTAATCCTGATCGGGATTCAGTTATTCAAAGGGCGCTACATCAGGGAATAACTCTCATAATATGTGTGTGTTCTGATTTTGGCGAACTGGATTTATTTTACAGTTTACTTGAAAAATACAACTTTCTTTATGGAGCAGCAGGAATACACCCTCACGATGCTTTCTACTGGAAGGATCTGGAACCTAAATTAATAAAAGCTTTAGAACATGAAAAGATTGTTGCGCTGGGAGAAGTTGGTCTTGATTATCACTATGAAAACTCGCCGCGTACAGTTCAAAAGGAGGTTTTTAAATTTCAGCTTGAGCTGGCCAAGGAAAAAGGATTTCCGGTGATTATACACTCAAGGGATGCCATGAAAGATACGTTGGCCATTCTGCGAGGTGAGAAGATTCATAAAGGGGTTATGCATTGTTTTTCTGGAAATGAAGAGGACATGAGAACCTGCCTGGAACTTGGTCTTTACATATCCCTTGCTGGAACTGTTACCTTTCCTAAGGCTTTTAATCTTCAGAAAATAGCCAGTAGTGTTCCTCTGGATAAACTTGTGGTTGAGACAGATTGTCCCTATCTCGCTCCTCAACCGGTAAGGGGGAAAAGGAACGAACCTTCTTTTTTAAAATATGTGATTGAAAAAATAGCCTCTATACGGGGGCTTGACCAGAGAAAGTTAACTTTAACTACATCTGAAAATGCCAAAAATCTGTTTGGATTAGTGCATAAGCTAAGTTAGGCAAAAAGTCAATTGTACATGGTGTTTTACAAAAATATGAATGCGAGAGATATATGTAGATGGATATCCGGGTGGTGCTTGATCTTACCCTGGCTTTTTGTTTTGTCAACCGTCATCTTTGCCTCTAATGAAGAGGGTAATTTCAAGATAGTAGTATTTGAGTCACCTGCCTGTCCCCATTGCCAGGAGATGATAGGAGAGTATTTTCCAGAGCTTCTTGAAAAATACCGTTTCTTGCAGATAGTTTATTATGACATTGATCAGCCAAAAAACTACGAGCTATTTCTGGAGATGGAAGCTCAAATTACTACAGAAGAGGAAAGACCTGATGTTTTTGATTTGCCGGTAGTTATATTTGGTGAAGAGATAATGTACGGTCCGGAGCAGATTAAGGCTCGTTTGGAAAATTTAATTTTACAGACTTCCTCTAAAACATATACCGATAAGGAGGAAGAAAAAGTTCCGGATAAAACCCGGGTTACTTCTGAAAAGACTGTACATCTTGCCTATTTTTTTGAACCAGGTTGTCGCGAGTGTAACATTTTTGAATATGGATTATCGTACCTCAAGAATAAATACCCTACTCTTGAGGTGGAATATTTCAACCTTGGCGAAAGGAAAAATCAGGTTCTCGAGGAAGCAATAGGGGAGCTTTACGGTGTTCCACCGGAAAAAAGGCACCTTTCTCCTGCGGTTTTTATCGGGGAATACTATTTTGTGAGAGAGATAAGTGTGCGAAAATTGGAGGAGATAATAAAAGGTTATCTTTCCACTGGTAGCCCAAAAACCTGGATTAACATTCAGGAAAAGCTGGAAAAAATAGAAAAAGGAGAAAAAGCACAGACATATCTGGAAAAACTAAAAATTCCAGCCGTAGCTACCGCTGGTTTAATTGACGGGGTTAATCCCTGCGCCTTTTCTGTGGTTATTTTTTTAATTACCTATCTTAGTTATCTTAACAAGGAAAGAAAAGAGATTCTGCAGGTAGGTGTATCCTTTGTTGTAGCTGTATTCACCAGTTATTTTTTAATCGGTTTAGGGCTTTTCGAATTCCTGCACAGAGCAACTTTTTTCCCTTTTCTCAGAAAAGGTATATTTATAGCCGGGGTTTCTTTTACCAGCTTACTGGGAGTTTTAAGCCTTTTTGACTATTTTAAGATAAGAAAAGGCAATCCGGAAGACATGAGTTTAAAAATACCTTCCCGCTGGAGGAAGATGGTTAACACGTTTATCGGTCGAAAAATGAGAGGGAAAGAGTTTTTAATACCCATAGCACTGGGGATTGGATTTCTTGTCTCGTCAGTTGAATTCGTCTGTACAGGTCAGATTTACCTGCCCACCCTTGTTTTTTTGTCCGGGATAAGCTCCTTTAGAAAAGCAATACTTTTCCCTCTTTTTGTATATAACTTATTTTTTATAATCCCGCTTCTCGGGATTTTTTTAGCTGTGTATCTTGGAATATCATCGGGACTTTTATCAAGGGTCATTTACCAAAATTTTCCTCGTGCCAAAATTTTAACTTCTGCTCTCTTTTTTGCACTGGCAACCATCCTTTTTTATCTTATGGGATGGTAGTGAAACTATCCACTTTTAAGGGAGGTTTAGAATGCGGGGGAACATAAAAATTCTGAAGAAAATAGGTGCGCTTTTTCTGTTGACTTTTTTTGTCTCAGGGATAGGGTTTGCTGAAAAGGGAACCAGTCAATCTTCTGCAGGAGATGGTTTAAAAATGGCACAACCTGCTGATCTTGTTGTTACTGGAATAGATGTTCCGGATAACATACAGGCAGGTCAGGAAGTTCCTCTTAAAGTTAGATTAGCCAATTTTGGAGGAGATGATTTTACCCGGAGTATTAGTTTTGCTACTGCTGCTATTGAATTTGATCAAACTTACATGTTATTTAAAATTCGCATGCCCAGAGCCTCTGAAGAAGTTACCCAAGAGATAAGGTTTATTTTTCCGGTTTCTCAGTGGTACAATCTAACAGTTGTTGCTGATCCTGATAATGCAATAAGAGAAACCAACGAAAACAACAATCGCTATTCCAGAAAAATCTGGGTTTCTGGAAAAAGCCTGGCTCCCAAACCAATTAAGAAGAAAAGGTCCAGATGTGGCTGTGGAAAATAATTACTAAGAGGTGGCTCTCGGTTGGTACAAGCTAAAACAAAGATTCTTATAAATGAGAGGGTGGCGAAAAATATTTATCGATTGACCTTTGAGGTTCCATCTTTTTTCCCCCGGCCCGTTCCAGGGCAGTTTGTTCATGTAAGGATAGGAGACGATTTTTTACCGCTCTTGCGCAGACCTTTTAGTATTAGTGGTTTTACTGAAGGAGATTTAACTATCTTGTACAGGGTTGTAGGTAGGGGAACTGAGATTTTATCCCAATTGGAGAAAAATCAGGAAGTGGATCTACTTGGACCCCTGGGTCAGGGATTTTTCATTAAAAAGGAAACAAGAGAATATCTCGTTGTAGGGGGAGGAATGGGGATTGCGCCGCTACTTTATCTCTTGCAAAAGCTGGAATTTATGTCCGAAAAAAAAATTTCCATTAGTCTTTTTGCCGGATTCAAGAGTTTTCAAGAAATGATTATAGGAGAGCAGTTTTATAAGAAAAATCCTTTTAAAACATATCTGGCTACAGAAGATGGAAGCTATGGTTACAAAGGACTTATATCTGATGTGGTTACCGATTATATAAAAGGTTTATCCTCCTACCAGGGGATTGCTATTTATGCCTGTGGCCCCTTACCAATGCTCCGGATCATTGCTGGTCTATCCGTAGAACATGGAATTTTTTGCCAGGTTCTCCTGGAGCAAATAATTGGCTGTGGAGTAGGGGCTTGCGGAGGGTGTGTAGTGCAAGGTGTTAAGGGTTATTTGCGAGTCTGTAAGGAAGGTCCGGTTTTTAATGCAAGTGATATAGCCTGGGATAGAGTTTCTTCTTAAGAAATGAAGGTAAAAATAGGATGCTGTGGTTTTCCGGTGGGAAGAGACAAATACTACAGTAATTTTGGTGTTGTAGAGATACAGAAGACCTTTTATCAACCCCCCTCCTTAAATACTGTAGAAAGGTGGCGAAAAGAAGCCCCTGAAGATTTTGAATTTACATTAAAAGCCTGGCAGCTTATAACCCATCCTTCTTCAAGTCCCACCTACCGTAGATTAAGGAAAAAAATTCCGGACGGGCTGAAAGAGAACTACGGTTTTTTCAAACCCACCAGGGAAGTTTTTTCTGCCTGGGAAAAGACCAGAAAAATCGCGCTCTCTTTGCGGGCCAGAATGATTGTTTTTCAGTGTCCGGCAAGTTTTAAAGCTAATAAAACTAACATCCAAAATTTAAGATGTTTTTTTGAGTGCATAATAAGTGATGAACAATTTGTATTTGTTTGGGAACCGAGAGGAAAATGGGAAAATGGAATAGTAAAATCCATATGTGAAGAATTCAATCTTGTCCACGGAGTTGACCCCTTTAAACAAAGACCCTTATCTACCCACCAGATCAATTATTTCCGACTTCACGGAAAAGAAGGCTACCGATATCGATATACCGATCAGGATTTAAATTATCTAAAAGACTGCTGCCAAAAGAGCCCTTTGACCTACGTTATGTTTAATAATGTTTTTATGTACGAAGATGCAGGCCGTTTTAAATCCTTAATGCAAATTTGAGTATTTTTTTCAGCTTTAACCATACTTTTCCGCTTCTTCTCTGGCGATTCTACACCATTCTATCACGTTTTCCGGTCTTTTTCCTATAGTGTGGTTATCTTTCATTATAATCTCTACCACACAGCCCCTGGTTATCTCCAGGGCTCTTCTTATTTGTTTTCTGATAGTGTCTTTATCAATGGTCGGTTTTGCCAGCATAGCAGGGTTTGGCTTCATGGAAAATATGTACTTATCTTCCAGATAGGAGGCCATCTTTTCAAGGTTAACCCAGGGAGAACAGGAAACACGACGCAGGTTGTGGTGGTTTTTTACTACATGCCAGCGGGCATGTAGAGGTTCACAGCATCCATAACAGTTAAGCCCAAAGCGATCCAGAATGGACTTTTCATAGGGGAAAATAAATTCTTCATACATTTCAGGTGATACATTTACAGTCTCCTGGCTTTCCGCAAATCCCCACATGTCGCAGCATCTAACATGACCCTTAAAGTCTTTTTGCGGAAGTTCATCTGTGAACCCGAAACCACCAGAACCCACATAAGTTCCATCATTATTCAGACTCAAAAGTCCCTCTCTTTCCAGAAAATCCAGCTTCTGAAGATAGCCTCTTGAGATAATTGACAAAAGCTGCTTAAGTTCATCTGGGTGCTCGATAAAATCACAGAGGAAGTTTTCAAGACCTCTTAGAGTTACCGCCGGCCAGGTAATTCCAAGTGACCACCACCAGGTGCCTTTCAAGCGAACTTTAAGAATATCTCCAAATATGTCTTTGGCCAGTTCAAAACATCCTCTTGTTGTTTTCCAGTCTATACAAACTCGCGGTGCATGGATTTTCTTTAAATCAGTTTTGTAATCTTTTATAGGTGGATCCCAGGTATAGGATCCGGACTTGTCGGTTTGCCGATAAACTGGCTTAACGCCCCAATCATCAGGTGAAACAGTATAAGGAACATCAAAATAAGGTTCTACCGGCTTGTCATCCCCCATTTCTTCTCCCCAGAATATCTCCTTTCTCAGGTCCATCTCCCATCTGCGGGCAATTTTAGTTTTACACTTCATCTGACGTTCTGTGATTATCTCATTCCAGCCGTTTTCCGGGTCACAGAAGACCAAAGGTCTTGTTTTTTTTAGCATGTTATGATTTTTCCACAATTTGCGCTTTTCTTTCATGCGAGGAGAGGAAGCTAACATTTTAACCTTTCCAGCAAGTTCTTGCAAGATGAGTCTCTCTTCTCTGGAGATTTCAAGATCTTGAGGGGTAAATCCCGTGTATATCTTACCTGCTGCTGTTTGATCTAAACCTGTGGATTCACCGTCCCCATAGCTTTTCATAGGCACCTCTTCTCTTGGTACTATTTTATAAGATGTGTTAAGGGTGTCAAAAAATATCTTCTTGAGGTCTGGACAGTTTCTTACGATGGGGTTCGGGGGCTTTATTTATCTCGAAAAAAATGTTCCAGCTCGGCTAACTTTTGCAAGTTGAAGAAATGATCAGCTTGAAAGATTTAGCTGGTGCCGGCAAGTTGACCACAGACACTCTTCACATCTTTTCCCTTACTTTCTCTAATAGTCACAGGATGAGGAAGGGAAAGACACCAGCCATAAAATCTCTCAATTTCTTTTCTCTCTGAAGGTGAAAATGAAACATTCTGGTGGGGGTTTAAAGGTATAAGGTTTATTTTCACCTTAAGCCCTCTGCAAAATTTTCTCAAAGCAAAAAAATCCTCCTTCCGGGTATTAAACATTTTAATAAGATAAATATTAAAAAAATTTTCTTCCTTGACTATGTTCCACCAGGTGTTAGAATTAATCTGGAATTTATCAAGTTTAAACGGGGTTACTTATGCCTGCAAACTTGCCTCCTCAGTACTATGAAGCAGAGAGACGCTATCGTCAGGCTCAAAGTTACGAGGAGAAAATAGCTATCCTTCAGGAGATGCTGGCTATCATGCCCAAGCATAAGGGGACAGACAAGCTGCAGGCAGAACTTAGAGCCAAAATTTCCAAGTTAAAAAAAACAGCCCAGAAAAAAACTGGTCCCCGCCGAAAAGGTTTTTCTTACCGGATACCCAGAGAAGGGATTGCCCAGGTAGCCCTGATAGGTCCCCCTAATAGCGGGAAGTCAAGCATTTTAGCCACGTTGACCAAAACAAAACCAGAAATTGCCGATTATCCCTTCACTACTTACGAACCATCAGTGGGTATGCTTACCTGGGAAAATGTGAAGATTCAGCTGGTTGATACCCCACCTATAGCCGAAGAGTTTAAAATACCATGGTTGGGAGAGGTCCTGAGAGGGGCTGATTTGCTTTTAATTGTATTGGACCTGGGAAAAGACGATATTTTAGACCGGGCAGAGGAAGTCTTAAAAAAACTTGAGGCATTAAAGATAAAACCTGAGGGAGAGCAGATCGAAGAAGAAAAAGGTATGACCTGCAAAAAGATAGCTCTACTGGCAAATAAAGAAGACCTTCCCGGGGCAAAAGAAAGGCTTCTTATTTTAAGAGAACTCTGGGGATCGGCATTCACCATAATCTCTGCTTCAGTGAAAATTCCTCACAAAATGGAGAAAATAAAACAGGAAATATATAATCTTCTTGGAGTTATCAGGGTTTACACTAAGGCGCCGGGAGAACCTCCAGATATGAGTGATCCTGTTGTCCTCAAAAAAGGTAGTTTAGTTATAGATGCAGCAAGGTCTATTCACAAGGATTTTGCCCGAAACTTAAAATTTGCCCGAGTCTGGAAAAAAGATAAATTCAATGGTCTTAAGGTGGAAAGAGAATATATACTGGAAGAAGGAGACATTGTTGAATTTCATGTTAAATAAAATAAAAAAAGAAGGAGATTTAAATGGAAAAAGAAATGGAAGCGAGACTTTCGAGAGCCTGGAATGAAATAATGGGAAGATCTCAAAGAAAAAGAATTCAGGAGGTGTGGCATAAAGTTAAAGAGAAAAAAGGACTTTCTCCTGAGGATGATCGGCTGGCAAAAATATTGCTTGAACACAGGGAATATGAAAAAATCTGGGAAGAAATCCCGGCAAATCCAGAAAAAGAAACTCAGGGAGTAAATCCCTATCTTCACGTTTCCCTCCATCTTGCCATAGAAAACCAAATTGCTGAGGAAAATCCCCGTCAGGTGAGACGTTACCTTTCCAGGAAACTTGCCAGAGGAGTTGATAGACACGAAATTATTCATGAAATTGCGGCAATTTTTTGTGAATCTCTTTTTGATACTTTGAAATACCAGAAGCCCTTTGACCGGATGAGGTATATCCAGAGACTGGAGGAAATGGAGGAACTCTAATAAGACGGAGATAACTATTTGGATAACCTAAAAGTGGATTTGTCCACTTGTCTGGGGAAAATTAATTTAAAGAATCCTGTCCTTGTGGCCTCTGGCACTTTTGGATTTGGAGAAGAATACCACTCACTGATAGATTTGAATAAGCTGGGGGGTATTATTACTAAAACTGTTACTTTTAAACCCCTTCCAGGAAACCCTCCTCCTCGTCTGGCTGAAACATCAGCCGGGCTTTTAAATTCCATTGGTCTTGAGAATCCCGGAGTTGACCGCTTTATCTCGGAGAAATTACCTTTTTTGCAGAAAATCGAAAGCTTTATTGTTGTAAGCATTGGAGGCGAAAGTGAGGAAGAGTATTGTATGGTTGCGAAGAAACTTTCGCAGGCTCAAGGTATTGATGCTCTGGAGATTAATGTATCCTGTCCCAATGTAAAACAAGGAGGATACATACTCGGCAAAAGTGCAAAAAATGTCTTTGGCATTGTAAACAAGTTGAAAAATGTTACCTCTCTGCCTTTAATTGTTAAACTTACCCCTGAGGTAAGTGATATTGTAGAAATTGCTGAAGCTGCTCTCCAGGCAGGTGCAGAGGCTATTTCTTTGATAAATACTCTCCCGGGAATGGCAATTGACGTTAATACCTGGCGTCCGAAACTGGGAGGTATCACTGGCGGATTGTCCGGTCCAGCCATAAAGCCTGTTGCTGTAAAGACAGTATGGGAAGTTTATCAGAAATTAAAATGTCCCATTGTGGGAATGGGAGGAATAATGAATTTTGAAGATGCTCTTGAGTTTGTACTTGCTGGGGCAAGCGCAATAGCGGTAGGAACAGCCAATTTAATTGATCCTCAGATATCCATAGACATCATAGAGAAGCTGGAGAGATATCTCGTTAAACAAAAAATAAAAAAATTTTCCTTTTTGATTGGTAAAGTCAAAACAGCATAAGCTGCAGGTAAAGTCATTATGAGTGTCTGGTTAAAATTCATCCTTTGCAGTATCGCTCTTATCTATTCGGGGTATAAACTTTCCTATCTGGGTGATGTAATTTCGGAAAAAACCAGAATTACTAAAACCTTGATGGGATTTGCAATTTTAGCTGTTGCCACCTCTATGCCCGAGTTTGTTACCAGTTCTGCCTCCATAGTGGTGGTTAAGGCCCCTGATCTTGCCGCTGGGGATTTATTTGGAACCCTGGTTGTGAATCTGGGAATAATTGCTCTTCTTGACCTGATTGAAGGAGAAGGTCCCATTATGCTTAAAGCTCACCTTAATCATATCCTTTATGCTGGATGGACAGTAATTATTCTGGCCTTTATTTCTTCCTCTCTTCTTCTTAGAGTAATAACCGGAAAAACAATTGATTTTTGGAATGTAGGGATGGAAAGCTTTGTTATTATTGTTCTTTTTTTAATAGGTTTGAAAATTATATTCAGTCTGGAAAAATCTAATCAGAAAGGTAAGTTTAAGACCTCACAAGCTTATAAAAAGGTGAAGTTAAAATCAGCCATCCTGCGATTTGTTTTTTTTATAGGTATGATATTTATTTTAGGAGTATGGCTTTCCAAAATAGGAAAAGAGATAGTCATTTTTATGGGATGGCATGATGCGCTGGTGGGAACCTTATTTTTAGCTGTAGTTACTTCCTTTCCGGAATTTATAGTTTCTGTAAGTGCTCTTAAGTTTAATGTGGATATGGCTGTTGGCAATATTCTGGGAAGCAATTTTTTTGATTTAATGATTGTTCCTCTATGTGATTTTTTGCTTAGAGAAAATGCCTTTTTATCGGCTGTAAAAATAGAAAATCTTTTTACTATTATGCTTGCTATAATTCTCTCCACTATCGTAATAGTAGGTCTTATTTGCCGTTCCAAACGTTCCTTTTTAAAATTGGGATGGGATGCAATAGCTATGGTAGTAGTTCTTTTTGGAGGTGGAATTTTTTTAACTATCTTACTGAAATAGATTTTTCCGGTGTAAACATGAAATCTGTAATTGTCCATAATTTTAAAGAAAGAAATCGATCTGTTATTTCAGTTTTCCATACTCATAGGTGGTTTTCATACATGGTGAGAATATTTTCAAGAAGTATCTCTGG
>Ga0190361_1000667_pt1 | contig 13582 bp, 11 predicted proteins | sample 48721845_MG_FD_161273 | JGI IMG/M metagenome (GOLD analysis project Ga0190361, IMG submission 161273) | Hydrothermal vent microbial mat bacterial communities from Southern Trench, Guaymas Basin, Mexico - 4872-18-4-5_MG | ecosystem: Environmental > Aquatic > Marine > Hydrothermal vents >...
TCCGGCTTCGAGTGCTCTTTTTACAACATTCAATTCACCACTCATCTCTATTACCTCCTGATATATTTTTATCTTCTATCGTTCATTTTAAACCAACAATTATAAATTTCTACAAAAATTCGAGTTGGACTCCAATACTTTAACGCTCTTAATTAATGAATAATCTTTCAATTAACACCAGGCCCATAAGCAGATGAAAGAACGAATGTCAAGTTTTTTGAAGAATAGAAAACCTGATGTAAAATTGAATTAAAAGTATTGCAGCGCCAGCGTACTTTGAACAATTAAAACATCTACTGTTTGATTTTTCATACTGCATCAATAATTATACATCGTTATGAAAACCCGAAGTCCGCTCTAACAACTATTAAAATTAAAATCAAAATAGATCTTCCCTGATAATAGTATCTTTTTCCTCTTTACCCGTAGAAATAATTCCAATGGGTGTTTTCAGATAATCCTCAAGGAATTCAATGTATCTGATCGCATTTGTAGGTAAATCCTGAAACTTCCTGATCCCACTGGTTTTCTCCCAACCATCCATTTCGATATAATCAGGCACAGCCCTTGAGAGTTTCACTGCACAGGGCGGAAAACTCGATGTTTTCTCGCCATCTATTATATAACCCGTACAAATCTTTACTTTTTCAAAACCATCTAGTATATCGAACTTTGTCATTGCTATAGTATCTATTCCTCCTATCATACAGCTGTACCTGACGGATACCGCATCAAACCAGCCGCATCTTCTTGGTCTTCCCGTTGATGCGCCGTATTCTCCACCCCTCTGTCTCATCAACTCTCCAACCTCATCTTTCAATTCTGTTGGGAACGGACCGCCACCAACCCTTGTGGTATATGCCTTTGAAACTCCAATAACCTTGCCAACATCCTTTAAACCTACACCGAGCCCGGTGAAGATTCCACCAGGTGAAGGGTTTGAGGATGTTACATATGGATAGGTACCAAAATCCACATCAAGAAGAATTCCCTGTGCTCCTTCATATAGAATTTTTTTATTCTCCCCGGTTAGCTGATGGAGAAATGTGGCTGTATCCCTAACATATGGATCGAGGATCCTTTTATAAACATCAATTGTGTTCAAAATCTCCTTTTTCTCAAACCCTTTTCTTCCAAACCTATCCTTCAAAGTAGAGTTAACCTCTTCGAGCACCTTTTCGAGAAAATCCTCAAGGTAATCATGTTCATACAGTTCACAAACCCTTATGCCAAACCGAAAGAACTTAAATGCATAGGCAGGTCCAATTCCTCTTTTTGTAGTACCAATTCCCATGGACTCCTCGTACGCATTATCATACTCGATGTGATACGGCATAATTATATGAGCCCTGTGAGAAACAAAAAGCCTTCCTTCTGGATTAATCCCAAGGCTATTTACATAATCCACTTCTTCTTTAAACGCATTGGGATTAACAACAACTCCATTACCAATTATGCATATTTTCCCTTCTTTGAGTATCCCGGATGGTATCAGATGAAACACATACTTATTGCCCCCAACAACGACGGTATGCCCTGCATTATTTCCACCCTGATATCTGCATACAACATCTGCCCAATCCGACAGATGATGTACTATCTTGCCCTTTCCCTCATCACCCCATTGTACTCCAACTATTGCTATATTATTACTCATTGTTTATTCTCCTTTTCATTTTTTTAAAACATCTTTCATTTTTCGAACATCTTTACATACCACTAAAATTGAAAAAAAGCAACATCAATTTTGAATCAATACTTTTTGTTTGACATAGAAAATAAATAGGTATTAGCTTAAAGTAGCTCTATTAACATTAATAAAATGCCTTACAGGATCATTTAATGCCAGTAAAAAAGACAAAGAAGAAACCCGAATTTAAAAAGCTTATAGTTTCCATAGTAATCGGATTTGTGGCTGTTGCATTTGTTGGAAGTTTCGCCTACAACTATGCTGCCAAGAGGGGAAAACCAAACTATATTGCGGTTGTAAATGGTGAACCAATCCCGCTCGGCAGTGACTCTCTGTTCGCCAATCTTTACAGAAGGTTCTACGAAGAGGAAAGGCAAAAAAATCCTGAAAAAGAGATAACAGAGGAGCAAAATCTTCAATTACTCAGAAGAGCACTGGATGCTGCAATACAGAGGACCCTTATACTTCAGTACGCAAAAAAAGAAGGACTGAGAGTCGCTAAAGAGACTGTACTGGCCAGAATAATAGAAAAGGGTTACTACGCAACTCCTGAAAAAGACTTCGATGAAGAAAGATTCGCCAATACCCCTGAAGCCGATAGAAAGCAGATATACAAGGCAGAAAAAGAACAGCTTATCATAGAGCTTTTTATGGATGAACATTTTAACATTGTATCAACATCAGAGATCGAGACAAAGAGTTTTTATCAGCTTGTAGATTACGGTAAAAAGATTGAGTATATATATCTGAAATATGATGATATCCCAGAAGAAAAATTGAAAAAGTTTTACAATGAAAACCCAAGATTATTCGAACAGGCTCATGTGGCACATATTCTGATTAAGAAAGACAGGGAAAAAGCTGAAAAGATCCTGCAGGAGCTGAGGAAAAATCCAGGTAAGTTTGAAGAAATAGCCAAAAAAGAATCTGAAGACACCACAGCCGAAAAGGGCGGTGATCTTGGATGGTTTTACAGGAATGATATGGTTCCAGAGTTTTCAGAAGCCGCATTTAAACTAAAAAAAGGTGAGATAAGCGAGATTGTCGAAACACCATTCGGTTTCGATATCATCAAAGCACTTGATAATGTAAAAATCAAGCCCTATGAAGAGGCATTGCCAAGAGTTAAACGAGAATATGTAAATACCTACAGGGAAGAAGTTGAAAAAAATGTGGCCGAAAAATCAAAAAATATACTGGAGGCTGTTAGCAGGGCCCCAGAAAAGTTTGAAGAAATCGCAGAGGTCTACAAATTAAAACCGATAAGAACAGATTTTATTACCCTGAGCGGGCAATACATCCTTAACGAAGAACAGAATGCCCCTCTATTCGAGCTAATGGGCAACCAGAATCTTGTTGAGCTTATTTTTTCCACAAAAATTAATCATATAGGAGGGCCTGTCAAAGTTACAAATGGAGAGATCATCTTCAAGGTCATTGAAGAAAAGAAGTTTGATCCCGAACAGTACGAAAAGGCCAAGGATTATGTAACCAGAATCTATACAAATCTAAAACAAAACAACCTCTTTAATGACTGGTATGTTCATACAAGAAACAATTCAAAAATAGTCGATAACTTTAACAAGTTTTTCTACAAGAGAACCCCTGAGAAAGCACAATAAAAAATGGTTGTTTATATTTATGAACCATCTCTTTGAAAAGAATATCTCCCTGCTAAATGAGAAATTTCCCTCTGTTGTTAAAAAGCTTGAAAATCTAAAACACAAACATGAAACAAAGCTTAAAAAACCCTCACGGCATGACAGCATCTACACTGAAGTTCAAGCAATTGACAGAATTGAGGTTGAAAAATATATCTCCAGAGAACTCAAAAACCTCAGGGTAGAGGAAGGAATAATATTCCTATTTTTAGGCATAGGAATGGCCCGCCATATTGAGAAATTCCTCGAACTTTATGGAGAGAACGCCCTCAAAGCAAAAATAATCTTGGTAGAAAAAAATCCTGAAACGTTTTTTCACCTGATCAATACAAAGGATATAGAGTTTCTCATCAAACCCTCAATAACACTTATGATAGGAGAAAACATAGGAGAAGTAACAAGTCTTTTTGAATCAATCTCTCCAGTTTACTTCAGGGGATACAGAATAGTAAAACACCCCGTTCTATATGAAAGGGATACCAAATATTATCAGGCAATAGAGAATAACTTCAAATCGTTGCTTGGGGCAGTATTAACAGATTTATTCACAAGGTATTTTTTCGAGCCACTATGGTTCAAAAACATAATTTTAAATACTCCACATCTGTCAAAGGCAATTCCGCTCAGGGTTTTTAAAGATAGGTTCCACAATGTTCCGGCTATTGTGGTTGGAGCCGGGCCATCCCTGAAAAGAGACATTGAAAATATAATGAACCTCTCAAAAAAATACTGTATTATTGCAACAGACACAGCCCTGAGGACTCTTATCTGCTCCAAGATAGTACCTCATTTCGTGGTAACACTCGATGCTCAGTACCACAGTATAATGGATTTCCAGAATCTCGGTTCAGTGGGAACAGAAAGGAGCATTAATACACGGGTCAATAATAAAAAGCCACTTTTAATAGCTGACCTCAGCTGTTATCCAGGTGTGCTCAAGCTTGGTATAGAAAAAATCTCTTTGATTAAAAGCATGAACGTCTCCTCATGGGATACATCGGGTGAAGCCAGCAGTTACGAGGTAAGCCCCCTCTACCGATTTATCGCAAGATATACAGACAGAATTGACGGTCTTGCATGCGGAGGTTCTGTAATCACCACATGTACCGAGTTCGCTCTGTACGGAGGTTTTTCCCCAATTGTTATCTGTGGAATTGATCTCAGTTACCCGGACTATTTAACCCATGTAGTCTCATCTCCATATCATCGAAAGAGTATTGTAGACTCGAATAGAACATCCACCATTATTAATTACCATACAGGTAACCTCTCAAAAAGGAAACTGCTTGTGGTGAAGAACAAAAAAAATCATCCTGTGGTTTCTGATGTTGTCCTGGACAGATACCGGGAATGGATTATAAAAAGAAACAGATACTATGGGGGGAAAGTATATATATCTACAAATAATTCCACATCGATACCAGGACTGGAGGCCATTGACCCTGCCAAAATTGAAGGTAAAAGATTCAATGCACCTGCAGGTAAAATAGAGAATAATGTTATATATGAGAATCCGGCAGAAATTCTAACAGACCTGAAAAGGTCACTTTCTAACGCAAATGAATGGCTTAATAAAAACAACCTAGATAGTGAAGTATTGGATATTTTCCTGAATAACTACGACTTTTTAAGAACCATAACTCCCGTTTTCCTCAGATTTTACAAAAAATATGAAACAATGCAGATGAATCTAAAACTATTCCTCGAAATGTGCATAAAAACGGCAGATAAAGCAATGAGGCTTCTGGGGAAGTGAACGATGATTAATTACTTTATATCTCTAATCTCGTATAGCTCATCATCCAGATATATAAATACCCTGGTATTTGTATAACTCTTGAATGGTACAGAGATACTCTCCCCTCCCTTATTTTCTGCATTATAAATCTCACGCTCCCCGATCCTATCCTTAACAGCAATTTTTACATTTACCTTTTCCCTATCAGCTGGAATATCGAAATTTAATACCCTTGCATATAGCTTTTCTTTTTCCTTCTCTGAAGGAAGATATCCCACATGGAAAGTTACAGTATCGTTTCTTTTAACTACAGTACCCGGCTCTGGTTCCTGGGAGAGTATCCTCCCGTTCATATCAGGATTCATAACCTCCTCGGTTATCACGTTCACAATTACTCCTCTCAAAGCCAGTATCTCCATAACCTCATCTACAAAACGTCCAGTATAATTCTCAAGATAAAACGCCTGAAGCTCTTTACCCTTACTAACAACAAGGTCAATTTTATCCACACTACCTATCGGGGTGTTTGGTGGTGGATACTGGGCAACAATTGTACCCTCGGGAAGATCAGATGTAACGTAGGTTATCTTTCCTATCTGAATGGATTTTCCCTGAAATGAAAAGATCTCCTGCAGCCTGGATCTCACATAATTAACCGTTTTACCGGTGTAATCCTCAACTATCGAAATAATCGGGCCTTTGCTAACTATAAGTTTTACCTTCCTACCCTGCCTCACTATGCTTCCCGGTTTTGGTTCCTGGTCAACAATTGTATACTCGGGAAAGTCGGTAAAATATCTTGGATCTATCGTTACACCCAATCCTTTTTTCTGCAATACGAGAAGAGCTTCCATGAGGTTTTTACCTGATATATTTGGAACCACAACCTCAGGTGGGCCTTTTCTGGTTATCCAGAAAACACCAAAACCAACTATCACAAGTGTGGATACTGCGAGGAAAAATATTAATACTACATTTCTTATTATAATTTTTGTGTTTTTTTCAACGTAGTCTTTAAAGATCTTCAGATATTTATTTATGTTCCGAAAAACCGCCACCTGTATAAATTTCCTTTTGAATATGAAAAGTCTTGTATATTTATACTAAAAAATTAATAGTTTTACAAGGAAATAAAGGGTATGTTTCACAACGGTTTTTCAAATACCTTACCCAGAAGATTTCTGTATCCGTTAATAAAGCTCTTATAATCCATCCTTTTCTTGTTCTCCAGCTGAAGTTCAAGAATAGAAATAAGGTTCTTCCCACATTTTACAATAATTCCATCCTTCTGATTGGCAATGATAACCTCCCCCGGGACGTCACTACTATCCTGGTTTTCAATTTTTTCCGCTCTATATATCAGAAGTTTTTTACCGTCCAGAAGTGTTCTTGCAACAGGCCAGATACTGAAAGCCTTAATCTTTCTCACTATTGTTTCAGCATCCTCATTCCAGTTTATGATACCATCTTCCTTTTTTATAATTCTGCAATAAGTGGCTTCCCGATCATTCTGTCTGACTGGATGGAGCTTTCCATCAAGATACTCTTCAATAGTTTGTACAAGAAAATCAGGTCCAATCTCAGTAATATGGTTTAAAAGATCCTCTGCATTCCATTTATCCGGGATTTTTATTTCGAGAGTTTTTAAAATATCTCCACTATCCATCTCTTCAGCCATACGCTGGATTGTAATTCCCGTTTTCTTTTCCCCGTCCAGAAAAACCGACTGGATCGGTGAGGGACCTCTGTATTTAGGAAGAAGGGACGCATGAAAATTAATGCTCCCGTATCTTGGTTTAAAAATTACTGAACCGGGCAGTATTCTACCGTATGCAACAACAACAATTAGATCTATCCCCTCATCATCTATCATTTTTTGAAAGCCATTGTCAAATCTTTCCGGATGTATCACAGGGATATTTTTTTCAAGTGCCAGTTTTTTCACAGGAGAGGGCTGGAGTTTTCTACCTCTACCAAATGGTTTGTCCTTTCCAGTTACAACCAGCTTGACATCAAAGTTTTTAATAAGTGCATCAAGGCACCTGGCGGATAGCTCTGGTGTGCCAAAAAAACATACGCGAGTTTGTGCCATTATAAACCTCAAAAAAAATAACTTTTCTAGAAATTTTCAGTTTTTAATCACCATTAAAACTCAACTACAAACTATTTACAAATTAAGCAACTCGGCTGGCATCTCACAGGATAAAAATATTTAGGTCCAGATAGAAATTGATAAAGAAGCACAAGTTTAATTAGTTTTCTGAGTAAATAAACTTTCCACAGTAGTTTTTTATAAATTAATTCCTTAGATATTAGATAATAGAGGAGAAATGTTAAATTTATCAGGGTTACAGGGAACACCTTATTATTAATAGATACTTCATTATCCCGATACTGTACTGTCGGAAAACAATTCTTTCAGTTCTTTTTCTACCCGGTTCCTCTCAGCTTTGACCACCTTATCTATGAAAAGGACCCCATCAAGGTGATCAATCTCATGTTGAAAAACCCTTGCAAGTAAGCCGCTTGCTTCAACCCTGACCGCTCTTCCCGATCTTGTAAAACCCTCAACCACTATGCTCTGGGGCCTTTCAACCTCAGCCCTTATCCCGGGTATGCTGAGACAGCCTTCCTCCATTATGGACTTTTCTTTTGAGAAAAAGACTATTCTGGGATTGACAAGGGCGAATTTATGAAATCCCTTCTCATCTACAGAAACAACTATAATGCGCCTGGAAATACCAATTTGAGGAGCGGCCAGCCCTATTCCATCTCCCTCCTTCATTGTCTCAAACATTTCAGATATTATGTCCCGTACCTCTCCATCGATTAACGGTACTTCTTCGGCCTTTTTTCTCAATATTGGATGGGGATATACTACGATTTCTTTCATGCTTGAAATATAACAAATTAAAATCCCTTAAACAATACCAAAATCACCCTAAATTAACATTCTACAGGGGTTGAGCACACAGACGGTATCCTCAAAGCATAGAAAGAGGATCAAAATCTATCTCAAGATAAACCCCGTATTTTTTCGGTTCATCATTCAAAAGTAAGGCCAACACATTTCTTACTGGAGATATTCTATCTGTTTTTATAATAATATGAACCCTGTAATTTTTCTTTATCCTGGAGATGGGACATGAAACGGGGCCAAGTACAGAAATATTCTTCTGACCCTCAACCCTTGACTTTATAAAATCTCCAATTTCGTAGGCATAATTGAAAACTCTCTCCCTATCCTTTCCCCGAACCACAAGCCTTACTATTCTGCAAAACGGTGGGTAGCGAAGATTCTGACGGTTCCTTATCTCCCTCACAAAAAAATCCTCGTAATCCTGGGACTTGGCACACTGAATTGCATAATGTGAGGGGTTATATGTCTGTATTATCACATCTCCCTTCTTTTCACCCCTTCCAGCCCTACCTGACACCTGAGTTATAAGATTAAATGTTCTTTCAGCTGCTCTGAAATCTGGAAAATTCAAAGAGATATCAGCATTCAGAACCCCAACCAGAGTAACATTTGGAAAATGGAGCCCCTTACTCACTATCTGGGTTCCCACCAGAATATCTATCCTCTGCTTACCAAAATCACTCAAAATCTCATAAATAGCCGTTCTTCTCTTCACAGTATCTGTATCCATCCTCTTTATAATAGCCCCTGGAAATAACTCTTTCAGAGACTTCTCAATCTTTTCAGTTCCAAAACCCATCAGCTCAATTCTCTCATCAGAACAATTAGGACAAACATCAGGAAGCCCCTCCCAGTATCCACAGTAATGGCAAACTATTCTTTTTTCCTTCCTGTGCAGTGTCATTGAAATGTCGCAATTTCTGCACCTGAATACATATCCGCAGTTGGTACAGTAAACGTATGGAGCGTATCCACGCCTGTTTAAAAATAAAATAATCTGTTCATCGGATTTAAGCCTTTTCATAATGGCCTGGATAAGAGGTTTTGAAATATGCTGCTCTCCTTTCACACGCCGGAGGTCTGAGACCTTTGTGGATGGAAGGGGCTGATTACCAACCCTTTTGCTTAGAGTAAGAAGTCTAAGTTTACCGGCCTTAGCCATATAAAAACTTTCAACTGAAGGCGTCGCACTTCCAAAAACCAGTATGGAATTATGCTTCTGGGCTCTGTAATAGGCAATTGTTTTGGCATTGTACCTTGGAGTTTCATCTGATTTGTAACTCGTCTCGTGTTCCTCATCTATTATTATGACCCCAATGTTCTCCACAGGAGCAAAGATAGCCGAACGTGCTCCAATCACAACCTTCTTTTTTCCTCGCAGGATCTCCTGCCACTGAGATAGTTTTTGCGTCTTCGTTAACCTCGAGTGAAGAACGGCAAGTTCATCCCCCATTCGAGCAGAGAAATACCTTACAGTTTGAGGTGTTAACGAAATCTCCGGAACAAGCAGGATACCTCCCCTGCCCCTTTTTAACACCTCTTCAATAATTCTGAGATAAACCTCCGTTTTTCCGCTTCCCGTAACACCGTAGAGAAGAAACTCTCCCCTTGATCCATTCTCAAGCGAATCTTTCATGATTTTCAGTATTTCCTTCTGCTCATCCGTCAGCTCGAAATCCCTCTGCTCCGAAATCGTGTCTTCAACAACAATCGTCTGGGTGGTTTCTTTCTTTTTTATTCCCTTGGGGATTAAGGTCCACATGGCTTCACCGATAGAGCAGAGATAGTATCGGGCCATCCACTCGGCAAGTTCAATTAGATCACTGTTAAGCAGGGGTTCACTATCAATCACACCTATGAGCTGCTTGAGATCTTTCCTATCTGAGTCTTCTTTAATGGAGTATACTATCCCCTGACAGGCCTTTTCTCTGAGAGGTACAATAACCCGCTGTCCCGGTTTTACTTCTCCAAACTTTTGAGGAACCTCATACGTAAGAGGTTGAAGTGGTCTGTTAAATACAACATTGACATACATCAAACTATATTCTCACTTCTTAATCTCCATATAAAACTTCTTTAGCAACTTCAGATCATTCCAGACCTCCCTTCTGTACCTGTCGGGAAATCTTAAAACAGCAGCCGGATGGTAGGTTGGAATAACCGGGATATCTTTGTAGTAGTGGATTTTCCCCCTGAGTTTGGTAATTCCAAGATCGGTTTTTATAAGTGCCTTAATCGCAGGACCACCAAGACAGCATATAATAAGGGGTTTAATTACTTCAAGCTGACGCTCCAGATAGGGAAAACATGCGTTAACCTCCTCTCTTTGTGGGGTCCTGTTGCCAGGAGGTCTGCATTTCACAATATTTGTAATATAAACCTCATCTCTTGTTAACTGAATAGCGCTCAACATCTTCGTCAATAGCTGCCCTGCCCTGCCAACAAAAGGCTCACCTTTAAGATCTTCCATCTCTCCCGGACCTTCCCCAATAAAAACAATATCCGCATCGGGATTTCCTTTACCCGGGACAGGATTCAGTCTACTTTTATGAAGCGGACACCTAACACATTCCATTATTTCCCGGTTTATCTCTTCAAGCAGTACCGAGGAATCTGACTTTTTTTCTTTTATAAAAGATTTTTCACTACTTTCGTCTCTTTCGTGAAATTGCTCTTTCAGAGCCCTCTCCTCATTTTCAACACTAATATTACCGGGTTCTTGAGATTGTTTATCAGTATAGATAGATCTATGGGTTTTGAAACCGGTGGTGATAAAATCAATTGCATCATCAAGAAGGGATAGGTACTTTTCAATGATATCCATTTTATACTCTGCAACATTCCTTGATCTTAATGCCCCTCAATACCTCTTCTACCAGAGGTTTCCCCTATCAAGCAATCTAACCAAGCCTTATTTTGTTCCTCTCTTCTAACTGCTTGCATTTTATGCATTTCTTGGTTTCAGGAATTGCCAGAAGCCTCTTAGGATCTATCTCATTCCCACACGAGACGCATTTTCCATAAACACCTTCCGCAATCCTTGCCAATGCCTCTTCAATTTCGATCAATTCATTTTGTTCTTTTTCACTTAATTTGTTAAATATCTGTAATTCATATACACTGTTTGCCTCATCAACTATATCTCCTATTACATTTTCGCTCTCAATCTCAGAGATCTCCGAGCTATGCTCCCTCTCAAAGTTCTCTATAATCTCCTGCTTTTTGGCAAGCAGTTTCTTTTTTATCTCTTCAAGCAATTTTTTATCCATATTCAGCCCTCCGTAAGTGATTAGAAGCAAAAACCATCTGTTGATTTAAAGATATTATGGATAGCGCTTGAATATAAAATATTTTTCCATATTTGCCAACTATTTTTTAATAAATTGAGAATAAAATTATTGCGGCTATTTGGAGGTGAAAATTCTCTTTAAAATGCCTTCTAGCTCCTTACGGGAAATGAGATCTATAGGCCTGATCCTGGATAACTCCTCTGCTTTCTCGGTAAAACTTGAGGGTGATACAAATATACCCTTTGAAACCCCCTCTTCAGACATCCTTTCGAGAAGTTCTCTCACGGGAATATCTCCAACAGGATTGGTCCATTTAACAATATTAACAATACATGGAATTTCATCATTTCCAATCTTATATCCCCCCACAAACTCAAGAAAATCATCTTTAAGAACCGTGTTTCTTTCAACTTCAACACCTATTGCTCGGGAGATTTTTTTACCCAATTCCAGAAAATCCATCTTATTCGTCACCATAAACTTAGTCAGTGCGTCACTTCTTATTATTTCACTGTATATAGATATCTTTTGATCCACATCAAGATAACCCGGCATAACTTCCTTTATCTCTTTCCATAACTTCAGCGCTTTTTCTATCTCACCGGTAGTTATAAGAGAGTTAGCATATCTGTATTTAACATCCAAAATAGCCAGAGGTTCTCCTCTACCCGTTTGAATTGCTCTATCAAAATACTGATGAGCTTCTTCCCTTTTACCAATAGAAAGATAAATATTCGCTATATGAACATAGCATTGAAACCTGAAATTCACCGCCTGTGACGCAATTCCAAACTCCTCAATAGCCCGATCATACATTCTGGTTTCCTCAAGGGATAAAGCATAATAATAATGTGCATCAAAATTATCAGGTTGCTTTTTAATAACATCCGAAAGAATTCTTCTTGCCGCATCAAAATGCTTTAGCTCATAGTTAACTATACCCAGCTCAAGCTTTGCCTGGTAGAAATCATCACGTATTGCTATGGCCTTTTCCAGGACCTCCTGACTCTTTCTTAACTCACCTTTCTTTTTGTAGATAAGCCCCTGATAATATAAACTATCAGCATTCTTCTCGTTTATCTGGGATACAATCTGGAACTCCTTCAACGCTCTGGTAATATTACCAAGTTTAAAACTCAGAATAGCAATTCGTTCGTGAACTGTCTCCTCATTCAGGGGAGGATCAAATCTCAGCCCTGAAGCCACCTTATTATACTCCGATAATGCCAGGTCGAGCTTCCCCAGTTTCTCATAACATACACCCAGATACCAGTTGAGAACTCTATTCTCAGGACTCTTCTTCTGGATCTCTCTCAACGCATGTATTGCAGCTTCATAATCACCTTTATTTATTAGTTCAATCGCTCTCTCAAACTGTTTTTTATTAAAAAATCTCAGGACTGTTATTACAAGAAGAAAAAGAACTATAAGAAGAGGAACGATAAAAAATGCTATCATCTACTCCAGTATCCTTTCTCCTCAATTTTTGTGGATTCAGCTAGCCTTCGCTGGTATTTTTCAGGGTAAAAAATTTTATAAAGATACAGACCATATGGCTTTGCAGAATCCCCCGCCTGCTTTCTATCCCTGCTCAACAGTATCTCTCTCACACGTACCGGACTCACTTTATGTTTTTCAAGATACAAAAATGTACCCACTAACGTTCTTACCATCTTCCTGAGGAAACTCCTGCCAATTATATCAAAGATAACAAAATCTCCCTTTCTAATAAATCTCGCCTCATAAACCGTCCTAAGGGGCAGGTCTCCTCTTTCAACTGTTGCAAATGCACTGAAATCATGGGTTCCAATAATCTCTCTTGCATAACTGTTTAAAAGCCCCAAGTCAAGCTCAAAGGGTATCCACACAGCATGGTTTCTTATAAATGGGGACTGAGTCCTCGAATTATAGATTATGTATCTGTACCATCTCTTAATGGCACTGTATCTTGGATGAAAATCCATGGGCATTTCAGAGGCGAGGTTTACCCTTATATCCTGGGGCAACTCAGAGTTCAAAGCTATCTTAAACTCCCATGGACTCATCTTGCTTCTCGTTATGAAGGATCCCACCTGCCCGACAGCATGAACACCTGTATCAGTCCTTCCAGAAATTTTCAATCTGACCCTCTCTTTTGTAATACGGGCAAGAGCTTCTTCCATAACACCCTGGACTGTTGGCACCTCCCTCTGATACTGCACTCCATAATAGCCCGTCCCATCGTATGAAAACTCAATAGCTATGTTCCTCATGATGCATTCAATCCTTCAATTTCACTTCGAA
>Ga0190361_1000672_pt1 | contig 13488 bp, 10 predicted proteins | sample 48721845_MG_FD_161273 | JGI IMG/M metagenome (GOLD analysis project Ga0190361, IMG submission 161273) | Hydrothermal vent microbial mat bacterial communities from Southern Trench, Guaymas Basin, Mexico - 4872-18-4-5_MG | ecosystem: Environmental > Aquatic > Marine > Hydrothermal vents >...
TGACCCAATCCCGATGACCTTTCAGGGTCTTTATGCATTCACCTGTTTTTTTGTCCCAGATTTTGATAGTTCTATCTTTTGATGCAGAAATAATCTGTTGGCCATCTTGTGATTCAATGGCTGAGGCGACCCATTTCTTATGACCTTCCAAGGTCTTTATGCATTCACCTGTTTTTTTGTCCCAGATTTTGATAGTTCCATCATCTGACGCAGAAATAATCTGTTGGCCATCTTGTGATTCAATGGCTGACCTGACCCAATCCCGATGACCTTTCAGGGTCTTTATGCATTCACCTGTTTTTTTGTCCCAGATTTTGATAGTATTATCAGCTGACGCAGAAATAATCTGTTGGCCATCTTGTGATTCAATGGCTGACCAGACCATACTCTGATGGCCTACAAGAGTTTTTAAACATTCAAAATTCTCATAATTTGTCTCTATTCTGTCTGGCTCCAGCTCTCTCCTCTTTCCTAAAATCTCTTCTTTTTCCTCACTTAATTTTTCTTTTTCTTCTTTTTCTTCTTCTCTCCTCTTTCCCAAAATCTCTTCTTTTTCCCTTAATAATTCTTTTAACCTATTCTTTAATTGCTTAATTTCCTCTAAACTAAGGTTATTTAAATCTTGAGCAAGGAGTTCTTTTGCTTCCTTTTCTATTTCTTCAAGGCGTTTCTCTTTCTCCTTGTTCTCTCTTTGGTCTTCTTCAAAGGGTGGGGTACTGGGTTTTTCTGGGTTTTTAGGCATTTTTAAATTAAAAGTATTCTTTAATTTTTCTTTTCTTCTTCAAAATATTCTTTAATTTTCCCTTCAGATAAGACACGGGCAAGGCGGGGAGAGGCAAGGACTTTCATGTGCATAGCTTGCGAGGCAAAAAAAGACCAATTTTTTGCCTTCCTGTCCCCTTCCAACACCTCTTTCATCCCTTGCCAGTCATTATTATCCAAACCAAGGTCAATGTCAGGATTAAGGATTTTCATGAACGCAGCTTGCCGGGCAAAAGACCACCAATGTTTCCTCTTCCTGTATTCTTCCAACTCCTTTTTCATCCCTTTCCAGGCATTATTATCCAAACCAAGGTCAATGTCAGGGTTAAGGATTTTCATTGCCACGGCTTGCTCGGCAAAATACCACCATTTTTTCCATTTTTTCCTCTTCCTGTCCTCTTCCAACTTCTCTTTCATCCCTTGCCAAGCATTATTATCCAAACCAAGGTCAATGTCAGGGTTAAGGATTTTCATTTCCATGGCTTGCTCGGCAAAAAAAGACCAATTTTTTGCCTTCCTGTTGTATTCCAACTCCTCTTTCATCCTTTGCCAGTCATAATTATCCAAACCAAGATCAATGTCAGGATTAAGGATTTTCATAAACATAGCTTGCTTGGCAAAATTCCACCAGTCTTTCCTCTTCCTGTGCTTTTCCAACTCCTCTTCCATCCCCTGCCAGTCATTATTGGAAATTTCCTTTTCCGGATCAAAAGTTGCTCCTATTTCTTCTTGCTCCTCTTCTTTTCCTCTTCCTAAAATCTCTTCTTTTCCCTCACTTAATTTTTCTTTTCCTTCTTTCTCTTCTTCCTGCTGTTCTTCCTGCTCTTCTTCTTTCTTCTTCTCTTCTTCTCCTTTCCAATCTTCCCCTCCTTGCTCAAAATTGATTCCTGTAAATCTTTCCCTCATAGTTAAGAAAATTAATAATAAAATATTATTAAAAAATCTTATCTCTGTCCTTTATTCTATCATAATCCTTTTTCTTTTATCTGTCAATCGGAAATTAAGGCAAATTCTTGTCTAAAACAACAAAATAAATTAGAATAAAATAAATGTTTAGAAAAATTTTTAAAAATCTTGCTTGGCTTTCCTTGGGCGAAATAGTATATAACGGACTTATTGCCCTTCTGGTCATTATCTTAGCCCGTTACTTAGGCGCTGAAGAATATGGCAAATTTAATTTTGCTCTTTCTTTCACCGCCCTTTTTATTATTCTTGCTGATTTAGGTATATCCCCTTTAACTGTCAGAGAATTGAGTAAAAAGAAAGAATTGGCTAAAACTTATCTTTCCCACATCCTTCCGCTAAAGTTAATCCTTTCTCTTTTGACTTTATTAGTTATTTTTATCTTTACTCAGATACTTAAAAAAGGAGAAGAGATAAATCTTCTTATTTATCTTGCTTCTCTTTACATAATTTTTCTAAGTTTTAATCAATTTTTCACTGCTGTTTGCCGCGCTTTTCAAAAAATGAATTATGAGGCATTAGGTAAAATAGTCCAAGGAATTTTGGTTTTCATTTTATCTATTTTAGGGATAATTTTTCACTCAAAGACATATTTCTTTCTCTTCGCCTATCTTCTTGCCGCTTTCCTGGCTACCATTTTTATTGCTATCTTAGTTAAAAAAAATATCTCCGATTTCTCCTTAAAATTAAATTTCCTCTGGCAAAAAAATATTCTTCAAAAAAGTTTGCCCTTTGCCCTGACCATTGTCTTCATTTCTATCTATTATCATATTGACTCAGTAATGCTTGGTTTATTGAAAAATAATCAGCAAGTTGGTTGGTATACGGCTGCTTACAAAATAATTTTTCTTTTTATTGCCCTAAAAGAACTGGTCTGCCGAAATTTATATCCAAATTTATCTCAATATTTTCACCAAAATTTAAAAAATAATCTCAAGTTAGTTATTTCTAAATTTGAAAAATTGGGTATTTTTTTTGCTTTTCCTTTATCCTTAGGAACAACCGTTCTCGCGCCAAAAATTATTAATTTTCTTTATGGAAAGGAATATCTTATCAATTCTACTATTGCTTTAAGAATTCTAATTTGGGCTAATGCCATTATTTATCTTAATCTTCTTTTCCCTACTTTCCTTTTAGCAAGTAACAATGAAAAAAAATATATGCGGATTGTCATCGTCGGCGCGACAATGAATGTAATTCTCAATATCATTTTAATCCCTTCTTATCAATTGGCTGGCGCTGCCGTGGCTACTGTTTTGACTGAATTATTTATTTTTATTAATGCTTACTCTTTCAGCCAAAAAATTATTAAAATCAATATTTTTAAATACCTGCCAAAGGTTCTCCTTGCCTCAACTATAATGGCAATATCCTTAATAATCCTTTATCCTTTAAATCTCTTTCTACTTCTTCTCTTAGGAATATCTATTTATCTTTTCTTTATTTATCTTTTAGGATATTTCAGCCAAGAAGAAATAAAATCTATTAAGAACATTTTTAAAAATGCCGCTTAAAGTTTTAATAATCCACCATTCTTCTAATTTAGATGGGTCTTTTATTAGTTTGTTCAATCTTCTTCAAGTATTACCTAAAGATAAAGTTAAACCAATCGTGATTCTGCCCAAAAGAGGACCGGCTTATGATAAATTAAAAGAAATAAAAATAAAGACAAAAATAATTCCCCAAGGACATTTAGTTTATAATACCTCAGAAAAAATTACTCTCTTTAATCCATTTGCTTTAACCAAAATTTTGCCTGCTCTTAATCTTTTCAATTTTTTCCGTTTAAGGCATCTGATTAAAAAAGAAAAAATCAACTTGGTTCATCTTAATTCTTCTTCCTTGATTTTTTCTGCTTTGGCTATAAAAATTTTCCGAATACCTCTGGTTTGGCATATCCGAGAGAGAATCCCCAAAGGAATTTTAAGTCCTTTTCTTGTTTTTTTAATTAAAAATTCAGCCAAGAAAATTATCGCCGTCTCTGAAGATGAAGCCCAGCCGTTTCAGAAAAGCAAAAAATTAACTATTATCTACAATCCTGTTGATACAAAATATTTTGAAAAAATAAAAAAGGAGGACAAAGAAAAAATTAAAAAAAATTTAGGCCTCCCCCTTTCTTCACCTTTACTTGGCTTTATTGGCCGCATCCATAAAACAAGTGGAATTTTTGATTTAGTCCGGGCGATAAAAATAATAAAAAAAGAAATTCCTCAAATAAAAATTGTTATTGTCGGACGAATTTTCTCTCCAAAAGAAATTAAAAAACAGAGATTAAAACTCTTCTTTAAAAAAATTTTATTTTTAACTAAGGGACAATTGGAATATTATTTAGAAATGAAAAGATTAATCAAAAAGAATAATTTAGAAAGTAATTTTATTTTCTTAGGTTTTCAAAAAGATATTGCCCCAATAATCTGGGCCTTAGACCTTATTCTTTGCCCAACCCATCTTAATGTTCCCGGACGCCTCCCTTTAGAAGCGGCTTTTTTAGGAAAACCAGTTATCCTTGCCCATAAAGAGAAAAAATCAAAAATTCTTTTAGATGGAAAAACAGGAATTATTATTCCCCCTAAAAGACCAAAACTTTTGGCTAAAGCGGTTATTGATTTAATAAAAAATAAAGAAAAGAGAGAGAAAATGGGCAGAGAAGCAGAAAAAAGAGCCAAGAAACTTTTTTCTGATAAAAAAATTAGCCAAGATATTCTAAAAATCTATCAAGAAGCAATAAAACATCAAAATGGCTAAAAAAGTCGCTATTATCATTCTTAATTGGAATAGGTTAAGTGATACTATTGCCTGTGTTAATTCTTGTTTAAAGAATAATTATCCTAATTATCAAATTATTTTGATTGATAATGGTTCAAAAAATAATCAGGGAAAATTACTTCAGGAAAAATATAAAAACTTTTCTAAAGTAAGAGTAGTTCTTTTAGACAGAAATTATGGCTTTGCTCAAGGAAATAATTTTGGAATAGATTTTGCCCTAAAAGATAAAGAGACAAAATATATTATTTGCTTAAATAATGATACAGAAGTAGAGGAAAATTTTATCCAAGAAATGGTGAAAACTGCTGAGCAAGGTAGAGATATGGTTAATGCTAAGGTTCTTTCTTTTTATGATCAAAATGAAATTGATAATTTAGGAATGGAAGTCGTTGCTTCAATGCTTACCTTCAACCGAAAAAAAGAAAATCAGCGCCTCTTTTGTCCAACTGGCTGCGCTGTCCTTTATACCCGAAAACTTTTAGAAAAAATAAAATTGTTTAATGATTATTTTGATTCTGATTATTTTTGTTATGCTGAAGATTTTGATTTAGGATTCCGCGCACTTCTTCAGGGGTTTAAACCAAAGGTTGCTTATCAAGCCGTTGTTTATCATAAGGGTTCAGCCAGCACTAGTTTAATGAGTGATTTTGCTGTCTTTCATAGTTATCGTAATATTGTTTGGACAATAATTAAAAACCTTCCTGCTCCCCTTTTCTTAAAATTTCTTCCAAAAATTATTATTGGACATTTATCTATTATTTTACTTTATTGTCTAAGAAAGAAGCCCTTTCTTATTCTTAAATCTTATTTTCAGGCAATTCTGCTTTCGCCAAAATTCTTCAGAAAAAGAAAAATAATTCAGAAAAATAAAAAAATAAGCAATAAAAAATTGCTTTCTTTTATTAACCCGGCTATTTTTAGCCAGTATTACCTAAAAAGATTTTTCCGCCAAAAGAAAAAATAATCTTTATTTCTTTTCAGGCGAATAATAAAAGATATAAACTTCGCCAATTTTTTTATAACCACCAAAAATTTCCTCTAATTGTTGAAGGATTTCTTTTCTTTTCCGCGGATTCCACCATTTCTCTTCGGTCATAAAATAACAATCCGGACTTTGAGTAATTTCTAAAGATTTCTTTAAATACCTTAAAGAAGGATTGCTTGACATATTCTTAAAAAGTTGAACTCTCTCCGGTTGGGCATACTCTTGATAAACAGGAAAACCGCCAGTGACAATTCTTCTTTTTGATTCTGCTTCTAGGGCTAAAAGTGGCCAAGTATTGGCTAAAACGCAAAAATGCTCTCTTTCAGGAGGGCTCTTTTTTTGAATCTCTTGCCAAAGATACTTTGCTGCTTTTAACTCATCACCGGTCACTCGTTGGATCTCCGGGCCCGAGGCATAAGAAGAAATAGTCCCCAAAGCCAAAAACAGAGAAAGAGCATAAATTTTTGCTTTTTTCTTTAATCCTTTTATCGGTTTTTTGACAAAGCAAAAAATTCCCCAGGCGCTCAAAACAGCCAAAAGAAAGGCAATGGTTAAGTCACTTCTTTTACAAAACAATCTTACTCCATCCATCAAATACCAACCAACAAAATGGTCAATTAAAAGAATAAGCAAAAGAAATGACAAAAGATAGACAACCGGGGAAGTTAAAGATGACTTTGCCTTTTTTATACCATAGATAACAAATAACCAAATGAATAAACTGATAAAAAATGGCCAAAACACCAGAGACAAAAGCGTATTAGAAGTAAGGTTTTTCTCAGTTTGCAAATAAATAAAATTTCCCTGCTTTATTAAAGGAGAAAAAAGATAAGAAGCAGAAAAGCCAAAAAGTTTTCTAATAAAAAAGCCGAAAGAATTAGCCACTTTTGCCAAACTTAAATCATTTCTAAAATAAGTCAAACCAGAAAAAATATCTAAAAGAGGAAAAACAAGGATGAAAAAGAGAATAGTCAAACAAAGAAGCAAAATAAAAGATTTCTTTCTTTTTGCTGGCTTAAGAAAATTGATAATTTTTTCAAGCAAAAATTCATTTTTGGGAAAAATTTTTGTCAAAAGCAAAACAAGAATGCCTATTTCTATTAAAAGAATAAAATAAAGCAGATAATTCAAATACATTGTCAAAGTAAGAAAAATAGCAAAAACGAGTAATTCCTTTTTTCTTTCCTTTAAAAAATAAAGCCAAAAAATGAAAACAAAAAGAAAACAAAGAAAGCCCAATCCAACCGGAACGGTTATGCTACCATATAATTGAAAATGATAGAATAAATTAGGAATAAGGGCTAACAAAAGAGGAAAAGTTTTCTCCTGAGAGAAAAACTGTCCAATTTTAAAAAGAAAAACAGGTAAAAAAATTGACCACAACAAAAAACCTAAAACAAGGTCAAGATAAAAAACATCAATACTGGTCAACCAAGATATTTCCGAAGTTAAAGCCCATTGATAACTATAAGAAGTTTTATTACCCACCACAAAAACTGAGGGTATTTTGATTGGCCCAATTTTACGATAAGTTAGTTCTTTCTCGCCAAAAAGAGCCGGAGAAATCACCTTTTCTTCTTGTAAATATCTTTCTGCAGCCAGATGACGCCATTTATCACCACCGAATTTGCCTTGATAAACAATAGGCAAATAAGCATGGAGTAAAAGAGAGTAAATGATAATAAGCCATAAAACAACTTTCCATTTTAAGCGAGAAAAAATGGTAATAAGCAGAAGAAAAGTTAAGATAAAGAAAAAATAAAAGAAAACTGGCGAAACGCTTTGCCAAGGAGAAAGAATAAATTTATCAGTTTTACCTTTAAGAAGAAAATATAGAGAAAAGAAATAGGTAAAAAAGAAGAAAAACCAGAACCAAAATTTTTTTAAAAAAGAAAAATCAACTCCTTCGTTTTCCTCAATGCTATTCTTTAAAGAACGGTCACTAATCTTTTTAGCATATTGATTAAGCAAAAAAGAAAAAGTGCTAACAATCAAGAGAACCAATAAAACAAAAGAGGGGGTAATTTTATAAAAAGCAACAAAAATAGCACCGCCAAATCCCAACAAATAAATTAAAAAGAAAAAGCCAAAGAAAAAAGAAATACTCTTTTCTAAATGAATTATCTTACTTAAAAAGTTTTCTAGCCAAAAAGAATTTATAATTAAATAAAAAGTAAGAAATAAAAGACCAAAAATAATTGAATGGAAATGAACAATATTAAGAAAAAGAAACAAAGAGAAAAGAAAAGATAAAAAAGCAAAAAGAAAATATCTATCCTCTTTTATTAACTCCTTAATTTTCATAGCAAATCTTGATAAATTTCTTCTAAATGTTGGCTAATCAATTTTATATCATACTTCTCTTCCATATATTTACGCGCCTGCTCTCCCATTCTCAATTTCACGCTTTCATTTTCTAAAATATAAACTAGTTTCTTGGCTAAATCCTCGGCATTGCCAACTTTAAACAAAAACCCAGTTTCCCCATTCTTAAGAACTGTTCTCACACCGGGAAGATTAGAGGCAATCACTGGCTTCCCGCAGGCCTGTGCCTCTAAAAGAACAATCCCAAATGCTTCTGACCTATCTACTGAAGGAAGAACAAAAACATCGGCTAAATTATAGTGGCCAGCCAAATAATCATCAGGCACATAACCAGCAAAAATAACCTGATTTTCCAAAGACATTTCTCTTGATTTCTCCCGATAAAAAGGAAGTAAATCTCCCTTACCAACAACTAATAATTTAATTTCATCCTGACTAATTATTTTTATAGCCCTAAAAAGAAGTGGCAACCCTTTAAAATAATGGTTTTTGTCTAATCCACCAACAAAGAGAATGATTTTATCTTGACGACTAAGCCCATAATTTTTTAATAAAGATTTCCTCTTTTCTTCTGGCTTAAATTTTTCTAAGTCAACACCAAAAGGCAGAAGAGAAAATTTCGCTGGATTTTGAAAAAAATATTCACTAATAATCTCAGAATTTTTCGCATAATCAAAAGAAGAAACAAGAATCAAATCGGCTATTTCCAACATTTTAGGAGTAATGAATTTATTAACTATTTTAAATAAAAGAGATTTTATTCCCCGTCCTTTCAGGTCCATATGATAATAAAGAACCAATTTTGCTTTTGGCTTTCTGATTTTTTTCCAAAGTAAAATTATTATTTCCGTTCCAATAAAAGGATAATGGAGTTGGACAAGGTCAAAATTTTTTAATTTCCAAAAAAGAGAAAATAAAACTCCTGCTTTGCCTATCTTAATAATCGGTTTTATTCTCTCTATCTTAACTTTTTCTTCAGAAAAATATTTCCTTTCTCTCTCATACTTAGGAGTAAAAACAACCACTTCATGGCCAAGATTAGCCAATCCCTTAACCTGCTGAAAGCAGGCCTGACCAATTCCTCCGCCATAAGGAGGAAAAACACAACTAATATGGGCAATTCTCATTTCACCAAAAAATTAATTGTTTAGTTATCTTCCAATATAAGTTAAAAAAGATGTTAGCCAAAGAAAGAACAGGATTGTTAATATCCTCAAATTTAACAACTCCGGTTAAATAACGAGAAAATTCTCTATCGCCAACAACTCTTTCTCTCTGCACCTTTTTTCTTTTCTCAAGAACCTTATTCAAGCCAGATAAAGCAGAAAAATAGCTCTTTATTTTCCAGATAAACCAACCGCTTACCAAGGAATAAAAAATTAAACCAATTTCCATAAAAATAAAAGCAGGGAAAATTAAAATTAAAGTTCCTATTTTGTAGTTTTTCAAAATAACCCAGAAACGATTTCTTTCCATCCAAAAAAACTTCTTTTTATTTCGGGAAAAAGAATATTTATGATAAACAACCGCCCGAGGAACAACCATAATTTTATAACCAGCCAAGTGAGTTAACCATCCTAAATCAACATCTTCATGATACATAAAATAATCTTCATCAAAAAGACCAATTTTCTCTAAAACTTCTCTCCTAACTAACATTGCCGAACCGGAAGCATAAGCAATTTCTTTTGGCTCACCAAAAAGATAATCCTTTTGATAACAATCTCCGCTATAGCAAAAACCTAAATAATGAATTTTATTACCTGATGTTTGAATTTTATCAGTTTCTGGCCAAAGAAGAACTTTTGGCTGAAGAATTCCTATTTTTTTGTCTTTTTCGGCTAAACTAACCAACTCTTTTAAAAAATTCGCCTTTACCTCAGTATCATGATTTAAGATAAAAAAATAGTCAAAGTTCTTTTTTAGGGCATATCTTAAACCTAAATTATTCCCGCCAGTGTAGCCAAGATTTCTTTTGCTTTCAATTAAAGTAATCTCAGGAAAATTTTTCTTTAAATAGTCAACTGTTCTTTCCTGAGAATTATTATCAACAGCGATAATTTCTAAATCTTCTTTTGGATAATCAATTTTTTTTAAAGAACCAAAACAAGCGGGAAGATATTTTAGACCATTATAAATTAAAACAATAATTGCCACTTTTGGCATATCTTATATCTTTATTTTTAAATTTAATTCCTTTTTAAATTTTTCCCAAGGAAGGGTGTTTAAAACATCTCTCTTTTCTAACCAACCCCTTCTTGCCTGACCAACGCCAAATTTCATATTATCCATTTCCATCTTATTGTGAGAATCAGTATTGATAACTATCTTTATCCCCTTCTCTTTAGCCATTCGGCAATGGATATCATTAAGGTCTAAGCGATTCCAAAAAGCATTTAATTCTAAATAGGTATGATATTTTTGACAGGCAGAAAAAATTTCTTCCATATCTAAAGGATAACCTTCTCTCTTGCCGATTATTCTTCCTGTCGGATGAGCGATAATTTTTACCCAAGGATTTTTAATTGCTTTAATTATTCTCTGAGTCATTTTCTTTTCGCTCATTCGAAAGTTAAAATGAACAGCAGCAATAACTATATCTAATTTTTTTAATATCTCATCAGGCAAATATAATCTGCCGTCAGGTAAAATATCTACTTCTACGCCAGACAAAAGTTTAATTTTATTCTTATATTTCTTCCTTATCCTCTTAATTTCTCTTAATTGTTCTAAGGCGCGTTTTCCAGCAATCCCTTGAATAATCCCCATTGGTGAAGCATGGTCAGTAATCGCCAAATATTCATATTTTTTTTCTATTGCTTTTTTGACCATTTCTTCAATAGTATGAGCACCGTCGCTCCAATTAGTGTGGAGATGTAAATCTCCTTTTATATCTTTTAATTTAACTAATTTAGGCAATTTCCCCTCCAAAGCCGCCTCTATTTCTCCACGGTCTTCTCTTAACTCCGGCGGAATCCATTTAAGACCAACCGCTTCAAAAACTTCTCTTTCTTCTTTGCCGGCTATTTTTTTATTATCCTTTATTCGGAAAACGCCGTATTCATTTATTTTTAATCCTTTTTCTAAAGCAATTCTTCTTACCCGGATATTATGAGCCTTGGAACCAGTAAAATAATAAAGAGCCGCGCCAAAACAATCAGGAGAAACAACTCGTAAATCATTCTCAATCCCGATTTTTAAAATAACTGTTGTTTTAGTCCTCCCTTTCGCTTCTATTTCTTCCACCTGAGGCAAACTAACAAAATAATCCATTACTTTAGAAGGTTTTTTTGAAGTAACTAAGATATCTAAATCACCAATCGTCTCTTTCATTCTTCTAACTGAACCGGCTAATTCAACCCTTTCCACTTCTTTGAAATTTTTTAAAGATTCAACCATTTGTTGGGCTAAAATATAAGCGCGGCCCAAAAGAAAACGCTCCTTGTGCTTTTCATAAAGTTTGATGCCGCGCCAGATATTTTCTTCTGTTTTTTCTTTAAACCCCTTATATTGAAGCAACTTATGACTTCTCAACAATTTTTTCAGTTGAGAAAGGTTAGTCACTTTGAATTTTTTATATAAAAAAATGACTGTTTTAGGACCAAGCCCTTCTATTTGAAGTAATTTGGTCAAACTTAAAGGAATCTTCTTTTTTAATCTTTCTAATTCTTTAAGCCGACCAGTTTTAATCAATTCTTCTATCTTTTGAGTAATGCTTTTGCCTACTCCGGGAATTTCGTCTAATTTTCCTTGTTTATAAAGTTCATTAATATCTTGAGGCAATGATTCAATTTCCTGAGCAGCACGACGATAAGCGCCTACTCTAAACTGATTTTCTCCCAAAAGTTCCAAAATATCAGCAACCTGATTTAAAACTTGGGCAATCTCCGCATTCTCCATAACCCTAAATTATTTATCTTTTTTAATTTTTCTCAAAGCAATCGCCCGAACAATTTCGGTAATTTCTTTATCAATTTTCTCTAATTTTATAATAATCTGGAAAAAGGAGTAGAAAAGAAACAAAAGGGAAAGATAAATCAATAAATCAGCGCCACGGCCAACTCCGACTATTTTTGCCACTACATCAGTCAAATGAGGCCAAATACTCGCTCCAGCAACAATTAACCAAAAAATTAAAGCAATAATTGCTTCTCGGCTGTTAATTTCTTTTCTTTGGTATTTAATTTTCAGCCGAATCAGGACAAAAACAATAAAAATTAAAATAATAACTTTAATCATCGGAAAAATCTGTCAAAAAATAATTCTTTTAAAATTTTAAAGCCGGCTAAATAACCTTGACCATATTTTTTATAGATTATTCGCACCGGCACTTCTTTATATCTTAAATGGTGATGCTTTACTAAAGAAGCAATTTCTGTATTATGCGACATTCTATCTTGAGTAATCCTTATTTTTCTTAAAGCAAATTTATTTAAGGCACGAAGTCCATTATGGGCATCAGTTAGTTTTAACCCAGTTAGAAAATTGTTTAAGATAGTTGCTGGTTTAAGAATCAGCCATTTTTTTGTCCAAGGAACAAATGATTTTCCTTTCAAAAATCTTGAACCAAAAACAACATCTGCTTCTCCTTTTATAAGAGGGCTAATCAAAGTTTCAACATCCTCTGCTTGATGCTGTCCATCAGCATCAAAATGAACAACAATATCAGCCCCGTTTTCCAAAGCATACTGGTCACCGGTTTCTAAAGCGGCTCCCTGCCCTCGATTAACCAAATGGTAAAGAACTATCGCTCCGTTACTCTCGGCTATTTCTCCTGTTCGGTCAACTTTTCCATCAACAACAACAACAACTTCATCTACTTTTTCTTTCAATGACCTAACCACTTGAGCGATTGTTTTTTCTTCCTGATAAGCAGGAACAATAGCAAAAATTTTTATTTTATTTTCTTTTTGAACCATTGGACTGTCTTTTTTAGTCCATCATCTAACCTAACCTTTGGAGACCAACCTAACTCTCTTTTTGCTTTTTTAATAGCCAAACAACTTCTTCTTTGTTCGCCTTTTATCGGTGGCCCATAAATTGCTTTAATTTTCGTCTGCGTTATCTTCTTTAACATTTTAAAAATCTCCCTTACAGAAGTTTCCTTCTCAGTGCCGATATTAAAAACACCTACACCTTTCCTTCTTAAAGCCAATAAATTCGCTCTAACTACATCATCAATGTAAACATAATCTCGTGTCTGCCGACCATCCCCATTAATAACTATTTGTTCTCCTTTAAGTATTTTCTCAGAAAAAATAGCAATTACCCCTGCTTCATTTTTAGGATTTTGGCGAGGACCATAAACATTACTATAGCGAAGAGAAAAATAGGGCAAGCCAAAAACTTGATAATAATAATGAAGATATTTTTCAATAGTCAATTTAGCAATACCATAAGGAGAAGGAGGATTGGCTGGAAAATCTTCTGGTGTAGGGATATTCTTTGTATCTCCGTAAATTGCTCCTCCTGTTGAAGAAAAAATAAATTTTTTTATTTTATATTTCCGACAGTTCTCTAAAAGGTTTAAACTTCCCAAAATGTTAATCCGCGCATCTTTTAAAGGATGAGCAATGGATTTTCTTAAATTAATTTGAGCAGCGCAATGAAAGACAATCTCTGGTCTTTCTTTTTGAAAGACATTATCTAATTTCTTACTCCTAATATCCAAGTAATAAAATTTCGCC